>Ga0153915_10007075_pt1 | contig 10563 bp, 8 predicted proteins | sample Opewatmetagenome_2_FD_107003 | JGI IMG/M metagenome (GOLD analysis project Ga0153915, IMG submission 107003) | Freshwater wetland microbial communities from Ohio, USA - Open water 3 Core 3 Depth 3 metaG | ecosystem: Environmental > Aquatic > Freshwater > Wetlands | place: USA: Ohio, Lake Erie... | reverse complement strand
GGAGCCAACGACGATCGCGAGGAGCGCCCGGGCAAACCCGAGCGCCGGCACGAGCAGGGCGCCCGTGACCATGACCAGAAGGCCGACCGAAAGGTCGCCCCAGAGCAACGCGAGGTCGAGGCCGGACAACCGGCGGTGCTCGGCAGGGACCGGGCGGATGCCAACTGCGGGCGCCTCGCGCTCGAGAAGGTCGGTGAGGCGCTCCGCGAGGCTCGGCACGCTCGTTCGCTCCCTCCGCCGGTACGACCCGGATCAGGTTCGAAGGGTCGCCGGCTCCCCAGCCGGCCTCTCAGCCCGATCCCGTCGGGCTCCCCTGCTCGAGCCAACTGTATGCCCGTGGTCGGTGTTCGACAATCTCCGACTCGTACCGGAAATCCAGTAGCACCTGATCAAGATTTCGAGGTAGGGAGCCGACTCGTTACTGTGGGGCCTGCGGCCCCCCGACCGACGGCTCACAAGGAAGGGGCGAGGTGAGAGACACCCTTCGAGACACGCGGGACACCTTCTCGGTGTTCCTCGATGAAGGCCCGACGCTGGTTGGCGAGCTACGGGACGGCGCCGCCTTCCCCGACGTGGAGGCGCTCCAGCGCGCGGCCCGGCGCCTGCGGGCGCTTGCCGTGGTGAACGGCGCGGATTGGCTCGCCGAGCTCTGCCGAGACCTCGACGCTCGCGCCCGCTACCACGGGCCGGCCGGCGTTGCGGACCTCCTCGCGCGCGTCGAGTCCGAGCACGAACGTGTCCGGCTTGCGGTGCGAAGGGGCGAGGATGCGGCCACCTCCGGCGAGCCCCGTCCGGGCGCCGACGTCGTCGCATAGACGGCGAGGGGCTCCTATCTACCGCTCGCCCGCCGCGAGCGCGCGAAGGTTCGCAAGCGAGTCCCGCATCAGACCGCGCAGAAGCGGCCGGTAGGCGGCGAGCGCGACCGGGCCGAGCAGCGGCACCGGCAGCGCGAGATCCTCGGTCCACGTGAACCGTGTGCCGCCGCCGACCGCATCGAGCACCCACTCCCCTTCCCCGCGAACGAAGCTGCGATGCGCCACGACGAGACGTCTCGGAGGGTCCCAGGCGGTCACCTCGAGCTCCTCGGTGAACAGGGGAACTCGCAGGACGCGCGTCTTCACGGCGACACGAACGCCGACCCCCTGGCGACTCGACGTGAGCACACGCACCCGCGCCGCGTCCTTCATCCAGCGGGCCTGGTCCTCCCAGGCCGCGAGCCGCCCCCACGCCTCGGCCGGCGAGACGGGAAGGATCGTCTGTGCAGCCACCCGCATGGGCCGAACCCTACAGGCCGGGCGCCTCGCCGGTCCGCGGCAGGATCGGCATCGTCTCGCGGATCGAAAGCGCGAAGGCCAGGGCAACCGCGATCGGGACAGCCGCGAGCGCGAACGCGGGACCGTAGTGGAACCGCCGTGCGGAGAAGCCGGCGACGAGCGGCCCGAGGACGAACCCGAGGTCCCCGGCGAAACGGAAGACCGCGACGGCCGTCGGCCGGTTCACCTCGTTTGTGAGGTCCGAGAGCATCGGCGTCTGCGGCACGCCGCTGTATCCGGTGACGAGACCGAAGATCCCGAGCGCGATCATGTACAGCGCCGGCGTCGACGCGAGCGGCCAGAGCACGAGCGACACGGTGAGCAGGACGTAGGAGGGGACGAGCACGGCCTTGCGCCCGATGCGGTCGGTCGCCTTCCCCGCCGGAAAGAGCACGAGGAACTCGGTGATCGAGGCGATGGCCATGCCCACGCCGATCCCCAGCGAGGAGAGCCCGACCACCTCGTTGCCGAAGAGCGGGATCAGCATGCTGTACACACCCGCGATCATCCATGCGTAGGCGGCGTTGGCCACGAGCACGGTCACGAACGGGCGGTCCCACCGCAGGCGCCGGAGCCCGGTCGTCCGGGGCCCCGAGCGCTCGTCCTTCGGGACCTCGCGGATCGTCCGCGAGAACACCCCCGCCGCCACGAAGCAGGTTCCCGCGTAGATCCAGAGGGTGCTGACCTCGCCGAGCCAGTGGGCGAACAATCCACCGAGCGGCTGACCCGCGATGATCCCGACGTTGAAGGACGCGTACCACACGCTCATGACGCGTCCGATCCGGTCCCCGGGGATCGTCCGCAGCAGATACGAGATGAGGGCGGCGAAGAAGACCGCGGAGCCGGCGCCGCCCGCTCCGCGGAACACGACGAGGAGCGTGAACGTCGGGGCGACCGCCGCCATGGCCGTGCTCGCTCCCACCACGGCCGCGCCGACCACGACGGCGCGCCGCTCCCCGAGCCGGTGGATGATGCTCCCGGTGAACGGGTCCGCGGCAAGGCGCGTCAGCGAGAACGTGGCGATGAGCACGCCGACCGCATCCAGGCGCACGCCGAACGTCCGTGCGTAGAGCGGCAGGATCGGCGAGAGGATCCCGAAGCCGAGCATGATGACGAACGTGCCCGCGAGCGCCGCTCGGATCTCGGGGATGCGAAGGACGTCCCGGAACCCCAGCTCTCCGGCATCCCTCACGCGGGCATTCTACGAGCCGCTTCGGGAGCCGCTTCCCGGGAGCCAGAACTCGACCGTCGTCCCGCCGCCGGGGTTGCCGGACGATCGGAACCAGCCCCCCACCACCCCCGCCCGCTCTCTCATCGCGGCGACTCCCACGTGGGCGGCATCCGGCGGCTCCGGCTGCGACGCCGCACCGTCGCCCGACACCCTGACCAGATACCCGCCCTGCCGATCCTCGAGCAGCACACCCACCCGGCTGGCCCCGGGGCGGCGTCGGATGCTCGTGATGGTCTCCTGGGCGATGCGATAGGCGATGACCCGCAACTCCACCGGCGGCTCGGTGGCGAAACGGTCCTCCACGGAGAACTCGAGTTCGGCGTCCTTGCACACTTCCCCCAGGTACTGGCGGAGAGCTGCCCCGAGCCCGTCGGTGTCCAGCGTGCGAGGGCGCAGCTCCGTGAGAACGTGCCGCAGCCGCTCGAGGGCCCGTTCGACGGACTTCCCGAGCTGTTCGACGGCGCCGAGCTCCTCGGGATCTGAGAGGCGACGCTTGAGGGTCTCGAGCCGCATGCCGACGGCCACGATCTGCTGGAGGGACTCGTCCTGGACGCCCTCGGCGATCCGCTCCCGCTCCTGCTCCTGCGCCCCGACGATGTGCGCGAGCACCTTCCGGCGCTCTTCGTTCGCACGGCGGAGAGCGGCGAGGCTGTGTTCCAGAGCGGCCTGGCTCTCGACCAGTACCTCCTCGGCCGCCTTCCGCTCCGTGACGTCGTACATGACGCCCTGCCAGATGCGAGGATCGTTGGCCTCCGACGAGACAGGCATCGACTCCTCGTGGATCCATACCGTCCGCCCGTCCCGGGCCACCAGGCGGTACTCCATCGCGAACGGCGTCCCCTTCTCGTTGGATTGCCTTGCCGCCGGCTCAACGACCTCTCGCTCGTCCGGATGCAGGAGCCGCTTCCACAGATCGGGCTCGGCCAACCATTGCTCCACCGGGTAGCCGAGCATCTCCTCGACCTGAGGACTGATGTACAAGGTCTCCCTGCTCGTACGGCCGTCCTCGTGGTGGACGGCGTCCAGGAAGGTGACGGCGGGGCTCTGCTCCACGAGCATGCGGAATCGCTCCTCGGCCTCCCCCAGGCGCTCCTCGGCCCGCTTGCGCTCGGTGATGTCGTGCATGATCCCTCGGAGGAACCCGGGGCCGCCGGCCTCGTCGCGGACGGTTTCGGCCTCGTCGCGGACCCACACGGCCCGACCATCCCTCGCGACGAGCCGGTACTCGGACACGAGAGGATCACCCGTGTCCCGGCTTCGGTTCTCCTCCCGCACCACCCGATCCACGTCCTCCGGATGGACCAGACGGAGCCAAAGCCCCGGATCGGCGAGCCACTCCGCCTGCGTGTACCCCAGGATGGTCTGCACCTGGGGGCTCACGTACAGCCAGGGGGCCGGGAACCCGAACGTCGCCTCGTAGGTGATGGCCGGGATCCGCTCCACCAGCGTCCGGTACCTCGCCTCGGCCTCGCGGAGGGCTTCCTCCGCCCGCTTGCGTTCGGTGACGTCCTGACCGGTCCCGAGCATCCGGAGCGGTCGGCCGTCTTCTCCGGTCTCCATCTCGATCGAGATCGAGAGCCATCGGACCTTGCCGTCGTGGGCGAGGATCCGGTGTTCGAAGCGCTGGGGCAGCCCTTGCTCCATCGCCTCCCTGACGCGGGCGGCCACCGGTTCTCGGTCGTCGGGATGCACATGCTGGAGGACGAGGTCGAAACCCGGGCCCGGCGACGCCGGCTCCATCTCGAGCATGCGCAGCATCTCCCTCGACCACTCCGCCCGGCTTACGGCGAGATCGACCTCCCAGCTCCCCACGTGGGCGAGGCGCTGCGCTTCCTCGAGCTGCCTTGTGGCCCGCGCCAACTCCTGTTCCGCACGCTTACGCTCCGTGATGTCGGCCAGGATCGCCATGATGCCGGTGGCCCTACCGCGGGCGTCTCGGAGTGGCGCCGCCGAAAGGCTGACAGGGACCTGCGTGCCGTCCTTCCGGTGCCGCATCAACTCCTCTTGCTCGAGTCCGCCCACGGCGATGAGTCGATCACGGAGGTCCAGGAACTCCTTCCGGCGGTCGGGAGAGACGAATGGGATGAAGCACCCCACGGCCTCCTCGCTCGTCCAGCCGAAGATCCTCTCGGCCGCCGGGTTCCACGAGCGGACGGTCCCGTCGAGGTCCGCCGAAAGGACGGCGAGGGGCGATGCATCGACGAGCGCCCGGAGACGCTCGTCCGCCTCGCGGACGGCCTCCTCGGCGGCCTTGCGCTCGGTGATGTCCCTGGCGTTGATGACGAAGCCTCCGACCGACGGATCGTCGGAGCGATCGTTGACCACGGCTTCGATCACGCGCCACGACCCATCTGCACACCGGAACCGAACCTCGACTGGCTCGCTCCGGCGGTCGACCTGGAGCTGCTCCGTCACCAACCGCGCGGCGTCGTCACGGTCGTCCGGATGCACAAGCTCGAGCACGGATCTCCGGCTCATCTCATCGGGATTCCATCCGAGGACCGGGTCGACCGAGGGGCTCACGTACCGGATGGCCCCTTCGTGGTCGACGAGAAGGGTGACGTCGAGGGCGTTCTCGATCAGTCCCGCGAAGCGGCGACGCTCGCGCTCCAGGCCCAGGATCATCTTCAGGCGCAGACCGTGAAGGACTGCCGCGACAGTGACGGCGACCGCGAACACGAATCCGAAGTACCCCCACTCCAGCTTCGGGTTGGCGACAGCGACGAGGACCCAGCTCGTCACGGCAGCGGCGAGGACCGGTAGGAGCCACCGCCAGGACAGGAAGACGGCGCCGGCCGCAAGCGCGACCAATGCCAGATAGGGGGTCTGTCGCGGGTCGGGGGCCAAGACCATGCGCACGAGCACGTTCGCAAGGGCGAGTCCGATGACGCCGGCGGCGGCGGGTTGTGAGAGTCTCGGCGGCAACCGTCGATCGCGAAGAAGGAGTTGGAGCGCCAGAAGTGGGATCGCCGATCCCGCGGCCAGGCCGACCGTGAGGCCGATGTACATCCTTGGCAGGAGGAAGATGTCCGCCACGGCGAAGCCCAGAAGGGCAAGCATCACCCACGCGGAGACCGAGCGAAGGCCGTGCGCAACCAGCCGATCGAGCGCCGCGCGCTCGCCGGCATCGCTCGACTTCCCTCTCAAGACCGACACACCTTCACCATCGACCTGAGAGTCGAGCTACCTAAGTCCGGGTAGTCGGCCATCGGGGCGGCTCCTGGGATAGCCTTCTTCTTCGACATGAGTGCGATCAGCGGAAGCCTCGTCGTCTCGACGCTCGTGACGCCGGCCGGCCCCGCCCCCGTTCGCGGATCGGCGCTCGGCGAGCCGTCGGTGACTCGTGAGGCCGGCGTGGCCTGGGAGGACGGGGTGCTCACGTACGTCGGCCCCGCCGATGGCCTTGCGGCCGACCACCCAGACGTCTTCGCGGGCTGCACGCTCGTCCCCGGATTCGTGGACTGCCACACGCATCTCCCGTTCGCGGGATGGCGGGCCGACGAGTTCGAGGCGCGCCTCGCGGGCAGAACCTACCGCGACCTGCACGGGGAGGGTGGGATCTATCGCAGCGCGCGGATGTTCGCCGAGGCCGGCGACGACGAGATCATGTCGTTCTGCCGGCCGCTGCTGCAGGAGATGGTGGACCACGGCACGACCGCCCTCGAGATGAAGACCGGGTACGGCCTCTCGATCGAAGGGGAGCTCCGGCAGGCCCGCATAGCTCGGCGGCTCGCGGAGGAGGCACCGCAGACCTGTACGGTGACGCTGCTTGCGTGCCACGCGGTTCCGAAAGGGATCGACCGCGCGGATTGGGTACGCGCAGCCTGCGAGGAGCTGATCCCCGCGGCGGCGGCAGAAGGCCTGGCAGACGCCGTCGACATCTACGTCGAGGACATCGCGTTCACGCTCGAGGATGTCCGAGCGGTGGGGGAAGCGGCGGTCGCGGCGGGACTGCCGCTCCGCTGCCACGCCGACCAGCTCGGGCCCTCGGGTGCGGCCGAGGTTGCCGCCGGGCTCGGGGCCCGGAGCGCCGACCACCTCAACAACGTGAGCGGCGAAGGCGTGCGGGCGCTCGGCGCGGCCGAGACGGCGGCCGTGTTGCTGCCAACCTCGACCTTCCTGATGCGGGCGACGCCGCCATCGGCGAGGGCGCTCATCGAGGCCGGCGCGGCCGTCGCCCTCGCGAGCGACTTCAATCCCGGCACCTCGCCCGTGTCGTCGATACCCGAGGTGGTGGCGTTCGGGTGTGCGCTCTACGGGCTGTCGCCCCACGAGGCGCTTTCGGCCACGACGGTCAATCCGGCTTGGGTGCTTGGTCTTTCGGATCGACTGGGTATGCTCGCGAACGGTATGCGCGCCGACTTCCTGGTGCTGGAGGGCGACGCGTTTCGCGAGGTCGCGTACCGACCGGGACACGACCCGGTGCTGCACACGTACGTCGGCGGAGAGCGAGTGGGAGGACGATGAGGAACAGACCCGGCCGTCTTCCAGAGCGGGTCGCGACCGTGGCGATCGCCGCGCTCGTGCAGCTCGTGGCGGCGTCAGTGGCGTGGGCGCCGGCGGCGGAGGCCCAGACCGCCTCCTCGGTCACCCTCGCCTCGTCGGCGACGACGATCGCCTACGGCGGTCGGGTCACACTGTCCGGATCCGTCTCGCCGGCGGCGGGCGGGCAGACGGTCGAGGTGCTCGACGACACGGACGCGATCGTTACGACGGCGACGACGGACACGGCCGGCGCGTTCACGGTCGACTACGCGCCCGGGAGCTCCGTCACCCTGCGCGCGGTCTGGCAGTCGGTCGCGAGCGATCCGGTGACGATCGGCGTCCGAGCGGTCGTCGACGTGCGACTACCCAGGGTCCGGCTCTTCGACACGGTGACGGTGCGCGGGTCCGTCGCGCCCGCGCATCCGGGCGCGAAGGTCGAGGTCTCGCTCGTGCACGCCGGCGACGTGGTCGCTCAGCACCACGCCGCGATGGGCAGCGCCGGGGGGTTCGCGACCACCTTCTCCATCGATCAACCGGGCACCTACCGGGTGCGCGCGACGTTCGCCGATGCGGATCACCTTCGGGGCTCCGCCCACGACGGGCCGAGGACGACGCCGCTCCCCCCACTCCACGTGGGCTCCCGCAGCGTCTACGTGAAGCTGCTCGAGCGGCGCCTGGTCGGACTGCACTACCGACTCGTCGGAGTGAACCGCGGCTACGACGATCGGACCGCCGATGCCGTCGTCGCCTTCCGGAAGGTCCAGGGAATGCAGCGGGTGTTCACGGTCGACACCGCCGTGTGGCGGGCCCTCGCCGACCCGAAGATCCCGCGGCCGCGGTTCGACATGAAGCGGTTCCACTTCGAGGTCGACCAGACGCGACAGGTTCTCTACACCGTCCAGGATGGACGCGTAACGAACATCCTCCACGTCTCCACCGGGAAGCCGAGCACCCCGACGCCCGACGGCAGCTACCACGTGTACTCGAAGTGTCCATGCCTGACGTCGCTCGGCCTCTACTACCCGAGCTTCTTCGACGGGGGGCGCGCCTTGCACGGATACGTCCAGGTTCCGGTCTACGCGGCCAGCCACGGATGCGTGCGCATCCCCTACTGGAACGCCAAGTGGGTGTACCGCCTCGCCGTCGTCGGCACGCCGGTGATGGTCTACCACTAGGGCGTTTCAGGCCAGCAAACCGATCGCAGACTCCGCGGCGTCGATCAGCGCGCCGCGGCGGACGAGCTCGGTCACGGCGGCGATGTCCGGAGCCAGCTCGCGGTCCTCGCCGAGGAACGCCACGACGTTTCGGATCGCGTCGCGTGCGGCGCGGGTGCCGGCCGCGGGCGAGAGCGGCGCCCGCAGGTCGAGCGCCTGCGCCGCCGCGAGCGCCTCGAGCGCCACGACCACCTCGGCGTTCGCGACCACATCCCGCGCGTGTCGGGCCGAGGTCATCCCCATGCTCACGTGGTCCTCCTGGCCCGCGGACGACGGGATCGAATCCACGGAAGCCGGGTGCGCAAGTGACTTGCACTCCGAGACGAGCGAGGCTGCCGTGTACTGCGCGAGCATGAAGCCGGAGTTCAGCCCGCCTGCTTCGACGAGGAAGGCGGGAAGGCTGTTGTTCTTGACCGGATCGAGCAGCCGGTACAGGCGTCGCTCGCTGACGCTGGCCAGGGGGACGGTCGCCGCGGCCAGCGCGTCGAGCGCCGTCGCCACCGGCTGGCCGTGGAAGTTCCCCCCGGACAGGATCTCGCCGGTCTCGGGAAGCACGATGGGGTTGTCGGAGACGGAACCGACCTCGATCTCGAGCACGCCGGCGACGAACCCGAGCACGTCGCGTGTGGCGCCGTGGACCTGCGGCGCGCACCGGAGCGAGTAGGCGTCCTGGACCAGGTGCTCGCTCTCGCGATGAGATGCGATGACGTCGCTCCCGGCGAGAAGCCGTCGCAGGTTCGACGCCGACGCGGCCTGGCCGGCGTGGGGCCGCAGCGCCTGGAGCCGTCCATCGAACGGAACGTCCGTGCCGAGCGCCGCCTCGATCGTCATCGCCGCGACAACATCGGCCGTCTTCGCAAGGCGCGTGACCCGGTCGGCGGCGAGGATGCCTACGGCGAGCATTCCTTGCGTGCCGTTCACCAGCGCGAGGCCTTCCTTGGCGCGAAGGGCGAGCGGTTCGAGACCGGCCGCCGCGAGAGCCTCGCCCGCCGGCAGCGCCCGTCCCTCGACGAGCAGCCCCCCGCGCCCGATCAGCGGCAGCGCGAGGCTGGCGAGGGGCGCGAGGTCACCCGACGCGCCGAGCGACCCCTGCTCGGGCACCACGGGCACGAGGTCACGGTTCAGCATCTCGACCATCCGCTCGACGATCTGCACGCGCACGCCCGAGTGCCCGAGCGCCAGCACATGCGCGCGAAGCAGCAGCATGGCGCGAGCCTCCTCGTGCGAGAGGGGTCGCCCCACTGCGGTGGCGTGCGAGCGAACGATCCGATGCTGGAGAGCATCGGCCTGCTCGGGCGCGATGCGCACGTTCGCGAGGCTGCCGAACCCGGTGGTCACCCCGTAGACGACGTCGCCCGCGGCGACCTTGGCTTCGACGACGGCCCGCGCCGCTTCCATCCGACCGGCGGCGGCGGCGGACAGCTCCACGCGCTCGCCGCGCGCGACGGCGACGACATCATCCAGCGAGAGCGGCTCCCCGATCGTTCTCGGCACGACGGCAAGGCTACGGGTGCCCGGCGGCCCGCACAACTCCTCCGGATACTGTTGTGAGCCGAGCGAGGAGGCGGGGTGACCGACCCGTTGGGGCCCTACGACATGCTGGAGCCGGAACCCTCGCCGGGGGGCCCGGATCCGGGAGGTGGCGCGCGTGGAGGTCCCGCGCCGGGGACGCCAACCGGTCCGCCGCCAAACGCCGTCGATCGCGGCGGCGAGCCTGGTGCGATCACGGTGCTCGCGCGGGGCCTCACGAAGCGGTGCCCACGCTGCGGGGAGCAGGATCTCTTCGCAGGATGGCTGAAGATCCGCGACCGCTGCCCCCGCTGCACGCTTCGTCTCGAACGCGAAGAGGGCGGGTTCCTCGGTGCGATGACGGTCAACTACTCGGCCACGACGCTCGCCTGGGTGGTCTTCCTCGCGGCGTGGCTGCTCATCGATCTTCCCGACGTGAACGTGGCGGCACTCACGGTGGGCTCGATGGCCGTCGTCGCGGTCTTCCCCCTCCTCTTCTTCCCCTTCGCGAAGACGATCTGGGCGGCCATCGACTACCTCGTGGTGCGCTCCGGCCCCGACGACCGGCCGGAGGACGTTGCGGGCCCTCCCGGCACCGACGACGAGCCATAGGTCTGCGACGGTCGCTGCCCGGCGCCGGAGAGACTCCGTCGGCGGCGTCGCTACTCGAGCCAGGGAAGTCGAACGCCGCGCTGCTTCGCGACCTCGAGCGCCTTCTCGTAGCCCGCGTCGGCGTGACGGACCACGCCCATTCCCGGATCGCTCGTGAGCACGCGCTCCAGCCGCGCGGCCGTTTCGTCGGTCCCGTCGG
>Ga0153915_10007074_pt1 | contig 10563 bp, 6 predicted proteins | sample Opewatmetagenome_2_FD_107003 | JGI IMG/M metagenome (GOLD analysis project Ga0153915, IMG submission 107003) | Freshwater wetland microbial communities from Ohio, USA - Open water 3 Core 3 Depth 3 metaG | ecosystem: Environmental > Aquatic > Freshwater > Wetlands | place: USA: Ohio, Lake Erie... | reverse complement strand
CGAGAGAAAAACTTTGGATTCAAGCCGTCGTTGAGGACTGGCGGGGCAATCGCGATCAGGGAATCCAGAATTATAAAGCCTACTTGGCCGAGTATCCCGATGACAGCGCGGCTTGGTTTATGCTGGGATATGCCTATATGGTTTCAAACCAGGAAGCCTTGGGCGTTGAGGCTTTCAAGAAAGTCATCGAGATCGACAATGGCCAAGCTGGAGGATATGTCAATCTGGCAGGTTGTCTGAATGCGTTAAAGAAAAATGAAGAAGCCCTGGTCAATTACCAGAAAGCGTTCAGCTTGGATCCGAGCTTGGCCACGGGTCAATTCGTGAATAGTGAATACGGATTCTTATTGGTGAAAATGGGGAAAATCGAGGAAGCCCGGCAGACGTTTGAAAAAATGATCGCTCAGCCGGATAATTGGAAGAAAGCCAGAGGCTTCCGCTCGCTCAGCCTCCTGCTCATGTATCAAGGCAAGTATTCGGCTGCTCAAGACAGCCTGAAAGAAGCTGTGACTCTGAACAAAATCGTTAAAGCCGGGCTCAGCGAATTGCGCGATCATCTATTTTTAGCTATCAATTACAACAGGAAAAAGCAAAAGGCCGCTTTTGAAAAAGAGATGGCGGCGGTCAAAACGATCCAAAATGAAACTAAATTGGATCCTACTTTCTTATACAAAATCGGCAAAATCTACGCCCGATTAAACAGGCTCAAGGAAGCCGGCCAGCTGCTTGAAAACCTCAAGTCTCGTGTCGGCGATGTCCTGGCGGCGTCCGCCATAGGCCGAAGTAATCAGAGCGATCAAGCGTCCTTCTACATGCTCAAGGGTGAGATTGCACTAGCCCAACAGCAATCTGAGGAAGCGGTCGATTGCCTAGCGATGGCCGCCAAGCTACGAAGTCTTTCGCTGGAAGACAGCCTAGCCTTCGCTTATTTTAGAAGCGGGAACCTCGACAAAGCTATCGAAAAATACCTGGAATTCCTTGAGACCGATGTCCTGAGCTATGAAGGACAGGAGCTGTGGATTCTCGGCCATTATCAACTCGGCAAGCTCTATGAACAAAAGGGTGATGCGGCCGAAGCCAAGAAATATTACGAACGCTTTCTCGATATTTGGAAAGAGGCCGACCCCGATATCACCGAGGTCGCTGATGCCAAAAAGAGGCTAGCGAATCTGAAGAGCCGGTGATTTTGATTCAGCTAATTCAAAAAATCGTTATTTTGACGCCCCGCTGGACTGGGAAGCCGTTGAGATTGATGACGGCGGATCTGTGTGTTTCCAAAAAGGCATTCAGGGTAATTTTCTCATGCCGCAGGTCGTATAATATTTATCAATACCGTCACGCAAACGCCTGAAATTTGCCTTGACAAATTCGTACTCGTTTTTCCCGTCGATATCTAAAAGAGGCCCGATCAGATTGGACAAATACATACCGATTTTATTTCCCGTTAGTTTTAATATATTCTCTTCGATAATGTTTTTATCTAAATAGAAGCTCGGGGATTTTTTCTCGATCCCTCTCAACAAACGGGTCAAAGCGCTCAGATAACGATAGTTTTTTCCTTCCAACCCGAGGGAGTGCAGGTGCGTATTCAAGATCCGATATCCATAAGCAACTACTCTGGTTCCGCCTTCTCGTTTTCTCGTTTGGACATATCTTACAAAAGCCTTCATCAACCTCAAGAAGTCCGGCCGGTCAATTTTTTTGCGCACTTTCCCTCTTCGATAAGTTTGTTTTATCAAGTTTCGGTTTTTGTATATCTGGTGAAAAAAGATATAAAGATGGGGATCTATTCTCAGGGGACGTCCGCAATATAGATTATTAAACCTGGCTTCGACGGGCTGGCCGTCCACAATAAACCTGGAGAAATTGATCTTGGTCGTTGACGTGTCGATGTTCCCCTGATCGTTTTGAAAACTCTTCAGCGCCGTTTCAAGGCCGCCTCTCAGACTCCATCCCATGAGCAAATCATAGTCTCGGTCCGCATTTTTTATAAAGAAATCAATCTCTTCATGGCAAACAAGGGGAATATCGCTGGACAGGTAGAATATGTAATTTCCAGGTTCATTTTGCGCTGCGACCGCTCGTTGCGCGGTGCTCCGGCTTGGCATCACATGCTCCAAGGGGGAACGGATGCTTTTTGAGTCTTTGCCGGTTCTCCTCGAGGATTCCAGACACGTGAATATCAAGCTGTCAATCGGGCTAAATTTTTCCGGGACGATATGAATCTCCCGTCTGTTCTCTTCTCTTTTCAGGATGGGAGACAGGGTTTCTCTTAGCCTGGCTTCGGGACCCCACAGAAAAATGGGATAACTGTTATCTGTTTTTGTCGCTTCATCCAGGACGATCTCGAGACACGTTCTTCCATCGAGCTTTAAAAAGGACTGGTATTCGCGATCGATGGTTCTGGCTTCTCCGGTGCCCCCTCCGATGATGATCAAACCTTCCCCCATTTTGCCTTAATTCCCCTGTTCTTTTTAGTTACGGCTGTGCTACTATCATGGTCATTATCGCGTCTTTTGTCAAATTCTTTTTAATCTTCGGACGAGGGCGTAACGGCATTCGCTTCTTATTCTTTGGATTTCCCTTTTCCGGAGACAAACGGACCGCGTCGCTTTTTCAGAAATAGCGGGCCGGTTTTCTTTGACCACCCCTCCGTTTTGACAACCAAAGGGCTTTTCTATCAAGGAACCGCAATCTCAGCGAAGCGCTGATGACATCGGCATACATATTAAATTTAATGTACAGTCCCTTCAGAATGCCGAATTTTCTTTCCTTTTTTATATGCCCATAAACAAATTTCTTAAACCCTAATCCCCGCCCGTACCGCCGTGCAAAATAGTTTAATCCTACCTCTGCCTTGTAATTTCTTTTATAACGTTCGGGGAGTTTTTCCCAAATTTCTTTTCTCAAGGCTCTTTGTCCTGTCGTCGGATAGATCCCCCATTTCGATTCCAGAGAAACGAAGATCTTTGTGAAGATGTTCTCTTTGTATTCTCTGGCGCCGACAAACATATCGAACTTTTTGTGTAGGACAGGATTGACGATCTCTTCCACCATTGTGGGGCCCAAACCATCCAAATCTGCATCACAGAAAAAAATGATGTCCCCCACAGCGTCTTTGACTCCCTTTTCTAAAGAAAATCCCTTTCCCATATTCAGGCTATTTCGTAAATATTTGACCCGTTTGAATCTCGAAACAACGTTTTTCGTGCCATCCTTCGAACCATCATCAACGACGATGATTTCCTTGATGATTTCCGTTCGGCATAAGGTCTCCAGGACGGAGAAGATACGGTCCTCTTCATTGTAAGCCGGGACAATAGCCGTGACTACGGCCGGATCTTCTTCTCTTTTAAGAGCCATTTTTTTATGAATGTTTTCAGAATAAGAAAAACGACCAGGACGATGACGAAAATCTTGATGGCCATACTAAAATTTTCATAGATATTGACGTACGAGCTGATTCCCTTTCCCGCCATCCAGCCCAGAGACGTGACGAAGATCGTAATCACAACAACGGCTATGGAATTGTAGTTCAGAAACCTGTAAAAATTTTTCCTTTCCCTGCTGAAGTAGACGATCGTGATGATCCTTATTCCGTATATAAATTTAACGATCAACAGGAGAAGAAAATCATTCCTGCCATATCTGTCCAGGAGTCTCTCAATTTTTGAATATCCCCAGTTGAACCGCTTGTTGGAAATGACTTTTTCCGCCAGTCGTGTTCTGCCAATGAAGAACCACATCAAATCCGAGGAGATCGTTCCAAGAGAACAAAACAATATTATTGTCCAAAAACTGATCAATCCCTGTCCGGAGAGCGTGGATAAAAAGATGATAATTCCGTCACCTCCGAAAAATGCGCCGATGAGACAAACCAGCTGAACACTGGACGTGATGAATGAAAGGATAACGCTCTCCATGGGCATGCCTGAACAACAATTCCTATTATTATATTTTTTTTGTGCGAAATGTAAAATGTTTCCACGTCTGCCCCTCCAGCAGCTTTCGGGTACCTTTAAACCCGGGACGGCCCGGGTTGCCAGACTCCCCTCTGGATTGAGTGCGGATTTTACTCTCCTCAGCAGCGCTCCGGGATCCTCAAAATGACGGTCCGGGAAAATAACAAAGAGAGAGCTTGATTCCTGGATTTGAAAATCTCGTGCGCTATTGACAGGGATTCGGTGCTTACGATAAAGTCATTCCGCTATGTCGATACAATCAGCTCCGATATTCTTCTCCGACGTGCGCGTCGCGGATCGTGAATTTCCCGGATCAGGAAAGGCTGTCTCATGATCTTTGAGGCAGGCCAAACGATCGCCCATTACCGTCTCGTCGAGAAGCTCGGCGAGGGCGGCATGGGAGTTGTTTGGAAAGCCCGAGACCTTAAGCTCGACCGGGATATTGCCGTCAAGTTCCTGCCTGAAGGGTACGCAGAGGATCCGGAACGACGGGCTTTCTTCGAACGCGAGGCCAAGGCCGTCGCCGCCCTCAACCACCCCAACATCCTGACCATCTATTCGATCGCCGAAGCGGAGGGCGTTAATTTTTTCACTATGGAGCTGGTCGAAGGCGAACCGTTGTCGAAATTCATCACTCCCGGTGGCGTTTCCCTCGACCGTTTCCTCAAGATCGCCATCCCGCTGGTCGATGCGGTCGCCGCGGCCCATGCCCGGGGGATCATCCATCGCGACCTGAAGCCAAGCAACGTCATGATCGACCGCCTCGGAAACGTGAAAGTCCTCGACTTCGGCCTGGCTCGGGTTTTCAACCCGCTGCCTACTTCCACGGACGGAGTGGTTACCAAGACAGTAACGCTCGAGACGAGCATCACCGGGACGATCTGCTATATGTCCCCCGAACAGCTCAGGGAGGAAGCGCTCGACCATCGCACCGATCTTTTCTCGCTTGGAATCCTCCTCTTCGAGCTGGCCGCGGGCGCTAATCCTTTCGCCGGCGAGACCGCGACCGAAGTCATGGCCGCCATCCTCAGGGACGAGCCTCGCTCGGTGCTCGAGTTGAATCCGCGGCTGCCTCGCCGGCTGGACCGGATCCTGCGGCACTGCCTCGAGAAAGACGCTCGATACCGGATGGCCTCGGCCCTCGACCTTCGCGAGGAACTGGATCGGCTGCAGCGCGAGGGAGCCGCGTCTCCTGCCTATGATATTCCCTCTATCGCGGTGCTGCCTTTCGTCGATATGAGCCGGGAAAAAGACCAAGCCTATTTTTGCGAGGGAATCGCCGAGGAGATCATCAATGCCCTGAGCCGGGTTCAAGGCTTACGGGTCGCATCGAGGACGGCGTCGTTCCAGTTCAGGGATACAGCGGTTGAGCTCAAAGAGATCGGCCGTCGTCTTCGCGTCGCAACGCTCCTCGAGGGAAGCGTGCGCAAGTCCGGCAATCGGCTTCGGATCACTGCCCAGATCGTCGATCCCGATCAAGGTTTTCATCTTTGGTCGGAATCGTTCGACCGCGAGTTAAAAGACATTTTTGAGATCCAGGATGAGATTGCGAAAAATATCGTCCGGGCCCTCCAGGTGACGCTCAGCCCGCAGGAGCGAGGGGCGTTGAGGAAATCCCCGACTCGACATGTTCAAGCCTACGATTATTATTTGCGGGGTCGGAGCTTCTACTACAAATACGGCAGGCATGATATCGAGTTTGCTCTGCAGCTCTTTGCCCGGGCAACCGAACTGGACTTGGGATACGCCCTGGCCTATGCGGGGCTCGCCGACTGCTGGTCGTATATCTACCTCAACTCCGATCGCCGAGAGTCGGTGCGCGAACAGGCCATGTCGGCGAGCCGCCGCGCCGTCGAACTAGCTCCGGACTCTGCCCAGGCCCAGGCGTCCCATGCCCTGGCGTTATCGATTAGCGGCCACAAAGAAGAAGCGGAGAATGGGTTCGAGACCGCGATCCGGCTCGACCCCGGACTTTTCGAAGCACGGTATTTTTATGCCCGCCATGCCTTTGTCAACGGAGATCTCGAGAAAGCGGCGCGGCTCTTCGAAGAAGCGATCCGGGTCCGGCCCGATGACTACCAGGCGCCGCTGCTCGTGGGCCAGATCTACGACACGCTGGGACGCCTCGAAGATGGAATTGCCGCGCGCCGACGCGGCGTCGATCTTGTCGAGGAGCGCATCCAGCTGCATCCTGACGATGTCCGCGCCCTCTATATGGGCGCCAACGGCCTGGTCGCTCTTGGCGAGAAGGAGCTCGGCCTCGAATGGGCCCGCCGAGCGCGAAAAATTGCGCCCGCTGATGCCATGCTGCTTTATAACTTAGGGTGTATTTACTCCCTTGCCGGCCAGATCGACGAAGCGCTCGATTGTTTAGAACGGGCGGTCGCCGGGGGCCTGGTCCATAAGGGATGGTATTTGCATGACAGCAATCTCGATCCGCTCCGGAAGCAGCCGCGCTTCCTAGCGCTAATGGAGAAAATGGAGTAGGATTCCATGAGGACAAGCTTGAGACCGGGGGAAAGAAAAATTCTTGAAACACGGACGCATTGGGTGACGGTCATCGAACCATTTTTGCTCTTTTTTTTGGCCGTGATTATTTGCCTCATTTTGTTCTTTATAGTCCGGACAACAAGTGGTTTCATGAACGTCGTCCGCTGGATCGGCAGCATCTTCCTGGCCATCACCTTCGTCTACTTCCTGTACCGAGAATGGTACAGGCGGCGGGATATCTGGGCGGTGACGAACCTAAGAGTGATTGACGAGAAGGGTATTTTCAACCTTTTTTCCAAGGAAAGTCCGCTGGAAAAAATAAACAACTTGTCCTATTACCAGTCTTTGCTAGGACGAATCCTCCGGTATGGGGATGTCGAGATCCAGACCGCGGCCGAGGACGGGGCCACGATCTATAAAAAAGTCACCAACCCCAAGCTGCTGAAAGACACGATCGCGCGCTGCCGCGACGAGTACAGCCGGGAGGCGATGCGATTGGCCAAACCCTCCGCCCCGGACATACCGGACAAAAAGATTGCCTGAGACCGCTAAAGCTCCAATCTATTTCAGACCGAGTTTCCGATTTTGCGAAATTTATTTTGTCAATTATTTTATTGACAAATTTCTTGCTCAAGAATAGTTTATAATTGCTATTAGAATTTGGAAGGAGGGTCTTTATGAAAAAATTTTTCATCGCTGCTTTTGTCGTTTTCCTTTTCGCCGGCTTGGCCGGTATGAGCGCCCAAGAGCGCGGCTCGCTCACGGGCATCGTCAAGGCTTATGAGGGCGGCGCACCGATAGCCAACGCCGTCGTTAAAATTACGAGCGACCTGCTGCCTGCGGGGCGGACATATACGACAGGCCGGGATGGACAATTCAGGTTCCCGAGCATTCCGCCGGGCACTTATATCCTGACCGTCACCCATCCGGATTTGACGCCAATCAATGAAAAAGAAGACGTGATCGTCGGATTGGGCAGATCGGTCCAAGTCACGGTGATTATGATAGCCGTGGGAAAGGTCGCGGAGGAAGTGACGGTCACGGCTAGGTCGCCGGTCATCGACCTGAAATCCACGGAAATCGCTTCGAACTGGCAGAAGCAGCTTATCGAGAAGCTGCCCTTGGGACGTTCTTATGCCTCCCTCTGGCAGTTGGCGCCCGGAGTCGCCGATAACCGAGATTTTGCCCCAAATGCGGGTGGGAACAAACAGGACAACGTCTATCTCTATGATGGCTCCAACATTAGCAACCCGTTTTATGGCTATCTCGGAGCTAACTTTTCCGAGCTCGATATCCAAGAAATCAATATCAAGCGCGGCGGCATCAGTGCCGAGTTCGGCCGCGCCGCAGGCATGGTTACGAATGCCATCACCAGGTCGGGGACGAACGTATTCTCGGGGACATTCCGGTTTGTGCTGGAACCATCGGGGTTTACCGGAAAGTTCAGGGACCCCGGCATTATCACCAAATACAACAGATACAGCCCTGCGCTAGGCATGGGCGGTCCCGTCATCAAGGACAAACTCTGGTGGTACGTTTCGGCCAGCCTGCCGTATTCGAAAACAACCGGCCGCTCAAATAGGCTGACAGACCCAACCGACCCTAATAGGGTATTGACATCGCTGCCAGACGTGAAATCGACCGGAACGGAACTCTTCTTCAAATTGAGCGCCAATCCCTTGCCCGCCCATTTAGTGTCTCTGAGCTTCAGGAACAATGACTACAAAGATTTGAACTCAGGAATCGGCCTCAATGACAGCCCGGAGGCGGGTACGGATGGCAATGGCCTGGAGCGCATCATTTACGCGTCTTGGGCCTGGACCATTTCTCAGTCCACGCTTCTCGAGGTCAAGTACGACCATGTCACTGAGAATAGCAAGAGCGTTCCGATAACAGATCTCGGCTATCAGCCGAAGTTTGACCCCGCGAATCTCCCCAGAATGGGCTACTTCCAGACAGCGCCAGGCTATATATTTGCGCCCGCAACCCTCTCCGGTCAGTATGTCGGCGGCGCTTCTGAATACAACACTCAGAACTTCTTCCGTGATGAGATCAAGTTCGTTCTGACCCAATACCTCGATTTCAGAGGCCATTCTCATATCATTAAAGCCGGTTTCGGATATGACAACGGTGGAGAATGGCTGGAGCGGGTGGCCAACGGTTGGGGGAGCATCATTGTTACGAAATACGGTGGCAATCCGGCCTTCAGGGCCCGTTATTACTCCAAACAGGGGCCCCAGGATTCGGGGGGAAGAACGTATTCTATTTTTCTCCAGGATACGGCGACGATCGGCGAACGTCTGACATTGACCTTCGGTGTCCTGCTCAATCGCGATGAGTTCAGCTCCATAAAGGCCGGCGTAAAAAATACATTTCTGACGTTTAATTTTGACAAAGAGATCCAACCGCGCCTCGGCTTCACCTACATGCTTGACCGGAAAGCCGGGGACAAACTTTATGCCAACTGGGGCCGCTACAATAATATGGACAACAAGTCTCTCGGCCGCTCATGGGCGCCTGTTCGAGTTTACAGGAATGACGCCTATTTTGACCTAACCGGAAACCTGCTGTCTGATACTCCCCAGGCATCTGAAACAGGTAAATTCCCCCTTCCTGGCACCAAGCCGACTTACTCCGACGAATTTATTGCCGGCTACAGCCGTCCTTTCGGCAAATACTGGAGTGTCGAAATCTGGGGCCAGTATCGGACGATGAAGCATATAATGGAAGATTTTCCCACTATCTATAGAGACAGCGGAAGCGCTTCAAAATATGTGGGGGGCAATCTGGACGGACAAATTGTGTCGTATGCCAGCCTGCCTCCTGACATTCAAGCCAAGCTCATTCCCTTCCCAGATTTCCAGGTGAGCAAGGCCTGGCGAAAATACACAGCTTTCTCTCTTGAAGTAAAACGGCAGTATGATCAAAAATGGTCGCTCACTGCCATGTACACCTGGAGCCGGCTCGAAGGAAACTGGGATCTGGATTATTCGCCGGGGACAGCGCTCTTCTATGCATCCTCGTACCTAGAAGACGCCCCGGGACTTTATGTGAGTGATCCCCTGCGTGAGGGGATCATGATGGGCGACAGGACGCACGTTTTCAAGTTTTTCGGGACGTGGGAGTTCTATAAGAGGACCACTCTGGGCGCTTACTGGAGAATCCAAAGCGGCCGGCCCTGGGAAGCTCGCGGCCGCGATGCCTACGGCAACTACTATAAGTATCTGGAAAAAGCCGGAAGCCAGAGGCAGGCGACATGGGGCAACTTGGATGCCCAGGTTTCTCATGTCATCCCCCTCGGCAGGTTCAACGCCGTGCTCGAATTCAGGGTTATGAATGTCTTCGATACTCAGAGTGTCATGAGCCGGGATGCTCGATCCGACCAGCCGACGTTCAAAGCTGCTACGTCTTATGCTTCGCCCCGCAAGTTCGCTCTGACGTTCTACGTGAATTTCTGAGATTACCTTTAAAAGGTATCTACCGGAGGGCCTCTCAACGGCCCTCCGGCCCTTTTTCCAAGGAAAGCCCGCCGAAGGTGTCTTAACTGGTTTATTCCGAATAAAATTGAGGATAGTCCAAGATTCCGATTCCTTTTGTTTTGGGGTTGACCGTCTAAAAGGTTTTTCTTACAAAAGTCTTAGACAGACAATTCTTAACCAGCTTGACTTCCTCTTCCGGCAAGAGTTACTATTTTTACTATACAAGGAGGTCAGAATCGCTCTCAAAACGCAGCCTCGGCCGTTCCTGTCGAAAAGCAAATTCTTATGTCCTATATTCCGCCTGGGTCAACCTCGATTCCGAGATCATGGTCTGGGGAGGCCGCTCGGCGAGAAAAGGCCAATGTCGATACGCTCTCTACGAACGGGAGTCCTTTAAGGAGGGTAAATGACGATAGAAGCTTCCAGCCTTGAGCGCTAAAGATCGCGATGGATCCATGATGGTTTCACCACGAAGGAGAGGAATGTATGGCAGACAAAATGCGGAGTCAAATCGAATGAAAAAAGAATCTTTATGCCTCGCGCTTATCGTTTGCTTTTTGGCGGCGGGAACGGCTTTCGGCCAACTCACGCCAACAGGCAGGATCATCGGAAAGGTCGTAGACAACCAGGGG
>Ga0153915_10007072_pt1 | contig 10564 bp, 8 predicted proteins | sample Opewatmetagenome_2_FD_107003 | JGI IMG/M metagenome (GOLD analysis project Ga0153915, IMG submission 107003) | Freshwater wetland microbial communities from Ohio, USA - Open water 3 Core 3 Depth 3 metaG | ecosystem: Environmental > Aquatic > Freshwater > Wetlands | place: USA: Ohio, Lake Erie... | reverse complement strand
CCTGCGGCGACCAGCCTCATTATCTTCGGCACGTCGATGTTGGCGGGGCAGGCGTTCCTGCATGGCACGAGTTCCTTCTCCCTGTCCGCCAGCTTCAGGTCTCTGTCCGTCAGCGCACCGGTGGGGCATACCTCGACGCACGCTCCGCAGAACCTGCAACCGGATTCGGCCAGCGTAGGTCCGACAGCGGTCCCCACCACGAACTCGTCCCCGCCGAACGTGAACGCGATGGCTCCAACGCCCCGGAGGTCCTCGCAAGCCCTGACGCATCTGATGCACGAGATGCAGAGGTTCGGGTCTCGGATGAAGAGAGGGTCGCTGTCAATGCGCGGCATCCTCTTCGGAACGTATCTCGGGGTATCTCCCCTGATCCCGATGTAATCCGCCACGCGCTGCAGCTCGCAGTTGCCCAGTTTCGGGCAGCACCTCTCGTCCACGGGAACGTTAGAGGAACATTGAGTCCTGCTGCAACCCTCTCTCTGCGCGCATGTCAGGCAGGCGTGAGGATGTTTCGCGAGTATGGGCACGAGGTTCTTCTGCCTCGCCTCGGCGATCCTCGGCTGTTCGGTGAGGACGACCATTCCCGCCTCGGCGGAGGTGTTGCACGCGGTCACGAGGTCAGGCTTGCCCTGCACTTCCACGAGGCACAGCCTGCATCCTTCGAACTCTTTGCCTGCGTGGCCGTTTGATTCCTCCACTTTGGTTTCGCCGCGGTAGACGAACTGTGCCGCGACCTTCCCCTTCGATGGCGGGAGGTCAGGGTGAGAGCAGAGGGTCGGGACATAGATTCCCGCCGCTCTGGCGGCATCGAGGACGCTCGCTCCCTCTGCGACTTCGACTCTCTTCCCGTCGACCGATAGGGAGATCATCCTGTCCCCGCCATCCACGCGACTGACCGTTCTTCCGTTTTGCGGATTACCATGAGTGTACGATGGCCACCGGCCTGCAGGCTGCGACGCAAGGAAGGCTCCTCGGCCCGCTGATCGGCTTGCACGGCGCGCAGTCGTACTTGATCTTCTTCCTGTGCTCGTCCGAGACCGCCGGGACCACCTCGTCATAGTCGTTCGTGATCATGACGATGACCTTCGGAGGGCAGGCCTTGGCGCAATCGCCGCAGCTGTTGCACTTGTCCGTGTCTATCGTGATGAAGTACTCGCCGGACCCGTCCTTGTAACCGTAGTTCGCTTTCATGACGGATCCCCTAGGCTCCCGCCCGCTGCTTCTCGACGAGGGATTTGGCGAACAGCGCTGCGCCGACGCCGCCGGCTATCTGCGCGTCGTACCTCGGGGTGAGCGACTTCAGTCCGAGCTCCTTCTCCAGCCGGTCCACCACGCCTTTGTTCTTCGAGATGCCGCCGGTGATGCCGAAGTCCTTCTCGACCCCGAGCCTCTCCAGCAGCGAGAAGACGCGGTGTGCCATCGCCGAGCAGTAGGCGGCTATGACCTCGTTCTTAGGCACGCCCTTCCTCAGCATCGCGGACGCCTCCGACTTCGCGAAGACAACGCACGTGCTGCTCACTGGCGGTGGCTCTTTGTCGACCTGGAAGGAGAGGTCGCCTATCTCCTCGATGTGCACCTGCAGCAAGTCGGAGAAGACCTCCATGCCTCGCCCCGTGCCTGCCGCGCACTTGTCGTTCATCAGGAAGGCGGTGACCTTGCCCTTCTCGTCACACCGTATCGCCTTGCAGTCCTGCCCGCCCATGTCGAGGACGGTCCTGACTGACGGGCCGTACATGAAGTTCGCGCCCCTCGCGTGGCACGCGATCTCGGTTATCGCCTTGTTCGCCATCGGGATGTTGATCCGGCCGTAGCCTGTCGCGACGATGAAGTGGATGTTCTCCTGCTTCAGGCCTGTTCCTTCCAGCGCCCAGTCCAGCCCTCTCTTCGCGCTGTCGGGGCTGTTCGAACCCGTCCTCATGTTGCTGTAGGCGTACAGCTTGCCGTCCGTCATGATGACCCCCTGAGTGCTGACAGAGCCGACGTCGATGCCGCAGGAGATGATGCCCGCGTTCCTCCAGTCGATGTCTGGTGCCGTCCAGCGGTATTCCTTCCATCTCCAGAACTCGACCATGTCTAGCTGCCTCCTTTGCTGGATGCCCGCTCCCAGGCGATGTGCGCTGCACCGAGGGCGCTGATGAACTCCGGATCATTCGGAACGAAGACATCCGTGGCGAGGTCCCTCTTCAGAGACTCGATGAAACCGGGATTCTTTCCCAGGCCGCCTATCAGGACGACGTCGTTCTCGATCGAAATCCTCCGTGCCATCGACGATATCCTGCTCGCGATTGCGTCGTGGATTGCCCTCGAGATGTCCTGCTTCGACGTGCCTGAGTGGACTAGCGAGACTACCTCCGATTCGGCGAATACCGCGCACTGTGCGTTCATAGGGACTGCGTTCTGCGACTTCAGCGACAGCGGGCCGAGTTCCTCTACCTTGACCTCGAGGGCCCTCGCCATCGCCTCGGTGAACGCCCCCGCCCCTGCCGCGCACTTCTCGTTGATCGCGAAATCCACGACCTTGCCGGCCGCGTCGCACCTGATCGCCCTGCCCTCTTCAGCTCCGACGCTGATCACCGTGCGAGCCTTCGAGTCGGCGATGTTCGCCCCCTTCGCGTCCGCGGTCACCTCGGTGACCCTTTCGGTCGCAAGCGCGAACTCGCCCTTCCCGGCGCCGGTCGCGATAGTGTAGGCGACGTCCTTCTCGGTCGCTCCCGCCTCGGCCAGCGCCTTCTTGTAGAGCTGCTCGGACATGCTCTTTTGATCGAAGCCGCTGAGCTCCATCGCCTTCGCGGCGAGCTTTCCGTCCTTCAGTATCACGACCTTGATGCACTTGGCTCCGATGTCAATTCCTGCTGTGATCACTTTCTCACGACTCCAGTTTCTTCATCCCGAGCGTCTCCATGAAAGAGTCAATCCTGGACATTGTCCTGGCCTTGTCGAACTCCCGACTGTCTCCCATGTTCCCCTCGAACGTCATCACGGGGAATCCCGCCTTCATGATCCCGAGGCGGTTCTCCGCAATCCCGAGGCTCAGGCCTTCGCAGCCCCTGTTATAGTGCAGGATGACCCCGTTCAGCTTCCACTGTCTGGCGATGCGGACCATCATGTCGGTCTTCAACGAAGGGTCGTAGAAGTGCTGCCACTCCGGCTTTGCGAGGTTCCACTCGACCAGTGCCTTGAGCGCCTCTTCCCTCGTATTCATGGGAACTCCGCGCTCCATCGGCGTCGTCTTCGGGCCCCAGTCGCCGTTCGGCTTCACTTCCCACATGCCCGTCAGGCCGTAGGTGTAGAGCGACCCGATTGAGACGCAGCCGTACTTCTCCATGTACCTGAACACATCGAGGAACGCCCAAGGCGGCTGGGTATCGGTCATGACTCTGCATTGCTCGTTCGGCACGGCGGCGATCCCGCGCTTCACCCTGTCCTGCATTTCGGCGAGCAGGTCCTTGTAGAGGCCGAGGACCTTGGGGCTGCTCTTCATCAGGACGCCGAACACGTACAGGGAGTACATCGACTTCTCGTCGAGCGGGGCGGGGACGTTCTTGTTGAGTGAGCAAATCTTCGCCCAGGTCGACATTGCCTCCGTCTCGTTCTTCACCGCCTGGATGAGCAGCCTGTCGTTGTACGTCCGTCCGGTGACCTTCTCCATCCAGTCTATGCCGTCGAGGAGCTGCCCGACTATGTAGTCGACCTTGTTCGGAGCAATAGTATCGAAAGGTCCTACCGCCACGTCGACGCAATAGTACGGCACCTTGCCGCCCTCCAGCTCCTTGGCGACCTGGTACCACTTCGCGTGGCTGCAGCAGATGTGCGCCTGCCACATGAAGTCCGGCTTGGGGAACTCCCCGCCGAACGTGAACTTGTCAAGCAGGATGCTGCCCCAGTAGTTGCGCATGTAGGAACAGAGGTCCCTGGCGTAGCCGGCGTTCTCCGTGGCCTCGAGGCATTTCAGCGAGAACTCCGATTCAAATGCGGTCGACGCACCGTAAGGCTCGCCGGTCATCGGGAAGACGTCCTCGCCGAGGCCATAGGGCACCGCGTCGAACGCCCACGCGCCGCCGGCCCACCTGATAGCGCCCCTCTCGCGTGCGTGCACGAAATTGTCGTAGTACTCCTGTCTCAGCGCCTTCGCCTTGTTCCAGCACTTCAAAGGTTCCGTTGGATACTTGGCCATTCTTCTTCACCTCCTAGAAAAGGTCCTCCTCCTGAAGCATCTCCAGAAGCGCCTCCACCCTCGTCCTGAACTGGCCGATCGGCACGGTGACATCCAGCTCGAGGGTCAGCGTCTTGATTCCCTTGCCGTCCAGCGCCTTCCTGATGGCGGGGATGTCGAGCTCGTGTGGATCGCAGAACTTCTGCTGCACCAAAACGGCCCCCTTTGCCCGCCAGTCCACCGCTAACTTGAGGATGTGAGGAATGCGCGTGCGCTCCTCCCAGTCCTTGCTCGGGCAGCGGGGCCTCTCGACGTACCTCTTCGCTATGGCGGTGAGCGGGTCCCCGTTTGGCTCCACCTCGTTCCAGAAGTACCTGCTGCCGGTGCAGTGGTCGTCGATGACGAACGTCGCTCCGACAGATTCGCACATCTGGATGAATTTGGAGTCATCGTCCTCGCTCCCTATGATCATCAACCTCTCGCCGGTCTTCCTGCCGTTCTCCTTCTTTGCCAGCTCGTTGATTACGTCCCTCGTGATCCTGCTGTGCTCCTGCTTGTGGGTCATCTGGCTCGAGACGACCATGTACATGGAGTCCAGGCCGGTGATCGGCGGGTTGTCCTTCTTCCTCATGTCGTAGACCTGGTGCATCAGCCTCCTGTTCTCGTTCATCAGCTCGATGCCGTCGCGCAGGTCGTCATCGCTGATCTTCCTCCCAGTCCACTCCTCGAGCGACTGCTTGAACTTCTCCAGCTCCGCCCTCAAGTAGGGCAGCGCCCTCGGGCTCTGGACCTTCATCGGCATCGGAAGGTAGTACGAGTAATCCATGGGGATGTGCATCTTCCAGCTCGTGAACGCCTGCCTGATGTGCAGGCACGATTGTGAAATCATGATGCCATCGAGGTAGTCGTACCTCCCCTTCAGCCCCTGCGCCAGGCAGTCCCTGCAAAAGGGACAGAACATCGCGAATATGTGCGGCTCTGTGACATCCTGCGGTTCGTGACTACCGAGTATCCTGACTGGCAGTATCCCCGCCGCGTACATGATCTCCTCGGGGGCGTATGTGCAGAAGTAGCCCAGGACCTTCCCGCCATTCTTCTTCTTCCATTCCTTCGCGTACTCGTGCCTCGCGTCGAATAGCTCCTTGTACATTTCCAGCATTTCCGTCTACCTCCTCAGATTCTTCTCCAGATTGATGAACTCGCTCTGCTCGAAACCGAGTGATTTGAAGAAAGCAAGCATGTCCCCCCAGTCCCATCTGGCGGTGGTGTGGATCGAGCTGATGCCCTTCGCTCGGAAGTTCTTGAGCAATTCCCCGCCGAGCTTTTTGCCGACCCCGTGGCCCATGGAACCCGGGTGGACGCCGACCATCTCGACCCACCCGCTCGCCTCAACCCCGAATCCCCAAGTCTTGATGTCCCCGATGATGTAGCCCGCGACTTCGCCACCGATCTCGGCGATGAGGGAGAGTCCACCGCCCTTCTTGACGAAGCTCCTCACCTTCTTGCCGAATTCCTTGGAGACCTTTCGCCTCGTGACGGCCTCCTGTATCTTGACGACAGCCGGGACATCCGATTCACGCATGAACCGTATCTTGACCGACAAGTGAACACCACTCATTCTAGCCTGATTATCTTCACGTGCTTGCCTATCCAGTCCGGCGGGAGGTAGACCCTGCCGCTGCTGCCGCTGGGCTTGACCTCCTTCTCGATCATCTCCTCGCCGAAGACCTCGAACTTGGAAATCGCGACTTTCTTGGGCATGGCAAGCCACAGTCGTTTTGTCGTCATCTTATGACGACTTTGTAGCTACTCTACAGCTATTCAGGCCTTAAATAGATATCGGGGGCACCATACGGCGGACATAGGTTGCGCTCCGAGAATCCTCATCCTTGTGGCTCCTCCTCTTGCGCTCCCACGCTCTCTTTCTCTTTCTTCTTGCGCAGTACGAAATAGAGGACGACCGCGACCGCGATTGCCACGATAACGAGGGCGATCAACATCACCGTCAACCAGGGGAATTCGCCGATACCTGATGTGCCGGTGATTTCAATGCTGTACGGAGAGTTGGCCCAGTCGGATTGGGGGCTCCTGCCGATATTGCCAGCGGTATCGTTCGCCTCGACGTAGTACTGGATGCCATCGGACGTGACCGCCGAACCGGGGATGGCGGTGGCGTAGGTGTTCCCCGAGCCCTTGTCCATGTCTATTTCGGTGTACTGCTGGGTTCCAGTCTTCCTATAATAGAGATGCACATAGCCCAGTCCGCTCGAATCCGTGACGGTTGCGCTGATCATGATATCTTGACCTGCCGTCCCGGACAAGACGGGCGTGTGGATTATTTCCGGGGCGGTCGTGTCTATCGTGAAGTCCCATTGGGTGAACACGGTGTTCGGCGGATACGATTTGTCATAGAGGTAAATCATGACGGTGTGGACGCCGTCGGAGAGGTCCGCCATCATCGCGAATGAGAAACCTGATGGGGTCACCAAAGCCGAGGATGTAATTTCTGCCGAATCGAGTACCACGGCTGTGCGCAACACGTCGACTCCAGACGCGTCGCTGTAGTTGGCGGCGATCACCGGCCTCCTAGTCGTGATTCTGGTGTTATTGGCGGGACGGAGATCCGAAATCGCCGGCGGAAGACTGTCAACGGTGAACTGCCAATCGGCGGTCGCTTTATTGTGGAGTCCGGAATCGTCGCTGACTTCGAGACTCACAGTGTGAGTCCCCTCAGACATTGTCGATGGCGGGATGTAGGTGAATCCGTCAGTGGCCACGTTCGCTCCCGAGGTCACGTTGACGGAGTCCAGTGTAACCGCGACACTCGCCAGAGCTATTCCGGAAGAATCGTCATAATTTGCACTGATCGTTGGCGTCACGATGCTGGTGATGTAGAAATCTGCAGGCTGCACGTTCGATATCGCCGGCGGGTTGTTGTCGATGACGAACCACCATGTCCTGATTGCTGCGTTCGGCGGCACGGCGATATCGCCGACCGAGAAGTACACGTCATGACGGCCATACGACAAAGGTGTCTGAGGCGTGTATGTTATATCACTGGGGAATTTCGCAGACGAGGAGGTCACGTCAGTCGAGTCTAGCTTCAGCACGACGCTATTGATGTCTATCCCTGAACCGTCCGCGTAGCTGGCGACTATGTCGGGAGTAGTGTCGGTGATTGTAGATCGGTTGGTGGGATCCATGCTCATGACCACCGGCGGGATCGTATCGACTTTGAACTGCCATGTCGCTACCGCCAGATTATGGTTTGACGAGCTATCTTCCAGGACGAGAGAGAGGTAATGCGTCGCATCTGAGAGCGTCGAAGCAGGCGTAAGTGAAATGTCAAACGGCGTCACCGTAGCTGTTGAGGTGACATCCACCGAATCGAGTATCAGCACGACACTGGTTGTATCCACGCCGGAGGAATCGCTGTAGCTCGCCGATATGGCGGGAGTGCTGTCGCTCACAATCGAGTGGTTGACCGGCAAAAGGTCCGAAATCGTCGGCGGGCTCGTGTCTGGAATCGTCGTGTCGATTACGAACCACCATGTGACAGTCGCCTTGTTCTGTGGTACCGAGTTGTCACTGACCTCCAGATAGACATCGTGAGTTCCGTCAATCATCGGCGTGGACGGGATATATCTCACCACAGCTCCGAGGATATCCGCGGAAGCTGTCACGTCGACCGAGTCGACCTTCAGCACGACGCTTCCCGGGTCGATTCCGGATGGGTCGCTGTAGCCGGCGCTGATGGGCGGCATGCTGTTGCCGATCGTCGATTGGTTCACAGGCTGCAGGTTGGAGACCGTAGGCCATATGGTGTCAACCGTGAAATTCCAGGATTCCGTCGCGAGGTTGTGCGCGACATAGTCGTCAGCGACCTCCAATCTGATGCCGTGAATCCCATCGGAGAACGGAGTGGCGGGAATGTATGAGACGCCAGTCGCCGTCACCGTGGCAGACGAGGTCACATTCACGGAATCCACCTCCAGGACGACGCTCGCAAGGTCAATCCCTGAGGAATCGCCATAGGCGGCGCTCAATGTCGGAGTGGTGTCGCCTATCACCGATGAATCTGGGGGCTGCAGGTTGCTGATGACGGGCGGGTCAGGGTCGGCGAGGTAAATGGTGAAGGAAGCATTGCTCTTGTCCCAGTTGGTACGCGATGCCGAATCGGCAGCGGTCACCCGGATGAAGCACAACCCTGAAGGCGTGTTCGGGACGGTCCATGCGTACGTGCCGTCGTTCGCCTCTCCGGTCGAGACTGTCGCGTAGGTTCCGGCGACGCCAGTCGTCGAGTAATCGATTCCTATGCTGAGCGGCGGCGTACCTCCCGTGGCGGTCCATTCGACGGAGTGCTGCGTGAGTATCTCCCAGCTCTCCCCGCCATTCGGCTGCCTGACGGTCACCGTCAGCGGCGGTGCCGTCTCCGTGTTCTTGAATACCTGCACGCCGAAGCCCTCCCCGACTGCCCCGATGTCAATGTAGCCATTATTGTCTATGTCCCCCGCCGCCACGCCGATCACCTTTCCGGCGGGCAGACCCGCAGAGTCCTCCGTCCACGAGAGTCCGTTGTCGTTCCTGAAGACCCTGATACCTCCACCATTGTACTGTCCGGCGAGGATGTCGGGGTACTTGTCACCGACGAGATTGGCGAGAGCCACCCCATAGAACAGCCCGGTTGTCGGGAGCCCCGCCGAAATGAGGCTCCAGTTGCCCCTCCCGTCGCCGAGCCACGCCTTGAGCCCATGCCCGCCCATGACCATCGCGGACACGATATCCAGATTTCCATCCAAATTGATATCTCCGAGGGTGACGCTGTTCCACTGGTCGGTCGGCGGGAGACCGTTCGACGATTCGGTCCATGACCCCGCCCCGTTCCCCAGCCATACGTGCACTCCTGGACCCGACGCCGCCAAGTCGTTGTTGCCGTCGTTGTTGACATCGCCCATCCATACGGCATAGTACTTCCCCGAGGTCGGCAGGCCGTTGGAAGCGGCAGTCCATTGTCCCGCCCCGTTGCCTCTGAAGACCTGGACACCTCCGGGATTGGTCTCGAATACATCGTTGGTGACGGCGAGATCCAAGTTGTTGTCGTGGTCTACATGTCCCAGAAAGATACCGGTGTGACCCCTTATCGTCGGCAGTCCGGCCGATGCGGGGGTCCAGACGCCGGCGCCATCCCCCCTCCAGACTGTGACTCCGGCCAAGCCGTAGTCGTAGTTGGCAGCTGCGAGGTCCAGTTTCCCATCGTTGTTGATGTCGCCCAGGCATACGCCGCCGTCGTACGAGCTCGTCGGCAGGTTCGTCGAGTTCAATACCCAGTTGCCGACTCCGTCCCCCCGCCAGACCTTGACGCCCTCATAACCTGCGGTGGCTATGTCCAGGTCCCCGTCGTTGTTTATATCCCCGAACCAAACCGAGTGTTGGCTCGCCGGCGGTCCTGTGAGCCCGTTGGAGGCAGAGATCCAACCATTGACCCCATTCCCTTGGTCAGAGGATCCGAATGATCGCGTGACAGCAAGGCTGCAGATTGACAGACCGACCGCCATAAGCGCAAGCATCGTCGAGGAGAGTCTTCTCAAATGGATAACGCGGTTCACGCGACCACCTCCCGCCCTTAGTCCTCTATCGCCTCTCCTTCCTGTGTCACCGGGGCTCCGCACTTCGAGCAGAACTCGTCATCAGGCTCCAACGCGCGTCCGCAGGAAACGCATTTCACTGCCGCACTCTCGGGCTTCGGCTCTCCCTTTCTCTTCTTCATCATCAGGATGAAAACAACCAGTGCCAGCACGATGACGATGATGGCGACAAGGACCCCGGAAACCCACACAGGCAGCTCTCCCGATGTCGTCTCCGCGCCCGTGTCCGAATTGAATGTCACCCTCATGGTGTCCGTGTTGGTATTGCCGGCCCGGTCGCGGACGGTGAGGACGACCTCGTAGTCTCCACGCGTCTCGAACTTGAATTCAGGCCGGGCTCCGTAGAGTATCGCTATGTCATCTTCATACGTGAAGGACCAGGTGTAGTTGATGATCCCGCTCCCGCCAGAGTTGTCGCTGGAGCCGGTGCCATCGAAATCCACAACGGACCCGAGGTTCACCTTCTGGTCGACGCTCGCATTGGCAGTCGGCGCCTGGGTGTCGAGGAAGATCCACGCGAACTTCGTGGCCGCGAGATTATCGACTTTGTCCATCGCTCTATAATAGATCTTATGCTCGCCCTCGGGTATGACGAATGCCGCGGTGTACGTCTGCGGACATGTGTTGTCGTCAATGCCATAGCTGACCGTCTGCACTCCAGAACTGTTGTCGCTGGAGCCTATCGCTATCAAGGTCAGGGCATTGTTGAGGTAAGTGATCGCGGTCTCGCTGTAGCCCGTTGCATTCACAGTTGGAGGAGTGTTGT
>Ga0153915_10007071_pt1 | contig 10564 bp, 9 predicted proteins | sample Opewatmetagenome_2_FD_107003 | JGI IMG/M metagenome (GOLD analysis project Ga0153915, IMG submission 107003) | Freshwater wetland microbial communities from Ohio, USA - Open water 3 Core 3 Depth 3 metaG | ecosystem: Environmental > Aquatic > Freshwater > Wetlands | place: USA: Ohio, Lake Erie... | reverse complement strand
TCTATGCAGCACTTCTCCTGCACAAGGCAGGCAAGAAGGTCGATGAGAACGGCGTCAAGGCAGTCCTTACCGCCGCAGGTGTAGCAGCAGACGACGCACGTGTCAAGGCACTCATTGCAGCCCTTGACGGTGTCAACATCGAAGAGGCAATCAGCAAGGCAGCAGCAGCCCCGGTCGCCGTTGCAGCCGCAGCACCCGCAGCAGCAGGACATGCAGCAGCACCAGCCAAGGAAGAGCACAAGGAAGAAGACAAGAAGGCAGAAGAAGAGAGCGGCATGGCAGGGCTCGGCGCCCTGTTCGGCTAAATCTTTTTTCCTTCTTATCGAATCGAATCTTCACCGACAAGTACTGTTTTAAAAAATGTATCCTGCGGAGCGGAAGCGCCGGATATTATGGTTTCGCGCCGGTTTCCGGGATACCCAGCATCAGCCGGACCGAATGCTCCCAGATCTGCCGGGCTTTTCCAGAATCGACGCCAAGGTATATCGAGGTCACCCGGAGGCCGATGGCAAGTGCGACGATCGCCCTCGCCAGTTCGTCGGGGTCGCCGTTCTTTGGGAGTTTTCCTTCTGCCTGCCTGCAGGCAATCAGGTCCCGGAAAAGGCCCGAGTTTTTCCCGTAAATCCCAGTGAACTGCTCTTTGAGCACCGGATCCCTGGGGATACTCGCGGTCATCTCCACAAACAGGCTCATGTACTGCTTCTGGCGGACAAAGATGAGATCCGAGATCCGTCCGAGTACGACCGGCATCTCCGGGTTGTCTGCGAGCGCCGCCATAAGATCGTCCCGGAACCGGGTGAAGACTTCAAGGATAAGTTCACGGAACAGTGCATCCCGGCTTTCAAAATAGGCATACAGCGCCCCTTTGGTGACGCCGACCCTTTGAGCGATCTCGTCGAGCGTGAGCGCCTGCCAGCCGTTTTCTGTCGCTGCGTCCAGAGCGGCGTCAAGGATCTTCCGCCGTGCATCCTCTCGGTATTCCGGGTTTATCCGTGGCATGGGGTTTCGTAGCAATAATTAGACCGGTTCCTATATTCACCTTTTGTTCTGTTAATTCTACAATTAGTTACAATACTAAACATAAGTTTAATAAAGTAACCAAGCGTGTACTTTTTTGAGGACCTATGAGACCTGCAGCACAAGAAAATTGCACGAAGAGACCGGGTATCCGATTGAATCCCTGGTCCCTTCTCTTCCTGGCGGTGGTAATTTCCGGCTGCGCGATGGCGAGCCCGGCCCTGGCGAGCACACCGACCGTGATGATCTCGAATTATACCGTGACACCGGCCGTCCTGATGCCAGGCGATACGGGCACGATCAGTTTCGTGGTAAAGACTACCGACACCGATGCCCGTGTCCAGAACTCCGTGGGGGCAACGGCCAGTAGTTCCGGCACGACACAGAGTACGGCCATCAATGTTTTTCTCCACAACATCCATGTGGAGGGAAACGGGATCACGGTATTGTCCGGGGATTTCGACCGGGTCGGGGACCTCGGGCCGGGCCAGAGCATCCCGATCACGGTACTGATCCGCGCCCCGGAAACGGAAGGGATGTATTTCCCCGAGATCTGGATCGATACCGGGACCGGCCTTGCCACTGACGGTTCCAGCACCCGGTTCCCGGTCCCGGTCAATGTCAATACCCGGATCTCGCTTTTGAAAAAGCCAGACCTTCTGCTGGAAAAAACACTGCCGCAGAGCGTGGTCCCGGGCACGGATTTTTCGGCAGTCCTCCGGCTCTGCAATAACGGCACCGGGCGGGCCGACGACATCACCGTTACGGTCAATGCGTCCATGGCTGCCTTGTCGCTCAAAAACCCCTCGGGGTACCACCTCGATCATCTCGACCCGGGCGACTCTGCGGTATTTCCCCTGAATTTTACCACGAGCAAGGATTCGGCGCTCGGGATCCGCTCGGTTCCGGTGACGGTCAGTTATGCAAACGCTGATGGCAGCACGGAAACGATCCAGGGCGAGATGGGCATCCCGGTCCGGGGCAATGCGACGCTTGCCGTCAAATCCCTGACGACCGATCCCGTCCGGCCCTCGGCCGGCGATACGATCACGCTCACGATCAGGATCGAGAATACCGGCACCGACCGTGCAACCGGGGTAAAGGCAGTCCTTAATACCCCGCTTGCCGGGACAAATGAGGCTTTCATCGGATCGATCGACAAGGACAGCGACGCCCCGGCCATCTTTTACCTGAATGCCGCCTCGGCCGGTGAGATCCCTGTCGGCATCGTCATCAGCTACGCTGACGATTACGGCAACCATACCCTGCAGGAGAACGTAACCGTTACGGTCGGGCAGAAAGGGAATGCGGGGGTCGTTGTCATCGTCCTGATCGCGCTGGTTGCCTGTGCCGCCGGCGCGTACTGGTACCTGCGGTACCGCAGGAAGGGCGACCATGCGTAATACCGGGTGGTTTGTTTCCTGGTACCTTGCGGTACGGGCAATCCGTCGCGGAAACCGGGGGACGCTCGCCCTCACCGTACTAATCATCGCGCTCGTTGTCGTCCTCATGAACTTCCTGTCCATGATCATCGGGGGCGTTACCGCCACGTACAACCAGCAGATGATCGATTACCAGTACGGGCACCTCACCATCGAGCCCCGGGACCGGGTGACTGCTATAGACAATGCCGGGGGTCTTGTCGACAGGATCCGGCGGATTCCCGGGGTCGAGGGAGTCACTGCACGGTACAGTGCCGGGGTCACCATCACCAACCCCGACAATGGGAAATTTTTATCGCAGTCGCTGACCTCGTTCGACCCTGACGACGAAAAGACCGTCACCTACTACCAGGACCGGGTAATCTCCGGGGATTTCCTCTCCAAAGGTGATACGGACCAGATCCTTATCGGAGTCCAGGTCGCGGGGAACGAGGACGAGGCAAAGGACAAGGTATCCTCCCTTGGCGGTGTCAAGGTAGGCGATATCGTACAGGTGGCATACAGCAACGGGGTCGTAAAGGACTACCGGGTCAAGGGGATTTTCGAGACCGAAGGCGTGCTTATCGATTCGTCCGCGTTTGTCACGCAAAAGGAGATGGATTCTGTTATGAAGACCTCAGGAAAAGCGACTGCCATCCTTGTCCGGGGAAAGAATGCCGACGGGGCGGAGCAGCTGAAATACACCTGCATGCAGTACGGCGTGCAGGAGCCGATCAAGACCTGGACCGAGAAAGGAAAAGGGATCCTTGGCGATGCGATCAACAGTTTCTCCCTCATCAACAACCTCATGACCGTCGTAAGCCTGATCGTCGCAAGCGTGGTGGTCTTCATCATCACGTTCATCAACATCGTCAACCGGAAAAAACAGATCGGGATCCTGAAGGCGATCGGGATCCGGCCCCGGGTGATTATCGGCAACTACCTCGTCCAGGTCCTGTTTTTATGCACCTGCGGTGCACTTGCCGGAGTGTTTCTTCTGTTCTCCATCGCGTATGCCCTGACTGTCTACAAGATCAAGTTCCCGATGGGCTATATCACACCGGTCATCAGCTTCACCGGCCTTGCCATGAGCATTGCCTGTCTCTACCTTGTTGCCCTCGTCTCCGGTGCTATTCCGGCCTGGCGGGTATCAAAAGAGGAGATCCTCGATGCCATGAGGGGATAGGGATGATCGAAGCAGACGCTTTAAAAAAGATCTACCTGCTGGGAAAGGTAGAGGTGGCGGCGCTCAAAGGGGTCTCGGTCCGGATCAAAAAAGGGGAGTTTGTCGGGATCATGGGCCCGAGCGGGAGCGGTAAGTCCACCCTCCTCCACCAGCTGGGACTCCTGGATACACCCACATCCGGGAGGATTGTCCTTGATGGCACCGATGTATCGACCCTCGACGATGAGGCACGAACGCAGTTCCGGCTCATGCACCTCGGGTATGTCTTTCAGGATTACGCCCTTGTGAGCGAACTCTCGGTCCTGGAGAATGTGGCGATCCCGGCGATCATGCAGGGAAAGACCGTTGTGGAGAGCTACGCGGGAGCCGCCCGGATGCTTGAAAAGGTCGGCCTGGAACGCCGGCTCGATCACCTCGTCTACGAACTCTCCGGTGGCGAACAGCAGCGGGTCTCGATCGCCCGTGCACTGGTCAACTCCCCGGCAATCGTGTTTGCCGACGAGCCGTGTGCAAACCTCGATACGGAGAACTCCCGTACCGTGCTCGAACTCTTCCGGGCCGTGAACCGCGAGCTGGGCCAGACAATTGTCATGGTCTCGCACGAGCCCTGGCACCAGGAGTACTTCGACCGGATCATCTTTATCCGGGACGGGCTCCTGGATGAGGAGCGCATTGATCAGGAGGGAATACCGGAGACCGGGCGTCGTGCATGACCCCCCGCACCACATGACCTGTTCACCCGGACTGTCGTTTCCGGGATGTGGAACGCTATTCCCCCGGGATCTACCTAGGTACATAATTCACTTCAAAACCCCTTGTGGATTACCGTGCCGGGTTCTACCCTCTCATATTCGGACAGCACAAGACCTGAACAACCCTTTTTACCAGCGGATCGGATCTTTTGCAGGTCCCCGGGAGCGATATTCCACACCTCTGCACGGGTCGGATTGATGACTCCGTGTTCGACCGTAAATTTCTAGACCGGCACGCCCACGTAAATATTGTTTTTCGCCGCGACGATCTTTACCCTGACCTGTCCTGACTCTTTGTCGCAGGAAAAAACCGAGACGACCCGGTTCCGGGCAACGCCAAGCTGCTCGCCATGGATCCAGCCGGGGGCCCGGATCTCGACTGTCGCCTTTTCTCCCTTGGTAAACACCTGTGGGAGCGAGGGCCGGCGCACCGTCCCAAAGTCACGGCCCGGATCGAGCCGGAGGTGAAGGCCCGACGCTTTCTCCCATTCCTTATGCTTCGGTTGAAAAACTGCCACCAGCTCTGGACTTTCACGCCTTTTGGCGTCCGGCCGTACCGGTACCGCTCGAACTTCTGGATACCGAGCGGAGGGAACCGTTTCCCGGCTCCGCACTCCCGGGCAAATTCGATGAGTTTTGGGATCTCTGCGTCATTGATGCCCGGCATAAAGACCGGCGCAATGAGGAGGTCCGTGGAGCTTGCTGCGACCGCCCGGGCAGCGTCAGTGACCTTCCCGATGTCGTACCATTCAACGCCCGCGAGTTCTTTTGCGAGCGCCGGGTCGATGGCGTGGAGCGAGAGGTTAACCCGGTCGAGACCGGCTTCTGCCAGCGCCGCGATCTTTTTTTCGTCAAGGAGCGTGCCGTTGGTCTGGAGCGAGACCGTTGAGACGGCGTCGATAGCCTTGAGCGCTGCGACAAGTTCGGGCAGCCGGGCATACATGAGCGGCTCGCCGGGGGAATCGATGTGGCATTCGACCCCGGTACCTTTAAACGGGGCGATCTCCTCGACTGCCGAGAGGAGGTACTCCAGTTCCACTTCGTAACTCGTGGCCCGGGTGGTGGACTCCGGCCCGGCATCCACCGAGCAGAAGGGACAATTCAGGTTGCAGCCGCAGCTCGGGCGCACCTGCAAAAGGCTCGTGCCCCGGTCGATGATCCCAAAATAGAGGGACCCGACAAGGGGGATGTCTGATACAGCCGTGATGCGGACATGTGTCATTTTGTGTACCGTGCCCGCCTCTATAAAAAGAGGAGGTTTACCGGAACCGGCAACCCTGCCACTTGCCCCGGAAGATGACCGGCCGGGGATTCTCCATCTGCGGGAGCAGGTACTCGAAGGCATCCTTGTCCACCGGCTTCTTAGAATTCTTGTGACAGAACTGGACATAGGTGTCGTACATGATGTCGAGCGGGACCGTGCCTGCGGGATCGGTGACGAGCAGTTTCTGGTGGAAATCCCAGATCCCCTCGAACTCCGCCTCCTCGTCTTTTAAGGGCCGGACAATCCCGAAGTTGAGTTCGGCACTGACGCTCTCCTCGTCGGCCCGGGCCTTGATCTGGAGGAAATATTCCTGGACTGCTGCTAAGCCCTGCCGGAGCTCGGTGAGCTCCTTTTCAAGGCTCTGGATCCTCCGTTCCTGTTCCTGAATGATGTCCTGCGGATACATCGTTCGCTTATCTCATCTTTGTACTTCCGTCAAGATAAAATGCTTGTTTTCCCGGGGTTTTTAGTACTCCAAACAGGGAATAAACGCTCTTGGGGGCTGCCGCCCCCGCCGCTTGGGCATCCCCCAGTTGCGACGATGCCGTATTACCTGTAATTCTGATCAGCTCCCGGGACAGGTAATGCCCGCACTATCGCATACGCCCCCGCCCCCTTTGGGGCAGGGCTGGCGTAAAGGAGGTGGCATTATTATTGTGAAAGGGATTTCTACAGAGCAAAATAGCACGATTTATTAAAACGTATGGAAATTCCGGTTTTATTTAAATAGTTGTTTTGTTAATTGTTGAATATGGTAAAAATAACTCGAAAAGTCTCTGAAAAATATGAAAAAAGCGTTAGTGAAGAAATTTCCCCCACAGAAAAACCGTCCCATAAGATTGTAGGAACTGGAATTAAGATACCTAAAGACAACAAAGGAATCGTAATAAGAAAAAAGAAATTTTAGATAAGGATACTTCTATCTTTGCTGTTGTGTAATCTTCCCCGCCCAGACACACTGGCCAAACGAGACGCAGCCGTCACCGGGCGGGTAGGCATCGTTGATGAGGAAGAAAAGGCCGGCCTGTGCGACCTCTGCCCGGATGGTCTCCCGGATCGCCCGGTTGGCGACAACACCCCCGCTTAAGGCGACGGTATGGATACCCTCGCGTTCCGCTGCACGGACGGCAAGGGCTGCGATCCCTCTGGCAAGGTTGTACTGGACGGAGGCGGCGATGTCCCGGACCGTTTTTTTGTCGCCGGCCGGCGCAGCGGTGTACCGGGAAAGGGCGGTCGAGAGGACAGCCCGGGTCGAGAGGACTTCGCAGCCGCCGGCGGTGGTGATGACCGGCTCCCACGCTTCGGGCGTACCACCGGCTGCGGCGGATTCAAGTTTCATCGCCGGTTCGCCATCGTAGGTCCGCTCCCGGCAGATGCCGAGCAGGGCGGCGGCTGCATCGAGCACCCGGCCGGTGCTGCTGGTCATCGTGACGTTGAAACCGGTTGCGACCTGTTTCTTTATCACGCCAAGCTCGACATCCGTCCAGCCCCGGCGGCCGAGGAGATCGAGGCACGTGTCATTGGGGAGGACGCCGTAGAGCATCCGTTCGGGAAACCGTGTCGCAAGGTCGCCGCCCGGCATCGGGACCGGTTCGAGATGGGCGACCCGGGCAAGGTCCGGCACCTGTCCGGCAAAAATCTCCCCTCCCCAGACCGTGCCATCGTCTCCGTACCCGACGCCGTCGATCGCGATCCCGATGCAGGGTTCGGTCGTTGTCGCGGCGATGTGGGCCCGGTGGTGCTGGACGGGGACAAGCCCGATTCCCCGGTCCTCCGCGATCTCCCGTGCGTACCGGGTCGAGAGGAACTGCGGGTGGAGGTCATGGGCCACGAGATCGTATTCTGCTCCGAGGAGCCGGGAGAGTTTTTCGATGGTTTCCTGCAGGTACGCGAGCGTTGCCGGGTTCCTGACGTTACCCACGTGGGCCGAGGTGACGGCAAACCCTCCTTTGTAGATCGTCGCGTTCGCGTTGAGTTCGGGCCCGACGCCAAGGATGCACTTGTCTCCCAGATCGATTGCAGTCCGTTTCGGTGCGATCCCCCGGGAGAGCCGGAGGATGTACCCGTCCCGGACAACCGAGTCGTCCACCCGGTTTGCGATGGCCCGGTTGTGGACGAGGAAATAGTCCGCATCTTCAGAAAGTATTGCGAGCGCCACGTCCGTGTCCGTGATCATCGGGTAGCCGGGCATGTTTGCGCTCGTCATAATGAGAAGTGGGTGTTCCAGGCAGGAGAAGAGGAGGTGGTGGAGGCCGGTGTAGGGGAGCATACAGCCGATGGTGTGCAGGTTGCTGACCGATACGTGCGAAGCAGGGTCGCGTTTTTCGAGTACGACAATGGGATGGAGGGGGCTTTCGAGCAGCTCGCGCTCGGCATTTGAGACCACGGCTATCTCTTCTGCATAGCCCGGCCGGACCATCACGGCAAACGGCTGCTCGACCCGGCCAAGGCGACTTTTAAGCTCCCCGGACGATTCCTCCGTGCAGGCAAGGTGGAAGCCCCCGACGCCCCGGATCGCGAGGATCTTGCCCTTGTCGAGCAGCGCAGCCGCCTTCCGGATTGGATCCCCGCAGGGGACATCAGATCCGGTCCGGTCCATGAGCCGGAGCCCGGGGCCGCAGGTGTGACAGGCGATGGTCTGCGCATGGTGGCGCCGGGAGTGCGGGTCGCCGTACTCCCCCGCGCATGACGTGCACATCGGGAATGCGTCCATGCTCGTGCGCTCCCGGTCGTACGGGATCGCGCCGATGATGCTGTACCGGGGGCCGCAGTTGACGCAGGAGGTCGCCCAGTAGCCTTCGTACCTTCCCCCGGGGGAAAAAATATCGGCCACGCACCCGGCGCAGATCGCAATATCCGGCGGGATCATCCCGGAAAAGGAGCCGGTTGCGCTTTTTTCTATAGAAAAACCATCGGGAACCGCGCCGGGAAAATCAGCAACCCGGACCGAATCGATCCGGGCCATCGGCGGGCCCCGGGACACGGCCGCGACAAATTCATCGAACCGGTCGCCCCGTGCGATAATCTCGACTTCGCTCCCGAGGTTTTTTACCCGGCCACAAATCCCGAATTCAACCGCTTGTGCGTAGACAAAAGGGCGGAACCCGACCCCCTGGACGATACCCCGGACCGAGATTTTGCCCTGTTTCTGCATGGTTTTAAGCCGCAAAAATTTATTGATTTATACCGCGATATAAGTATAGGGTTTTCACTGTGCCGGGTCATATCCGAATTGTCAACGATCCCGTAGAACTGGTTCCGCTCCTCATGACGTTCAACAGTCCTTCGTTCAAGAAAGTCTATGAACTCCTCAGCAAATCGTGGATGACCGAGGACGAACTCCTGGCGCAGGTAAAAGATGATTCCATCCCGGTTTGTCTCCAGGTCCTGAAAAAGGGCAACCTTGTCGAGGAACAGTGGCGGATGCCAAAGCCCGGCGAGAAGCCCCAGAAGGAATACCGGGGGACCTATAACAAGTTCCGGGCGAACTTCCAGTGCAATCTCCAGGACCTGACCGATATCCTGTACATCTCGCTCTCGAACGATGAGAACCTCCGCGATGTCGTCGGCAGGATCGAGGTCGAACTTAAGGATGGCAACACCTCGATCGGCGACCTCGCCCGCAAGTTCGGGGTGAGCCCGGTGTTTATCAAGGGCCTCGCAAAAAGGATCCCCGAACTCGATGTGAAAGGACAGGGGCTGGTGCTGCTTGACACCGGACGCTAAGGATCCGCTCTATTCAATCCTGCGCAGCAAGCGCGAGGTATCACGCTTACAGATCCTGGTCGAGATTGCTGAACACCAGCCGGCGGTCCGGCAGCAGGAGATCGCACAAAAACTCGGCGTCACGCCTCAGGCGATCTCCGAGTACATCCGGGAGCTGACCGAAGAGGGGATGGTCTCGGCGAGCGGCCGGGGCAACTACGAAGTGACAAAAACCGGCATCGAATGGGTGCTCGCAAACGCCGAGTCCTTAGAGGTCTATGCCCGGCACATCCGTCGCGACATCATCCAGCAGGTCTCGGTCTGGACAGCGATCGCGGCCGAGCCCTTAAAAGCCGGCGACGAGGTCGGGGTCTACATGAAGGCCGGGTTTTTGTATGCCGCCAAAAAGCCCCAGCAGGCGACAGGAACTGTCGTGGCCGATGCAAAAAAGGATGAGGATGTCGGGGTCGCCCGCTTAAACGGCATCATCGAGCACCACGAGGGCTCGATCCGGATCTGCAAGGTGCCGAGGATCCAGCACGGGGGCTCGCGCCGGGTGAACCCGGAGAACCTCAAAGGCATCCTCCACGGGGCCGGGTTTGTCGCGGCGGTGGGCCTTGAGGCGTTCATCGCGCTTAAGGCCGCCGGCAAAAAACCGGACATCTTTTTCGGGGCCCGGGAGGGCACCATCGAGGCGGCCTTCCACGGGATCGACTGTGTGATTGTGATCGTTGACGAGGAGTTCACGGATTTCCTCAAGCGTCTCGAGGGTGTCGGGCTCTCGTATGCCATCGTCGACCTGATCGCCCCATGAAGATCCTCGTCCAGCCGGTCAAGGGCAGTTACAAGCTCCTCTTTTACGACGGGAAGCACATTGCCGGTGTCGGCATTGTCGAGATGACCGAAACCCCGAAAGGGCCCCGGCCGGTCCGGTACCGGCTCCGCTGGGGTTCGCGCAAAGACTACCATGCCACGCCGTCAAAGGACCTGGTCGCCCAGCTCCGGGAGGGCGAGGTCAGGATGGTAAGGGTGGACCCGGTTTTCGAGGAGTTCATGCACGCCTTCCAGATCCGGAGCGGGAAGGTGGATGCCTGCCGGATGTGCCTGTTAGACGACCGGTACACGCCGATCACTGACGACAACCATGTGATCTTCGGGAAGGGCGAGCGGATCTGCCTCGACTGCGGGCGCCGGGAGCTCCGGCGCGAGCTCGCCCCGC
>Ga0153915_10007070_pt1 | contig 10565 bp, 11 predicted proteins | sample Opewatmetagenome_2_FD_107003 | JGI IMG/M metagenome (GOLD analysis project Ga0153915, IMG submission 107003) | Freshwater wetland microbial communities from Ohio, USA - Open water 3 Core 3 Depth 3 metaG | ecosystem: Environmental > Aquatic > Freshwater > Wetlands | place: USA: Ohio, Lake Erie... | reverse complement strand
GCCCGCCATCTCGAGCAGCTTCGCGAACGCAGTGCCCAGCCTGACTTCGAAATTGCCCGGCCGTTGCACGTGCCCGGTGACCGAGAAGAGCTTGGTGCCGCCGGTGTTCGGCCGGCCGAGCGCGAGAAAGGCTTCGCCGCCGTTGCGAATGATCCACGGCACCGCGGCGAAGGTCTCGGTGTTGTTGATGGTGGTGGGCTTGCCGTACAGGCCGTAGCTCGCCGGGAAAGGCGGCTTGAAGCGCGGCTGGCCCTTCTTGCCTTCGAGCGAGTCGAGGAGCGCCGTTTCCTCGCCGCAGATGTAGGCGCCGTAGCCGGCGTGCGCATAAAGCTCGAAGCTGAAGCCGGATCCGAGAATATTGGCGCCCAGGTACCCGGCCGCACGGGCTTCCTCGAGCGCCTGCTCGAACTGCTCGTAGATCTCCCAGACCTCGCCGTGGATGTAGTTGTAGCCCACGCCCGCGCTCATCGCGTAGCCGCCGATGATCATGCCCTCGATCACCGAGTGCGGGTTGTAGCGCAGCAGGTCGCGGTCCTTGCAGGTGCCCGGCTCGCCCTCGTCGGAGTTGCACACGACGTATTTCGCGCCGGGGAACTGGCGCGGCATGAACGACCACTTGAGCCCGGTCGGAAAGCCCGCGCCGCCGCGGCCGCGCAGCGCCGACTTCTTCAGCTCGGCGATGATGTCCTCGGGCTTGATCTTCTCGCTCAGGATCTTGCGCAGGGCGGCATAGCCCCCCCGCGCCTCGTAGTCCTTGAGGCGCCAGTTGCGGCCGTCGAGGCCGGCCATCAGGATCGCGTCGGGGCCGTAGTCCAGCATCACTTGAGCTCGCTCAGCAGCTGATCGAGCTTCTCGCTCGTCATGTAGTCGTGCATCTTCTTGTTGTTCACCAACAGCACCGGCGCCATCGCGCAGGCGCCCATGCACTCGCCTTCCTTCAGGGTGATGCGGCCGTCGGGCGTCGTCTCGTTGAAGCCGATGCCGAGCTTCTCGCGCAGGTGGTCGGCCGCGGCGAGCGCGCCCTGCAGGCCGCACGGCAGGCAGGTGCACAGCGTGATCTTGTGGCGCCCGGTCGGCTGCAGGTTGTACATCGAGTAGAACGTCGCGACCTCGTAGACGGCGACCGGCGGCATGCCGAGCACCTTCGCCACGTCGTCCATCGTCTCGGTGGAGGGCCAGCCCTTCTCGACCTGCGCGATGACCAGCGCCGCCATCACCGCCGACTGCTTCTGGTCGGGCGGGTACTTGGCGACCTCGCGGTCGATCTTGCGCAGGGAATCGGTAGTCAGCATAAAAAATTGGTGACAGTCACCATTTTCTCAGCGGTCGATCTCGCCGAAGACGATGTCCTGGGTGCCGATGATCGCGACGGCGTCGGCGATCATGTGCCCGCGCGCCATCTCGTCGAGCGAGGCGAGGTGCGCATAGCCGGGCGCGCGGAGCTTCATGCGATAGGGCTTGTTCGCGCCGTCGGACACGAGGTAGACGCCGAACTCGCCCTTCGGCGCCTCGACCGCGGCGTAGACCTCGCCTTCCGGGACGTGCATGCCCTCGGTGACGAGCTTGAAGTGGTGGATCAGCTGCTCCATGCCGAACTTCATCTCGGCGCGGCTGGGCGGCGCGACCTTGTGGTCGTCGACCATCACCGGGCCGGGGTTCTTGCGCAGCCAGTCGATGCACTGCCGGATGATGCGGTTCGACTGGCGGAACTCCTCGATGCGGCACAGATACCGGTCGTAGCAGTCGCCGTTCCTGCCGACCGGCACGTCGAACTGCATCCGGTCGTAGACCTCGTAGGGCTGCTTCTTGCGCAGGTCCCACTCGATCCCGGAGCCGCGCAGCATCGGGCCGGTGAATCCCAGCTGCAGCGCCCGCTCCGGCGAGACCACCCCGATGCCCACCGTGCGCTGCTTCCAGATCCGGTTCTCGGTGAGCAGCGTCTCGTAGTCGTCGACGTACTTCGGGAAGCGCTCGGTGAAGTCCTCCAGGAAGTCGAGCAGCGACCCCTGGCGGTTCCGGTTCATCTCCTCGACGTCCTTCCTGCTGTGGAACTTCGAGGGCGTGTACTTCGGCATCGCCTCCGGCAGGTCGCGGTAGACGCCGCCCGGCCGGTAGTACGCGGCGTGCAGGCGCGCGCCCGACACCGCCTCGTAGGCGTCCATCAGGTCCTCGCGCTCGCGGAAGCAGTAGAGGAAGACGGTCATCGCGCCGATGTCGAGGCCGTGCGCGCCGAGCCACAGCTCGTGGTTCAGGATGCGCGTGATCTCGTCGAACATGACGCGGATGTACTTCGCGCGCTCGGGGATCTCGAGGCCGAGCAGCTTCTCGATGGCGAGCACGTAGGCGTGCTCGTTGCACATCATCGAGACGTAGTCGAGCCGATCCATGTAGGGCACCGACTGCAGGAAGGTCTTGTGCTCGGCGAGCTTCTCGGTCGCCCGGTGCAGCAGGCCGATATGGGGGTCGGCGCGCTGGATGACCTCGCCGTCGAGCTCGAGCACGAGGCGCAGCACGCCGTGCGCCGCCGGGTGCTGCGGGCCGAAGTTGAGGGTGTAGTTCCGGATCTCGGCCATTACTTCTCGCTCGCGTAGTTGGGCTCGCGCACGATGCGCGGCGTGACCTCGCGCGGGTCGATGGTCACGGGCTGGTAGATGACGCGCTTCTGCTCGGGGTCGTAGCGCATCTCCACGTAGCCCGAGAGCGGGAAGTCCTTGCGGAACGGATGGCCGACGAAGCCGTAGTCGGTGAGGATGCGGCGCAGGTCCGGATGGCCCTCGAACATGATGCCGTAGAGGTCGAACGCCTCGCGCTCGTACCAGTTCGCCGACGACCACACGTCGACCACCGAGGCGACCTCGGGAAACTCGTCGTCCGGGCAGAAGCAGCGCACGCGCAGGCGCACGTTGTGCTGCACCGAAAGGAGGTGCGCCACCACCGCGAAGCGCGTTCCCCGGGTCTCGGGCTGCGGCGGGCGGTCGCCGTAGGCGGAATAGTCGATGCCGCAGAGGTCGATCAGCTGCTCGAAGCCGAGCGAGTCGCGCAGCTTCAGGCACGCCTCGCGGTACTGGGCCGCGGGCACGACGATCGTCAGCTCGGCGCGGTCTTCCTTCGGCTGGAAGCCTTTTCCGGTGAGGGCATCGAAAAGCTTCTGCAGCCGCGGGCTCATCGGGCGATGGTGCTCGTTCGCTTGATCTTGCTCTGCAGCTGCACCAGGCCGTAGAGCAGCGCCTCCGCGGTGGGCGGGCAGCCCGGCACGTAGATGTCGACCGGCACGATGCGGTCGCAGCCGCGCACCACGGAATAGGAGTAGTGGTAGTAGCCGCCGCCGTTCGCGCACGAGCCCATGGAGATCACCCAGCGCGGCTCGGCCATCTGGTCGTAGACCTTGCGCAGCGCCGGCGCCATCTTATTGCACAGCGTCCCGGCCACGATCATCACGTCGGACTGCCGCGGGCTCGGCCGGAAGACGATGCCGAAGCGGTCGAGGTCGTAGCGCGCCGCGCCGGCGTGCATCATCTCCACCGCGCAGCAGGCGAGGCCGAAGGTCATCGGCCAGAGCGACCCGGTGCGGGTCCAGTTCACCACCTTGTCGACCGTGGTGGTGACGAATCCCTGCTGCAGGACGCCTTCTATTCCCATTCCAGCGCGCCTTTCATCCACTCGTAGACGAAGCCGACGGTCAGGATCGCGAGGAACAGCATCATGGCGAGGAAGCCGGCGAAGCCGATGTCGTGGAGCGTCGCCGCCCAGGGAAAGAGGAAGGCGATCTCGAGGTCGAACAGGATGAAGAGGATGGCGACGAGGTAGTAGCGCACGTCGAACTTCATCCGCGCGTCCTCGAAGGCCTCGAAGCCGCACTCGTACGGGGAGAGCTTCTCCGGGTCCGGCCGGTTGGGGGCGAGGAGCTTTCCGAGGATGATCGGCGCGACACCCACGCCGGTGCCGACCAGGATGAAAAGCAGGATCGGGAAGTATTCAGCCAGCATGAGTTTTGGTGCCCACGAGCAGACTCGAACTGCTACGGCTTTTTAGGCCACTAGCCCCTCAAGCTAGCGTGTCTACCAATTTCACCACGTGGGCGCGGCCGCAATTATCCTCTAAAAATCATTGGGGAACCTGCTTGTCCTTCGTCTCGGCCGGCGCCGCCGGCGCCGTTTCGGGCGCGGGCTTCGCCGCCTCGGCGGCGGGCTTCGGCGGCTCGGGCGCGGCCGGCTTCGGCACGTCCTGCGGCTGTTGCTTCACCGCATCCATCACGCCGCCGCCGCCCTGCTCCACGGAGCGATGGGTCGCCACCCAGGTGAGCGCGAGGCTCAGGATGAAGAACAGCCCCGCGAGCACCGCGGTCGAGCGGGAAAGGAAATTCGCCGAGCCGGTCGCGCCGAACAGGCTCCCCGAGGCGCCGCCGCCGAAGCCCGAGCCCATGTCGGCGCCCTTGCCGTGCTGGAGCAGCACGAGCCCGATGATTCCCAGCGCCACGAGCACGTGGAGCACGATCAGCACATTCAGCCAGACACCCATCACTTGCCTCCAGCGGCCGCGGCCGCCTTAAGAATTGCCAGAAAATCTTCCGCCACCAGCGACGCGCCGCCGATCAGCCCGCCGTCGACGTCGGGCATCGCGAAAATCGCCGCCGCATTCTGAGGCTTCACGCTGCCGCCATAAACAATGCGGGTCGCAGAAGCCACCTTCTTCCTGAGAAACGCATGCACCGCCTGCACCTGCTCGGGCGTCGCGTTGCGCCCCGTGCCGATGGCCCACACCGGCTCGTAAGCCAGCACCGCCTCCCCGAAGGGGGATTTCTCCAGTACGGCGTTCAGCTGGCGCCCGACGACCTCTTCCGTCCGGCCCGCCTCGCGCTCGGCGAGCGTCTCGCCGACGCACAGGATCGGCGTCAGCCCGGCGGCGCGCGCCGCCGCGAACTTCGCCGCCACTTGCGCATCGCCCTCGCCGAAAATCTGCCGCCGCTCCGAATGGCCGACGATCGCGTAGCGGCAGCCGAACTCCAGGAGCATCGCCGCCGACACCTCGCCGGTATAGGCGCCCTGCGCGTGCTCGCTCACGTTCTGCGCGCCCCAGGCCACCGGGCTGCCGGCGAGCTGCCCGGCGACCTCGCCCAGATAGGGAAATGGAACGCACACCGCGCATTCCACCCCTTTGACGGAATCCTTAAGGATCGAAGCCAGGAGCGCCCGGTTCGCAGACCGGCTGCCGTGCATTTTCCAGTTGCCGGCGACCAGCCGCGTGCGCGCCATGCGACTGGATTTTACCGCACTACAATCCTTGGGTTGCTCCCGGAAACGATCCCCGTCCTGATTGTCGGCGGCGGCCCGTGCGGCCTGATGCTCGCGAACGAGCTCGGCCGCCGCGGCATCGCGGCGCTCGTCCTCGACGCGAAGCCCGGCACGGCTTTCAATCCGCAGGCGAACGCCACGCAGGCGCGCACCATGGAGCACTACCGCCGCCTCGGCTTTGCCGACGAGATCCGCGCGCTCGGCATGCCGGACGATTTCCCGACCGACATCGCGTACTTCACCCGCTTCGCGACGCACGAGCTCGCCCGCTTTCGCCTTCCCTCGGCGCGCGAGGCGCGCCGCCTCGTCAGCACGCTGAAAGGCTCGTGGAGCGCGGCCGAGCTGCCGCATCGCGTGGCGCAGAAGTTCGTCGAGCAGGTGCTGCGCCGTCACGCCGAGCGGCTGCCTTCGATGAGCGTGCGCTACGGCTGGCGGGTGACCGGCTTTTCCGTCCAGGAGGATTTCGTGGCCATCGCGGCCGAGCCTGCGGCGGGCGGAGCCCGAGTGAACATCCAGGCCGAGTATCTCGTCGGCGCCGACGGCGCGCGCAGCCTGGTGCGCCAGGCGATGGGCTGGCGCTATGCCGGAGAGACCGGCGTGACGCGCGATTTCGTCGGCGGCCGCATGTACGCCGTGTACTGCCGGGTCCCGGATTTCTACCGCGCCATCCCGCATGCGCCGGCTTGGATGAACGTCACGTTCAACCGCGAGCGGCGCTGCTTCATGCCCGCGGTCGACGGCCGCGGCGAGTTCGCGTTCCACACCCAGCTCAAGCCGCACGAGGACGAGGCGGCGATCGACGAGCGAGCCGCCGCCGCCATGGTGCAGCAGGCGCTCGGCGCGCCCCTCGCGGTGGAAGTGCTCGCGCGCGACACCTGGACCGCCGGCCATGCGCTCGTCGCCGAGCGCTTCGGCGAGGGCCGCGTCTTCATCGGCGGCGACGCGGCGCATCTCTTCACGCCGACCGGCGGCCTGGGCTACAACACCGCCGTGGAGGATGCGGTCAATCTCGGCTGGAAGCTCGCCACGGTGCTGAAGGGCCGGGCCTCGCCGCGGCTCCTCGAGAGCTACGAAGCCGAGCGCCGGCCGCTCGCGTTGCGCAACACGGCCTACGCCCGGGGCTTCGCCGATTCGCTCGGCAATTTCGAGCCCGCCGCCGAGATCGAGGACGATTCGCCGCAGGGCGAGGCGGCGCGCCGCCGGGCGGGCGAGTATCTCGCAGCGCACGGCCGCGCCGAGTTCAACATCCCGGGCATCACCTTCGGCGGCCGCTACGACGGCTCGCCGGCGATCCTTTCCGACGGCACGCCGCCGCCGCCCGAGGCCGCCAACACCTACGTGCCGACGGCCTGCCCCGGAGGCCGCGCGCCCCACCTTTGGCTGGGGGAAGGCTTTTCGCTTTACGATCGCTTCGGCTTCGAATGGACGCTGCTTTGCCTGGGCGAAGCGCCGCGCGTTCGCGATCCCTATCTGAAAATCGTGGCGTTGAAGAACGAAGAGGCCCGCGAGCTTTACGGCGCAGACTACGCGCTGATCCGCCCCGACCAGATCGTCGCCTGGCGGGGCGACGATCCGTCCGCGGCGCTCGAGGCATTCAGGCAACTGCATGGCTGAGCACTCGCACTCTCACGGGCACGAGCATGAGCACGAGCATCGTCACGCCGCTCCGGCGACGGGCGCCGCCATGCGCGCCGCGGCGCTCATCACGATCGCCTTCGCGCTGGTCGAGGCGCTCGGCGGCTGGTGGACCGGCTCGCTAGCCCTCGTCTCCGACGCCGGCCACATGATTACCGACAGCGCCGCGCTCGTCCTGGGCGCGCTGGCGGCATGGATGGCGCGCCGCCCGCCTTCGCGCCGCCATTCCTACGGGCTCGGGCGCGCCGAGGTGCTCGCCGCGCTGGTGAACGCGGGGGCGATGCTGCTGATCGTCTTCGCGCTCGCCTACGAGGCGCTGGTCCGGCTGGAGAAGCCCCACCCCGTGAACGGCGTCGTAGCGGCGCTCATCGCGCTCGCCGGCCTCGCGCTCAATCTCTGGGTCATGCGGCGGCTCACCCCGCACCAGCACGATCTCAACGCGCGCGCCGCCCGGCTGCATGTCATCGGCGATGCGCTCGGCTCGATCGCCGCGCTCCTGTCCGGCGCGCTCATCGCGCTCGGCGGCTGGACCGTCGTCGACCCGGTCGCCTCGCTCGTCATCTGCGTGCTGATCGGCATCTCGGCGGTGCGCCTGCTGCGCGAGAGCCTGCACGCGCTCATGGAGGGCGTGCCGCACGGCCTCTCGGTCGAGGCGATCGGCGCCGAGATGGCGCGCGTCGAGGGCGTGCTCTCGGTGCACGACCTGCACGTCTGGACGCTCTCCGGCAGCCGCGCCGCGCTCTCGGCGCACGTCATGGTGCGCAGCCTGCAGCACTGGGACCGGACGCTGCACGCGCTGCAGACCCGGCTGCACGAGAAGTTCGGCATCGACCACGTGACGCTGCAGCCCGAGACGGGCACGCGCCCCCTGGTTCGCCACCAGGCTCGCTAGGAGGGGCGCCGTCCGGAAACGGACAGTCCCTTGCGCGCGAAGGCCTTGCGGTCCGCCGGGTCCTCGATGTGCTCGGCGAGGAGGTGGTAGAGCTCGGCCTCGGTGTGCGCCCTGGCGGCCGCGCGCCGCACGAGCACCCGCGCCACCGCGCCGATGTAGGCGGCGAGCGCGGCTTCCGCCCGGGCAAGCGCCGCGGCGTCGAGAGGGCCCGCGGGCGAGCCGGCGGGCGGGCCGCTGTGCACCGGCTCCGCGGCGGGCTTGCTCTCGTGCGAATGCCGGCGCACGAAGGCCGCGCGCGCCTTCTCGTCCGGGATCTCGGCGGCGAGCTTCCGGACCAGCTCGGAGAGGGAGACGCTCTTGCGCGCCTGCGAGCGCACGACCTGGCTCGCGATCGGGCCGATGTGCAGGGCGAGCTCGGTGGCGATCTTCGCCAGCGCTTCGGCATCGAGCGGCGGCGGCGCGGAAGGCGCAGGCGGCGCGGAAGGCGCAGGCGGCGAGGAAGGCGCAGCCGCATCGGCCGCGGGCGCCTTCGCGGCCTGCGGGATGAAGATCGTCGGCTGATCGGCGAAGCTCGGGCTCGTGACGGCCGGCAGCGCCTTGCGCAGCGCCGCCACCGACTGCGGCCGCTTTTCCTTCTCCGGCGCGAGCGCCCAGTCGATCGCTTTCAGGAGCTGCTGGCTGTAGCGCGAGGCGTCGGCGGCCTTCGCCGCCGGCACCATCGGATCGTCGAACGCGCGGCCGGGCGCCTCCACCGGGCGCTCGCCGGTCAGCATCCAGTAGAGCACGGCGCCGAGCGAATAGAGATCGGTCCACGGCCCTTCGCCGCCGCGCGAGTGGTACTGCTCGAAAGGCGCGAAGCCGAGCGACACGATGGTGGTCATGTCCGTGCCGGCCGACAGGGCGCGCGCCGAGCCGAAGTCGAGCAGCACCGGGCTGGCGTCGCGGCGGACGTAGACGTTCTCCGGCTTGATGTCGCGGTGCAGGTAGCCGCCGCGGTGCACGACCTCGAGGCCGTCGAGCAGCGGCGCGGCGAGGCCGACGAGCGTCGACTCGGTGAGGGGCCGGCGCGTCTTGATCCACTCGCTGAGCGGCTCCCCGGCGACGAACTCCATCACCATGTAGGCGGTCTGGTTCGCCTCGAAAAAGCGCATCACGCGCACGATGTTCGGGTGGTGGAACGAGGCGAGCGTGCGCGACTCCTCGAGGAAGCGCGTGCGGCCCCAGTTGAACGTCTCCACGGCCTCCGCGGACTTCGCGCGCACCGAGTGGTCCTCGGCCCGCCCGGCGACGTCGCCGGGCAGGTACTCCTTGATCGCCACCTTCAGGTTCAGGTTGGCGTCGGTGGCGAGGTAGGTGACCCCGAAGCCGCCGATGCCGAGCGTGGACTCGATGCGGTACTCGTTGAGGGCGTAGCCCCGGGGCAGGGCGAGATCCACGCGAGCCGGCCGCTATTTCTCGTCGATCAGGCTGATCGCCTTTTCGAGGCTGCGGCGCATCCGGTTGAACGACTTGGCGAGCACCGACACCTCGTCTCTTCCGGAGTCGGGCAGCTCCGGGATGTCGAGCGCGCCGACGCTGATCTTGTCCGCCGCGGCGGACATGCTGCGGATCGGCCGCACGATGAGCAGCGACAGCATGACGTTCAGGATGATGAACAGCAGCACGAACACCGCCGCCAGCGAGCCGATGAAGGTGTAGAAGGCGCGGTCCGCCTTGCGGATGGCGAGCGCCATCGGCACCGAGACGATCTGCGCGCCGATCACCTCGTTCAGCTTCCAGCCGTAGCCGTTGTTCGGGCCGTAGAGCTTCACCATCGCGGGCGGCGCCGTCGCGGCGGTGGTGTGGCACGACAGGCACGCCCCGTCCTTGATCTGCAGCGGCCGGGCGAGGTACATCGACAGGCCGGTCGGCGTCAGGCGCGTGCCGGACAGCTCCTTCGCCTCGGGATTGCTGCGGAACGCGTTGATGACGTCGGCTTCCCACTCGGTGGCGCGGTTGCGCGGGTTGGTGGGATTCAGCGCCGCTTCCTTGTACGCGTAGTCGGGGTGCGTCTTGCGCAGCTCGTTCATGATTTCCGTCGCGCCGTACGAGGGGACGCTCTGCGGCAGGAACTCGTCTTCCACGACGCGCAGGTGCGGGCGGACCTGGCCCACGGTGTAGGAGCGCATCGACAACGCGGCCTCCATCATCACCCCGGCGCTGCGCAGCACCTCGTCGCGGGCGTTCTGCTCGAGGAGCTCGCGCGAGACGTAGGCCGAAACGCCGAGCCCGGCGCCGAACACCAGGAGCAGCACCAGGTTGAACTTGAGCCGCAGACCCATACGCCCTCCCCCATGTCGTCGCGCGCACAAAGTATAAGCCTGTTGTCCGGCCCCGGCGGCTCGGGTAAGGTGCGCAGCCGATGCTCGACACCAGCACGCTAAGCCTGGCGGAGATCATCCGGCTGCAGAACGTGCTGCAGCGGGAGCTGACCCGCCGCTTCGAGCGCCAGATGGCGCTCGCCTTCTCCGACATCGTCGGCTCGACGCCCTACTTCGCGCGCTTCGGCGACGCCGCGGGACGCCAGCTGCAGCAGCTGCACGCCGATCTCCTCGCCGAGTGCCTGCCCGGCCGCCAGGGGCGCGTCGTCGACACCGCGGGCGACGGCGCCTTCCTCGCCTTCCCGGGCGCCGACGCGGCGGTCGACGCGCTGATCGATTTCGAGAAGCTCGTCTCGCGGGACAACGCGAGCCGCTCGCGCGACCATC
>Ga0153915_10007069_pt1 | contig 10565 bp, 9 predicted proteins | sample Opewatmetagenome_2_FD_107003 | JGI IMG/M metagenome (GOLD analysis project Ga0153915, IMG submission 107003) | Freshwater wetland microbial communities from Ohio, USA - Open water 3 Core 3 Depth 3 metaG | ecosystem: Environmental > Aquatic > Freshwater > Wetlands | place: USA: Ohio, Lake Erie... | reverse complement strand
CCTCTTTCTTTGTCAAACATGCCGTTGACAGGGGTGCAAAGCTGATATTGGCAGGTGGCAAGGATAATGGACTGGCGCCCTTCGCAACTATGATCCTGGACGACCTTGGTAAGGCTGTTGAGATTGCCGAACGTGCGGGAAATCCTGTCGTGCTATACGGCGCCGGTGTTACAGAAAAGGGTGCTAACGCCCTGAAAAAACTCCAGGGTAAGGCCTCGTTCGTCGCCATTGAACCGGGTGTCAATACACGCGCGGCGGTGGCCTTCGGTTTTAATAACGGGTTCAAGGCATCTGCTGCGAAAGTGTTGTATGCTCTGCTCGGCGAGCAAGGTTTGGGCAGCGAAGACGTACTGAAGGACGTTGATAAAAAAGCATTTATAGTTGTACAGGCCAGCTATGTATCACCTCTCACTGATAAGGCTGATGTGGTACTCCCAACGGCCATATGGTCGGAGCAAGCAGGCAGCTTAACAAATACAGAGGGCCGCGTGCAGAAAGTAAACAAAGCGGTGGAACCTAAGGGAGAAGCCAAGCCAGACTGGGAGGTCCTCTCCTTGCTGGCATCCAAACTGGGGAAGAAACTTGGCACCTCGTTAGATGAGATTTCCGCCAAAGCAACCCAGGAACTAAAGTGAAAGGAGAATCGACGATGACAAAGGTTAAAGTCGCTACTGACTGGCTGGCTGGCTGTGCAGGATGTCATATGTCATTGTTGGACATTGATGAACGTATTGTCAAACTGTTGGAACTGGTGGAAATCACATCAAGTCCGGTAACGGACCTGAAACATCCACCGAAAGAAGGGGTAACTGTTGGTATTCTCGAAGGGGCAATCTGCAACACACACAACATCGAAGTCGCGAAGCAGATGCGTGAGCGCTGCCAGATACTTATCGCCGTTGGCGACTGTGCAACGTTCGGAGGTGTCCCCGCAATGCGCAATTTGTGCGGCACGGATGCAGCATTAAAGCGTGCGTACATAGATACAGAACCAGTTGTGGATGGCCTCATCCCTGACTCTCCGGAGCTGGGGAAGCCCCTTGAAATGGTTACGGGTATTGGTGAAGTGGTAAAGGTTGATCTCTTTATCCCCGGCTGCCCGCCGAGAGCCGATGCATTTTGGTACGCATTGACAGAACTGCTTGCCGGGCGCACACCCATAATTTTGCCACCCCATCTTTTTACATATGATTAGAGGAGAATATCTATGGAAACTCGAAAGATAACCATTGAACCTATCACACGGATTGAAGGTCATGGGAGGATTACGATTCATCTGGATGAACAAGGCAAGGTGGATCACTCTTTCTTTCATGTCGACGAATTCCGTGGTCTGGAGAAATTCAGTGAAGGTCGCCCATACTTTGAGATGACGCAGATTACCCAGCGCATCTGCGGTATCTGTCCGGTAAGCCATCACCTGGCAGCATCGAAGGCCTGTGATGGCATCGCGCGTGTAGACCCGCCGCGTCCGGCCAAGCTGCTGCGTGAGTTGATGCATATGGGTCAGTATGTGCAGTCCCACGGGATGCACTTCTTCCACCTGGCCGCACCGGACCTGGTGCTCGGCTTTGACGCCGATCCGGCCATAAGGAACGTATTCGGGATCATCGCGGCGGACCCGCAGCTGGCGTTGAAGGCGGTAAACCTGCGCCGCTGGGGGCAGCAGATTATTGAGAGATTGGGCGGGAAGCGCGTACATCCCAACTTTGGTGTACCCGGCGGGGTCAACGCGCCGCTTTCCTCCAAAGACCGTGACGCCATTATGTCTGAATTCGGCACTATGGTGGACATCGCCAAGGTAGCAGTAAAGATCGGCAAGGACTGGATCGGGGCGAACCAGGCTCTGGTGAATACCTTCGCGACCTTCCCTTCCAACTACATGGGTCTGGTAGATATGGAAGGCGGTCTGCAGCTTTATGATGGTGAAATCAGAGTAAAAGATACGGAAGGGAAACTCCTCGCGCAGTTCAAGGCGGACAATTACCTGTCCTACATCGCGGAGCATGTGGAGTCCTGGTCGTTCCTCAAGTATCCTTACCTGCGCATGCTGGGCTGGCCGAACGGAACCTATCGTGTAGGTCCGTTGGGGCGCTTGAATGTGATCGATAAGATCGGCACCCCCCTGGCCAATGAGGAATTTAAGGTGTTCAAGACGATCAACGGCGGCAAGCCTGTGGAAGGCTCTCTCTACTACCATTATGCCCGGTTGATTGAACTTGTGTATGCCCTTGAGCGTATCGCACAGTTGATGGACGATCCGGATATCCTCTCTACCGATATCCGTACGTATTCGACAACAACGCATCTCCCCAGCAATGGGGTCGGTGTGGTCGAAGCTCCCCGTGGGACTCTTTTCCACGACTACGGTACGGACGCGAACGGGCAGTTGACGAGGGTAAACCTGATTGTAGCCACGGGCAACAACAACTGGGCGATGCACACAGCCTCAGGGCTGGTTGCCAAAGCCTTCGTTGACGGCACGAAGCTCACCGAGGGTATGTTGAACCGTGTTGAAGCGGCGATTCGCTGCTATGATCCCTGTCTGTCATGCGCCACGCATGCCATCGGGAAGATGCCGCTGAAAATAACGCTTGTAGCGGCGGACGGCACGATCCTGGATCGTATTTCTCGTTAATATACAAACTGATCGAGAGTATTGCAGGCGGGTGAACTTAGATAGTTTACCCGCTTGCTTCTTTTAAGCGATCTCTCTTTGCTATGGATGACATGGAACCGAAGAAACAATCTCCTCGTACCTTAGTTATTGGTTATGGCAGCTTGGATCGTGGCGACGATGGCATAGCATATCATGTGATCAACTCCCTGCGGCGACGTCTCGGTCAAGAGATACTGAGCGAAGACGACACCGGATTAGAAAACCTCGGCGCGCTGATAGATTCCATCTTTCTGGTTCAACTGGCGCCGGAAATAATGGATGTGTTAGCTGGCTACAACCGTGTCATCTTTGTCGACGCGCATGTTTATGAGAATGTGGATGCTCTCTATTGTACGCCAGTATTGCCGGAATACACTCCAGCCACCTTCACTCACCACATAGGCCCGGCTATGATTCTTGCATTGCTCAAGGCGCTTTACCATAGGGAACCTGCCGGATATATTGTGTCTATCCGCGGCTACGACTTTGATTTTCATCGCAACCTTTCTGCAGATACCAAAGCTCTTGTAGAACCGGCAGTAGAATATATCTTACAATCGCTTATCTATCACCAGCCTGTACCACTGTAACTCATTAGATTTCGTCCCACTATAATTATATCTTTCAAGGATTTCATTCGATGAACATAAAAAAAATTGCTTTCTACCTGTGTCTTCTCGTTGTGTTTTTTTTATGCGCTCCCACAGAGCTTCTCGCTGCACCCAGCAGTAAAATTAAAGCAAAATCCGCTATTGTGATGAATGCAGATAGCGGCAGGATCCTTTATGCAAAAAATCCCGATAAGCTTATGCAACCGGCTTCACTGACTAAAATCCTTTCTCTGTACCTCGTGCACGAAGCGATCAATGCAGGAAAGATCAAACCCACAGACAGGGTGAAAATAAGTGTGGACGCCCAGCTTACCGGGGGATCAAGTATGTATCTCGTGGATGATAATGAAACAGCACTTGAAGACCTTATCAAGGGTATGGCCGTTGTTTCCGCGAATGATGCAAGCGTGGCAGTCGCAGAACATCTGGGAGGCAATATCGAGAAATTCGTGGAGATGATGAATGACAAAGCCCGGGAACTGGGTATGAAACGCAGTCGCTTTATAAACCCCCACGGCCTGCCGGCCGAAGGACAAGTCTCCACTGCACGGGACATGCTCAAACTTTCCCGCGCGTATATTCGCGATTTTCCGGGGGCATTGAACATCCACTCCATGCGGGAATATACATATAGAGATATTACACAACAGAATAACAACACCCTGTTAACGCAATGTACGGATGTGGATGGATTGAAGACGGGTTTTGTGCGCGCCGCCGGATTTCACTTGGTCGCAACGGCCAAGAGAGAAAATACAAGGTTAATTGTGGTAGTAATGGGCGAGAAGAGTATAAAAATAAGGGAAAGAGAAGCTTTGCGGCTCCTGGAAAAAGGCTTTAGAAAGTCACTCAAAAAAAGAAAAAGTGTCCCAAAACAACGAAAATTGGATAAGTTCACAAAAACTTAATGCATAAATTTTCATTGACGAACATCCTCCTTTAAGGGTAGTAAAACCACTATAAATTTGGTTCATGTTTAAAAAAGTTGCTGGCATCTTCAGGAGCCAAGGGATCAGGGGTTCAAGTGAATGGTTCAAACACGTGAACCGTTGAATCATTGTTGAACTGAATAGAATAAGAACTTACAATGTAAATCTGCTAAACTGCATGTGGAAGTGGGATTGCAAAGAAACATAAAACATATTCGCATTCTTGTGATCGATGATGATGCGGTAGCCTGCGAATTCCTGCAGGAAGCGCTTTCACGGGAGGGCTACAAGGTAGACTCGTATACCTCGGGGAAAGAGGCGCTGAAACAGGATCTCTCTCTATATGATCTCCTGATGTCGGACATCAGAATGCCGGAGATCGACGGTCTCCAGTTTCTCCGCCACGTACGTGAAAAGTGGTCCGAATTGCCCGTCATCCTTATGACGGCATACGGATCACTGGAAACCACCATGGAGGCGCTGCGGCTGGGTGCATGGGATTACATCAGTAAACCATTCTCACCGGAAGCCATCCGCGCCATGGTACAAAAAGTCCTCGAAGTACGGGAGCTCAGGCAGCGCCGTTTGCATGGGGAGCCGAAAATGGCAGGCGAGCCGCAATTTATTGGCTCTTCCGCTACCATGGTGGAATTCTATAAACAGATCGTGCGCATCGCGGATGCGGATGCGAGCGTCTTGATCGAAGGAGAAAGCGGGACAGGAAAGGAACTGGCGACACGGGCCCTCCACCAGTTGAGTTCTCGCCGGGAGAAACCATTCATCGTGGTTCACTGCGGAGCCATCCCCGACACTCTTCTGGATTCGGAACTGTTTGGGTACGAAAAAGGAGCATACACGGGAGCAGATCACAAACACGAAGGACTGCTTGCCTCCGCGCATACCGGCACGATATTTCTTGATGAAATCACAGAAATGTCACCCTCTCTCCAGGGAAAGTTTCTACGCTTCATGCAGAGCGGAGAAGTCAGACGCCTCGGCGGCCATGAAGTCAAAAACTTCAACGTCAGGGTCGTAGCGGCAACAAACCGTTCTATCGATGATGAAGTGCGGAAAAGCACCTTCCGGTCCGATCTCCTCTACCGCTTCGTCGTGCGGCTGCACATGCCCCCGCTACGGGAACATAAGGAAGACCTGCCTCAATTGGTCGAATCCCTCCTGAAAAAGCTCGGATACCCAACCGTCCGCATTTCCGATGAGGCAATGGAGCTTCTTATCGCATATAAATGGCCGGGAAATGTTCGTGAACTGCAGAATGTTCTGGAACAAACCCTGCTCCTTTCACCTTTTATGGTGATCCTCCCCGAACATTTGCCGGAAAGATTCCGTCTCAAGCGGGATGAGGCACTGCCGCTTTTACCACCATTAGAAGAAGCCGAACGAAAACAGATCATCCAAGCTCTGCAATCAACATCGTGGAACCAGAGCCAGGCTGCCCAACTTTTAGGAATTGACCGAAAGACGCTGCGGACAAAAATCCAGCGTTACGGCTTACTCAAAGACGGCGCGTCCTGAGATACTTCCTCAACCGGTCCCGTTTCAATCACCGGGAAGTACAAAACAACACGTGTGCCCTCATCAGGGCTGCTTTTTATTTCGATCTGTCCACCGTGGACCTTGACGATATCCCGAACGATCGCGAGACCGAGACCGCGCAGACCTTCATCCATATGGGTGCTGAAGAAGGGCTCACAGACCCTTGCCAGTAATTCCGGGGGAATGCCGGGACCATTATCCTGAATGATGATCGCCACAGTATTATTATGCGGGAGAGCGGAAGCGCTAACAGTAATTCTGCCTCCCCCGGACATGGCCTCCAGGGCATTCTGAATAAGATTGAACAACGCCGTCTGAACACGATACCTATCCACATGAAGAATGGGGATATTCTCATCCACGTTCACAATAAGCTGAATGCCTGATTTCTGCATCAGTGGTTCAACAAGGGGGAGTGTCTCATTTAAAAGTTCCGGCACTGTCACGGCCTCAAAATGAGGTTCCGGAAGACGCGTCGCATGTCGTACATTCTGGATGACCGTATTGAGCCTCTGTGTTTGCTGAACAATGAGTTCCAGTTTCCTGCCCACGTCTGGCGGCCATGTGTCATGTTCCAAAAGAAGTTTGGCTAAGCCGGCTATAGAGTGCAGAGGCGTACCCAGGTCATGGGCCAGCGTCGCCGTGAGGTATCCCAGTGCCGTAAGCTGCTGGAGCTGGTTTACCTGCTGCTGCAGTTGCACCACTTTATGTGTTTCTTCCTGTACCCTCTCCTCCAGCTGCCTCTGGAGTTCCTGGTTCCGGGCCAGGACCCTTTCAATTTCCTCGGCCATTATATTAAAGTGATCCGCCAGTTGACCCCATTCGTCCCTCTTTGCTATGGGAATCCTTCTGATGTACTTTCCTGCCTGGAATTCGTCAATCGTGTCTATGATTACTCCCAATGGCCGTCCGATCAGCCATCTGTAGCTTAACGCCAAAACAAACAGGATGGCAAACAAAAGGCCCAGGGTGCTGAAAAGCAGCAGGCGCTTCGCACGGGATAAAATTTCCAATCTGGATTGTGAAAAAACGACCACACCCACAAAAACCTGTGTATCCTTTTCCGATAAGAAGGGATACAACAGGCCCAGAGCCGGTCCGGCATCTGTATTCAATTCAATACGTTGTGTTTTTGACTTTTCCATAGCAGAGCTTATGATATTTTCGGTCCATTCATAGGGAACACGGCCGGCGCCTACAATATATTCAACTTCGCCATTCACAACGGAAAAAAGATCGATGCGCGCCAATCTGTCATCAGACTTTACGTGGTCTTCCAATGTATCATCGAGAACCGATAAACCTTTGCCGCTGGGAAAATGTTGATAATACGCAATAACAGTTTCCGCCAGTTCCTGCATCCTCTTCACCTGCTGCTCAATGAGAATTACATCTAAAACTCTCAGCTGTATCCATCCCCAGATGGTCATAGTCACTGCAAGACCAAGAACTGTCAAAACCATCAGGCGTGTACGGACGGTCATATTGGAGACTTTATATTTTGCTGTAGTGATTATATTCCGCAGAGTCGACAAACAGGCACCTTCTAAAATTGATTATTCTTGATTCTCATAACAAAAATAAATGAAAAACTCAATGTTGTCCCATTAAATAAAAAAGGCACGGAGATTGCCTCTCTATGCCATTTATGCGGAGGGAAATATTCCTACAGACCTTATTTTGGGGGAGGTGAAGCATCACTCGGCGCTGGTTTTGGCGCAACCTTCTTTATTATCTTCTTGGCAACAAAGGGCGTCACCCTGATGGCGACATACTTGTCATCTTTCTTAATATAACTTACCCTCACTTTGTCGCCGACCATAATTTTTTCCACAGGTTTATCCAAAATGAACCACATTGTTTCCGTTTTTCCTTTCACCGTGCGCTCAACCGTTATCATCGCATCGGAGATCTCCCTGACAACTCCTGTAATGCTTACTCTTGTTTCCTTAGGTGGTTTCACAGTAACCGCTTTAGGCAGCTCAGCCTTCGCAGGAGCGGTAGAAGGTCTTTCCGCAGCAAATATGTAAGTACCAAAGACAAAAGCTAAACCTGCTGCGAACACCATCAGATGTTTCATTCTGCCTCACCTCCTTATTAGATTCTATGATAAACTTACTACAGTCATCGCACAAATTAAATTAAACAATAATAAGAGTGCAATCTACATACCATATAAATATAGATTCCACGATATTTAACAAACTATACACAATCACAGGAGTTTAAATTACTGCCTCCAATCTCTTTCATCAACAGCATGGAGAATTAAACCCCAATCATTGAGTAATTTTTCATCAATAGAACCTGTATCTATGTTTTTCTTGTAATCATGGGCAACGCGGCAGGCATGACATCTATGGCAATCGGTAAGCGACCCGGCTGTTCTCCATCTACATCTAGTAACACACTCTGTTCTGAAGACGCCTCAATTCTCTTACCGGTCATGATTGAAACATTTTTGATATTTTTAACCTTGCCGTTATATAGTTTAGGTAAATGCCAGAAAACTTCTGCCAGATTTAAATCCCCGATCACTGTTATATGCAACAGACCATCATCTATCGCCGCATCAGGGGCTATCCACATGCCCCCACCGTGATACTGGCCGTTCGCTACGGCTATATTCCAGGTAATGACTTCCCTGTCATAGGCGTTATCAACCTTAAGCCGTATTTTTTTCTTGCCGTAGAGGAAGATCGAAACCAGCGTAGATGAGATAAAGGAAATAAAAGGACCAAAGACTTTACTGTTTCTATTGACACGGTCGACAACTTCGCCGCCAAGACCGAAACTTGCGATATTATGAAAATAACGGATCTTTACGCGGCCCTGATGATCATGGTATCGAAGCCTTCCTAAATCAATATTTTTTATATGACCTTCTTTAATTGTATCTAGAGATTGTTCAATCTTCGCAGGGATTGGTGCGGTTTTCACAAAATCACACCCTGTTCCGTTCGGTACAAATCCGAGAACAGCGTTGGTCAGAATCGGTCCCTCCTCATCCATGAATCCGTTTATTACCTCATTCAGGGTACCGTCCCCGCCAACGCAGACGATCAATTCCGCACCTTCGCTGAGACTCATCCTGGTAATGCGACTTGCTTCGCCTGGTTTTGTTGTCAGATGCGCGGTAAAAGAACCCAGCCGGTCACGAGCATGAGCCTGAATACGCGGCCATTCTCTTCCTGTTGCACCATTACCTGAGAAAGGATTCACAATGAGTACCACTTTTTTTGCAGCCAAACCAGTCATCTGCCTTCTCAGTCGCTAAGAGACATTGTGCAAAAGTTTTATTCCTTTATTCGCCTGTACACCCAGCAGTGGAGAAAGAAAAACAGTGTCACCAGGCCGCCGAGACGAATCATTTTTTTTGCCACTTTTTTCACATCGCTCTGCTGATCAACTTTTCGATCGGCCAAATACATACCGAGCAAACCGCGATTAATCATGCGATGAAAGCGCGCGTCAGGCAGGCGGGAAATGCTCAGGTCTGCCTGTTTGTAAAAATGCATTAACCGTGCTGTCATATTATTAATATCTGGATAGTACGAACAAAAATTCAAGTCTCCGCCTCTACGATCCTCCTCCTGATCGATCAGATAATCAAGGAGAATATGCAATCCTTGCACCCACGGGAAATATGCCTCTTTGATATGCTGCACCAGTTCTCCGGAACAATCTTCATGAAAAGCATGGGCGACAATGCAGAAAATACCGAGAGTGGAGCCGGTGCACGCCGCAAATTCGTACCAGCTCATTTCAGGTAATTGATCTTTATAGGTATCAAACCATGCCTTTAGACGCGGTACACGCTCCTCAACTTTAACATGCTTATGGACTTGCAGTTCACAATAATAACGAGCAAGTTCGAGGAGGGCAGGTGCGATTATACTATATGTCGGCAATTTTTCAAGTATTTCTTGGCAGGTTTTCACAAGAGACATCAGGTATCCACCGTCATCCTGTTCATTGCGACGTCGGTAATACTGGATACCAGAAACATGCGGGGTTAGGGCATGCGGCATCGATTCGTGGAGGGCGCGAAAATCATCCGGATCAAGGGATGTGCTGCGATCACATAAGTTATCCAGATAATCACTGATGGTTTGGTAGGCGACGATAAAGCGGATCGCCTCGTTGTAACGCTCCCCTGCTAATAATGCGTAGATGGCGCCGCCTTCACAGTGAAACGCCTTGGTCTCGATGCTCATGAGGGCCTGTCTGCGCAATTCCGGATCGGGAATTTTCTCTGCATGTCTTTTCCATTCCTGCAAACTACAATGAACATCCGGACGAACCCGGAGAATCATTTTGGTCGTTATCGTCCACAGGGAGGTCAGATTGTTTGACAAATGGGGTGCTCCTTTTACGCAATTATAAAAAAACACTTCTTCATAACATAAGGTATATTTTAACACAACCTGCATGGTATGATCATTTACAGGAATTGCCTTGACCCCCGTTTTCGTTTTATGTTAGCGCTATTCACAATAGAGCATCAGGCGAGACGCCCAACCTGTGCAGCAGTAGGATAGGCGTCCCGCTGCTCATATTCCTTAAGATTACTAGGAAAATAAACATTTTACTGTCATTCCGGATTTGATACGGGGGAATCCAATGCTTTTCAGGATTTATTAATTTATGGACCACGAAAAAAGTATAATTGTCATCGGCGGCGGAGCAGGCGGCATGATGGCCGCGGGGAGGGCTGCTGAGACGGGGGCACATGTTGTTCTTCTCGAAAAGACCCGGCAACTAGGACAGAAGCTTCTCATCAGCGGGAAGACCCGCTGTAACCTGACAAAT
>Ga0153915_10007068_pt1 | contig 10566 bp, 5 predicted proteins | sample Opewatmetagenome_2_FD_107003 | JGI IMG/M metagenome (GOLD analysis project Ga0153915, IMG submission 107003) | Freshwater wetland microbial communities from Ohio, USA - Open water 3 Core 3 Depth 3 metaG | ecosystem: Environmental > Aquatic > Freshwater > Wetlands | place: USA: Ohio, Lake Erie... | reverse complement strand
GCGTGGCGCGACCCTGAGGTCGCCCAGCTTGGTCAGCGCCGTGATGATCTCCTCGGCGATGCCCTCCGCCAGGAAGGCGCCCTCGGCGCCCACGCCCACCTCGGTGAACGGGAGCACCGCCACCGAGGGGCCGTGGGCCGGCGGCGGCACGGACTCCGCGCGGAGCGCCTCCACGAACTCCAGGGCGCCGGCGAACCGGTCGGCGGGGTACTTGGCCAGCGCCCGCTCGACCGCGCGGGCCACGGCCTCCGGCACGTCCGAGCGCACGGTGGCCAGCGGCGGCACGGGGTCGTGGACCTGCCGGGCGAGGACGCTGCGCGCCGTCGGCCCCGTGAAGGGCGGCGCGCCGGCGAGCATCTCGTACACGACGCAGCCGAGGCTGTACACGTCGCTGCGCCGGTCCACCACCTCGTCGCCGAGGAGCTGCTCCGGACTCATGTACTCCGGGGTGCCGAGCAGCGCATTCGGGTCGGTGAGCCGCTCACCCGTCAGCTCGAGGACGGCCAGCGCGATGCCGAAATCGGCGAGCACCGCGAAGTCGGCCTCCAGCAGGATGTTGCCGGGCTTGATGTCGCGGTGGATGACGCCGTTGGCGTGCGCGTACGCCAGGGCTTCGGCGACGTCGCGCGTGATGCGCAGCACCTCGCGCAGCGGCAGCGGGTGCTCGACGGCGAGCCGCTCCTTGAGCGACCGGCCGGTGAAGTAGGGCATGACGTAGTAGAGGAGCCCCTCCGCCTCGCCGGAATCCAGGAGCGGCAGGATGTGGGGGTGCCTGAGGCCGGCGACGGTGCGCACCTCGCGCTGGAAGCGCTCGGCGCCGAGCGCCGACCCGACTTCCGGCCGGAGGACCTTGACGGCGACCGACCGCGCGTGCCGGCAGTCCTGCGCGAGGTACACGACCGCCATGCCGCCGCGCCCGATCTCGCCGCCGAGCGAGTAGCGGTCGGCGAGCGAGCGCCGGAGGCGCTCGCGCACGTCCTCGTCAGTTTCGTGCAACGCGCCCATCTCGTCCGCGCAGTGCCGCAGCGAGCGGTGGAACAGTCCGGAAGGGCGCACGGCGCCCCGCCGTCCCCCTCCGCCGGGCCAAAATGCGGGCGGCGGGGGCGGAGCGTAAGCCCCTTCGGGACCGGGGCCCGGCGCCATCGCGGCATCGCCGGGCCGGTGCACTGGCGCGCGTCCGGCGCCCGCCGTACACTGGGACCGGATGGCCCGCAAGGCTCCAGCCCCCCGAAACCGCGCGCGCAGCGGCGCCGCCGCGCTCGCCCTCGACGAGGACCGCTGCTTCGATCCGGAGCCGGGCGTGCGCCGCATCGCGCGGGAGCTGTACGCCGGCACCCGCGACCTCCCCATCATCTCCCCGCACGGGCACGTGGATCCGCGGCTCCTCGCCGACAACGCCCCGTTCCCCGAGCCCACGGCGCTCATCATCCAGCCCGACCACTACGTGCTGCGGATGCTCTACTCCCAGGGCGTCCCGCTGGAGCGGCTCGGCATCGCCCCCAGGGACCGTGGACCCGCCGAGCGGGATCCGCGCAAGGTCTGGCAGCTCTTCGCCGACCACTACCACCTCTTCCGCGGCACGCCCACCAGCGCGTGGCTCGGCTACGAGCTGTACCACGTCCTCGGCGTCCGCACCAGGCTGACCGGGGCTACCGCGCAGGCGATCTACGACGAGATCACGGAGAAGCTCAGCTCGCCGGAGTTCCGCCCCCGCGCCCTGTTCGAGCGGTTCCGCGTCGAGGTGCTGGCCACCACGGACTCGGCCACGGACCCACTCGAGCACCACACCCGGATCCGCGCCTCCGGCTGGCGCGGGCGGGTGATCCCGACTTTCCGGCCCGACGCGCTGTTCCAGATCGCCGCGCCCGGGTGGAGGGCCGAGCTGGAGCGCCTCGCCGCGTACGGCCGCCCCATCGTCCACTATGCTGCTTTCATCGCCGCGCTGGAGGCGCGGCGCGCCTTCTTCCGCACCCTCGGCGCCACGGCGTCCGATCATGGCGTGGAGGTGCCGTACACCGAGCGGCTCCCCGACGAGGAGGCCGAGCGGCTCTTCCAGCTCGCGCGGTCGGGACGCGCGGAGCCCACCGACCAGCGGCGCTTCCAGGCGCACCTCCTGATGGAGATGGCGCGCATGTCGGCCGCCGACGGGATGGTGATGCAGCTGCACGCGGGGTCGCTCCGGGACCACAACGCGCCGCTGTACGAGCGCTTCGGCCCGACTCTCGGCGCCGACATCCCGGTCCTGGCCGAGTTCACGCGCCACCTGCGGCCCCTGCTCAACGCCTACGGGAACGACCCGCGGTTTCGGCTCATCGTCTTCACGCTCGACGAGTCCACCTACGCGCGGGAGCTGGCGCCCCTCGCGGGGCACTACCCCGCCATGCGGCTGGGGCCGGCGTGGTGGTTCCACGACAGCATCGAGGGAATGCGGCGCTACCGGGAGCGCACCACGGAGACGGCGGGGATCTACAACACCGCGGGCTTCAACGACGACACGCGTGGCTTCTGCTCCATCCCCGCCCGGCACGACCTCTCCCGGCGCGTGGACGCCAACTGGCTTGCCGGCCTGGTGGCTCGCCACGTCGTGGACAAGGCCGAGGCGCGCGAGATGGCGCGAGCGATGGCGTACGACCTGGCGAAGGAGGCGTACCGGCTGGGGTAGACGAGGGCAACGAGCTCTGTCGAGGCGGAAACGCGAGCGGGGCGCTGCGAGGCGCCCCGTCGTGCGTTGAGCTTGGGATCGTTGGCGGGCTGGCGGATGCGGCCGGTTCGCCGACCTTTCCCTTCGGCTTGCTTCGCTTGACGCTGACCTGACGCCTCCTCCCTAAGTTGCAGCTGGTCGGCGGATTGGACATGCGATCCGCCGAATCCAGCGGCGGGATTTACGGTGAGATGCGCCCGATTCCGCTTCCCCACCATGATCCTCTCGGCGAGCTGCGCGCTGACGGTTACAGCGTGCGATACGACGTCGCCGGGACCGAACGGGGCTGTGAAGGTAGCCTTCGTGGTCCAGCCGAGCGACGCGGTACCGGGCGCCTTGATCACGCCCCTAGTCAAGGTCGCCTTCCTAGACGCGAATGGGAACGTCGTCCCGACGGCGCAGGGCCCCATCGCTATCGGTCTCGGAGCCAACCCGACGGAGTACTCATCAGGCCTCCAATCGTGCGAACGCCAGACGTCCTAAGCTGCTTCCACAAGGGACAGGGCGTCGTTTGCTTCATCGGGGGCCCCCGGCCCTCACCGCCGCACGACGGGCAGGTGCCGACTGGCCGCGATGCCGCAGACGGCGAGGAAGAGCGCTTCGCCGTCGGTGCCCGGGACCACATCCCACCACGTCAGCACAGCCCTGGGAACGGTCTCTTCCCTGATCACCGTTCGCGAATTGTCCCGCTCGACGAGGTTCAGCAGCCGATACCGGCGTGCCGAGCAGTCCAATTCGTAACGGCCCGAATGGGTGCTGTCCTCATAGCGTCGTTCCCACCATGCCGTGAACCGGGAGCTGCCCACCCGAACCACGCTCTGAGGATCCCACCCGAACACGGCACCCCCCGCAGTGCCGAGCGGGACGAGACGCGGCCCGGTCGCGACGGAGTCCCAGCGGGTCGCTCCTGTGGAATCAGCTGCAGGCCACTCGCAGGACAGGTCGTCGGGCGTGTCGAACTGCCGGTCCGGACCGGGGCTTTGCAGGATGAAGCCGTCGCCTCGCTTCTCGTAGTAGTACAAAGTGCCGGAGAAGGGATCGGTTGGCTCGCGCTCTTCGTCCGGACGAGCGGCATACCAGCGCTCGTAGAGTGCGGCGATGTCTTGGGGCAGCGGTCGCCCGGCCGCGAGCTCCGTCCGAAGGAAGTTGGTCATCGCCACGAAGTCCGCGTGGACGATCCGGGCCCTCGTGCCTTCGGTGACACGGAGCCAGGGACCCTGAGGCTTGAGCTGCACAAATCGCGGTGGGATGGACGCCGGGGCGACATAGGTTGTGGCCCCAGGGCCGACGAGCGGCGCGAACAGCGTCGCGCCGACCGCGATGGCCCTGCGCGCTGACCGGCCGCGACGCGTGGCCACGAGGTAGTACGGCAGCAGAATCGGAGCGAGCACGAACAGCCAGAATCCGCCATGGATCTCGGCGACCGGGTGCGTGGTGCCCGGCCGCTGGACGCGCGCCCAGAGCGCGGCTCCCAGCGAAAGGAGAATGAGTGGAGCCCAGGCAGCGCTCTCGAGGTCCGGGAGCTGAGCCGCAGCCGCCAGGCAGCCGTAGATGGTGGCCACCGCGGAGATGACGTAGAGAGAGAGGCGGTAGCTCCGTTCGATCCTGCCTGCACCACCGCCGACGAGCACGCCGTCTCGTGGAGCCGGGGGCGCGGGCCCCTCGAAAAGGTAGTGATGCGGCTTCGCCCGTATCGGATCGCGCAGCTGGACCGTGCTGCGCGTCAGGATATCGTGCAGCGCCCGATGTCGCCGGGACTGGGCCATGGTCAAGAAGGAGAAACCACCGAGAAGGAACTTCAGGAACTCCCGGCCGAGTGCTTTCCAGAACGTGGGGCTGGCCCCCGTCCGATCATCGACGACCTTGAGATTCAGGACGCGATGCCCGATGGTCCCGCCGTGCCGGGGCACCTGGATCGGCTCGTACAGGAAGACGGCAATCAGCCAGACGCCCCGCAGCATCCTCGTCACCGTGGGGAAGCCCTCGAGCAACGGCAGCAGAGCGAAGATCCCGACGCTCAGAAGGATGACCACGACAGCGTCGAGCGACAGCGCCTCGAGCCGCCGGGGGAAGGTCGCGTACATCGGCGGGGACTCTCCACCACCACCGCTCGGAGCCGCGCCCGCGACGACACCTGCTTCTGCCTGAGTCATCGTGACTTCCCTCCGATCGGCATCCGGCCCGCCGATCCTCGGCTCTTCGGCCGTGGACCAGTCTAGCCGGGAGGCGTCAGGCGGGCGTCAAGCGGGGCGACCCGAGGCGTCCGGGCGGCGCGCTTGCGAAGCTCGCGGGCCGTGGACTTCTTGATGGCGCGGTGTACAAACGAGCGACGAGGCGGATTGATGGAATACCGGGAACTGGGCAGGACGGGCTGGAAGATCTCGACGATCAGCTTCGGCGCCTGGGCGATCGGCGGGCAGGCGTGGGGCGGAGCGGACGACGCGACGTCGCTCAAGGCCCTGCACCGCGCCGTGGACCTCGGCGTCAACTTCTTCGACACGGCGGACGTGTACGGCGACGGCCACTCCGAGCGGCTCCTCGCGCGGCTCCGGCGCGAGCGCCGCGACGCCATCGCCGTCGCCACCAAAGCCGGCCGCCGCCTCAACCCGCACGTCGCCGAAGGCTACAACCGCGCGAACCTGACGGCGTTCGTCGAGCGCAGCCTGAAGAACCTCGAGACCGACGCCCTCGACCTGCTCCAGCTCCATTGCCCTCCCCCGTCCGTGTACGAGTCGGCGGACGTGTTCGGCGTCCTCGACGACCTCGTGGCCATCGGCAAGATCCATCACTACGGCGTCAGCGTGGAGAGCGTGGCCGAGGCCATGCGGGCGATCGAGTGGCCCAACGTCCAGTCGGTGCAGATCATCTTCAACATGTTCCGGCTCAAGCCCGCCGAGCGGTTCTTCGCGGCGGCCGCCGCGCGGAAGGTCGGCATCCTGGCGCGCGTGCCGCTGGCCAGCGGGCTGCTGACCGGGCGGTTCAAGCCGGACAGCACGTTTTCCGCCGAGGATCACCGCAACTTCAACCGGCGCGGCGAAGCGTTCGACGTGGGGGAGACGTTCAGCGGCGTGGACTACGCGACGGGACTCGAGGCGGTCGAGGAGCTGCGCCCGCTCGTGCCGGCCGGCGCCACGCTGGCGCAGCTCGCGCTGCGGTGGATCCTGATGTTCCCGGAGGTCACGGCGGCGATCCCCGGCGCGCGCACCACGGCCCAGGTCGAGGGGAACGCGGGGGCGGCGGATCTGCCAGCCCTCACGGCGGACGCGATGGCGCGGGTGAGGGCGGTGTACAACAGCCGTTTCCGCGCTGCCGTCCACGACCGTTGGTGACCACCGCTTCGGCGCGGGAGAGCCGATGAGAGTGACAGCCGTCTTGACAGCGCTCGGGTGCGGCGCGGTTGTCTCGCTGCTCTCGGCCGGCGCTGCGCCGGCACAGACCGCCCGCACGGGCGCGGACACCTTTCCCGTGGTGACCCTGCCCGGCACCCAGCTCCGGCACATGCACTCCGCCGCGACGGGCCGGGACTACGACGTCCAGATCTCGCCGCCGGCTGACTACGCACGGAACCCGTCGGCGCGCTACCCGGTGCTGTACGTCCTCGACGGCCAGTGGGACTTCAAGCTGATGCTGTCCGTCCAGAGCGGCCTCGTCTACGATCGGTTCACCCCGCAGATCATCATCGTCGGCATCACGTGGTCGGGCGCCAATCCCAACTACGACTCGCTCAGGGCGATGGACCTCACGCCGCAGGCGACGCGCCAGCTCCCCGGCTCCGGGGCCGCCCCGCAGTTCCTGACCTTCCTCCGGACGGAGCTGATCCCGTTCATCGAGGCCGACTACCGCGCCGACCCGCAGCGGCGCGTGCTCATGGGCAGCTCGTTCGGAGGCCTGTTCACCCTGTACGCGCTGTTCTCGGATCCCGGCCTCTTCGCCGGCTACGTGGCGGCGAGCCCCGCGGTGAGCTACGCGGGCCGCGCCGCATTCGCTCAGGAGACGGCGTACGCCGCGGCGCACAAACAGCTGCCGGCGCGGCTGTTCCTGTCCGTGGGCGAGCTGGAGCAGCTCGCGGGCCCCGTGAAGGAGTTCATGGACGTCCTGCGCGGCCGGAACTACGGCAGGCTCACCCTCGAAACTCGGGTGATCTCGGACGAGCGCCACGCGGGCAACAAGCCGGAAGCGTTCAACCGCGGGCTGAGGTTTGTGCTGAGGTAGCCGCAGACCCGCGCCGCACCGGCCGCGGAAATCCGACAGCCCCGCTCGGATCTCCGGCCGCCGATGGGAGCCCACCGCAACGACCGCCGACCAAAGACGTCGGAGCCCGGTAACGCGTATGTGACGCACGTCGTTGACGAGCGGCCCGCCGTGGGCTATTGGATGGGCGGAACCGTCGGTCAGGAGTGCGGCCATGAAACGCGCCCCCCTTCGTTTCGCGGGGCACGACGAGCCGTCGGTATCCCTGGACGAGTTGTTGCGAGCGGCCGCGAGGATGACGCTCGTGGGCGCGCTGGGGGCGTTGATTTCGACCTGCGCCCAGGACAGCACGGGCCCCGCGCTGTCCGCGATCCGGATCACCGTCGAAGGTCCCACCGCCGTCGGAGTCACCCAGAACATCAGCCTGACCGCGCAGGTTCCCCAGGTCGGGGACCAGGCGCGGGTCAGGATCAGGTGGACGGCGAGCGATCCGAGCCTCGTGAGCCTGGACTCCGCCGGCTTCTCCACGACGGTGCACGGGCGCCGCCTGGGCGTGGACACCATCACCGCTACGCTGACCGCGCCCGACCTGCCGGCCGGGGTGAGCCAGACTCACGTGGTGACGGTGCAGCCCGGTCCTTCGTCGCAGCTCGTGATCGCGACCCAGCCGTCGGGCCCGGCGCAGGCGGGGAAGCCGTTCGCGCAGCAGCCGGTGCTGCAGGTAGCCGACTCGGGCGGCAACGCGGTCGCGAAGGCGAACGTGCGGGTGGTGGCGGAGCTCGCCACCGGGACCGGCACGCTGGTCAACGACACCGCGCTCAGCGCGGCGAGCGGCGCCGCGTCGTTCAGCGGCCTGATGCTCAGGGGGAAGGTCGGGTCGTACACGCTGCGGTTCACCGCGGCGGCGGACGCCCTCACGCCGGCCGTCTCGAGCGCGTTCCAGCTCAAAGCCGGCGACCCGAGCCAGGTCAAGGTGACGACCCAGCCTCCCGCCACGGTGCAGGCCGGCGTGCCGCTCGGCGCGCCGCCGAAGGTGCAGCTGGCGGACGCGGACGGGAACGACGTGGCCCAGGCCAACGTGACCCTCACCGCCGTGGTCACCACCGGAGCCGCCTCCGTGACGGCGGGCGGCAGCGCGACCACGGACAGCAGCGGTGCCGCCTCGTTCACGGGCCTGGTCATCGGCGGCACGGCCGGGACGTCGGTCACGCTCACCTTCGCCACCGGAACGCTGAGCGTCACCTCGGCGAGCTTCACTCTCGAGGCGGGCGAGCCCATGGCGCTGGTGCTGGTCGCACCGCTGACGGGCAGCGCGCAGAGCGGCGAGCCCATCGGCCCGGCGCCGCGGGTGCGCATCGTGGACACGTTCGGCAACCCGGTGCGGATGGCGGGCGCCACGATCACGGCGACCAAGGCGTCCGGCGCGGGAACGCTCGGCGGCCAGACGTCCGCCACCACCGACACCGCCGGCGTGGCCACCTTCGCCAACCTGATCCTCGCCGGGCCGGTGGGACCCTACACGGTCACGTTCAGCGGCGCCGGGCCCGGCTGGCAGCCCGTCACCTCGGGCGTGATCGCCCTCACGTTCGGGCCGGCAGCGCGGCTCGCCTTCACCGTCCAGCCTACCAGCACCATGGCGGGCGCGACGATCGCGCCGGCGGTGCAGGTGGTGGTGCGCGATTCGACGGGGAACGTGAACGTCAATGCGACCAACGGCATCAAACTGGCGATCGGAGCCAACCCAGGCGCCGACACGTTGAGCGGAACCGACTCGGCGACCGCCGTGAATGGCGTGGCCGTCTTCGGGAACCTGGCGCTCCGGAGGAGCGGCACGGGATACACGCTGGTGGCCTCCTCCAGCGGGCTAGCGCCGGCCACCAGCGCGCCGTTCGACGTGGCCGCGGGAGCGGCGGCGCAGCTCGTCCCCAACTCCGCCACCGGCATCACGGACACGGTAGGCACCGCGGTGAAGGTCAAGCCTTCGGTGCGGGTCACCGACGCCTACGGCAACGGCGTGCAGGGCGTCGGCGTGAGCTTCGCGGTGACGGGCGGCGGCGGCTCCCTGACCGGCGGAACGCAGGTCAGCGACGCGGCCGGAGCGGCGACGGTGGGCGGGTGGACGCTCGGCACGGCGGTGGGAGCCAACACGATGACGGCCACGGCGGGCTCGCTCGCCGGCAGCCCGGTCACGTTCACCGCCACCGCGCGGCCGGGCCCGCCGTCCCCTGCCACATCGGTCGTGACCGTGAGCGCGGGCACGGTGCAGTCGGGCGTGAGCATCGCGGCCCGCCTGGTGACGAAGGACCAGTACGGGAACGCCCTGACGACGGGCGGGGCGACCGTGGCGTTCACGCGCTCTGGCGGCACGAGCACCGGCTCGTTCGGCGCGACGGTGGACAGCGGCAACGGCGCGTACACGGCCCCCTTCACGGGCGCCACCGCCGGCACAGCGACGACCATCGGCGCCACCATCGGAGGCTCGGCAGTCACGACGTCGCTCCCCACCGTCACCGTCACGCCGGGCCAGCCGGGCCAGGTCCTGATCGTGGCGGGGAACGGGGCGACTGCAACCGTCGGGACGGCGACGCAGGTGCCGCCCAAAGTGCTGGTGCGCGACGCCGCCGGCAACGCCGTTCCCAACGTCGGCGTCACCTTCGCAGTGACGGGCGGTGGCGGGAGCGTAACGCCGACGACCCCCGTCACCACGGACGCCTCGGGCGCCGCCGCGGCCAGCAAGTGGATCCTAGGGACCAACGTGGGGGCGAACGCCCTGACCGCGACGGCCGGCAGCGCGAGCGCGGTGTTCGGGGCGACCGGAACGTTGCCGACCCTGCTCGCCACCGTCCCGCTGGGCGACGCTTACATGGGCCGCTCGCCCGCCGGGATCGCGGTGAACCGGACGACCGGCCGCGTCTACGTGGCCAACACGGCGAGCGGCACGATCACCGTGCTGGACGGGAGCACGAACGCTCCCATCGCCTCCATCCCGTTCGGGGTCGGGCTCGCGAACCTGGCGGTGAACGCGACGACCAGCCGCCTCTACGTGGTATTGTCCACCGACCAGCTGGCGGTGCTCGACGGCTCCAACTACCGGGCACTCGGCTACGTGTCCTTCCCCCCGGGCAGCAGCGCCCGCGGGGTCGCGGTGAACGAGGGCGCGAACCGGATCTACGTCGCGCTCGACGACAACAACGCGGTGGCGGTGGTCGATGGCGGGGCGTTGACCTACACCACGATCGGCGGGGTGCAGGACGCGCGGCAGATCGCCGTCAACGAGGCGTCCGGCCGCTTCTACGTGACCTGGATCGACGGCCAGAGCGGCGCGCACAGGATCAACGTTTACGACGCCGGGACGAACGCCCTGGTGACGACCATCAGCGCGCTGGGAGGCATCCCCGCGGAGAACATCGCCGCCGACCCCGTCGCCAACCGCATCTACTTCAGCGGGCTCAACCCCGCCATCGGGGTCATCGACGGCGCGACGAACACCCTGGCGGGCACCATCCCGGTGACGACGACGCCGGCCTTCGCGCCGCCGTCGTCGTCCCTCAGCGGCTCCGCCCAGGCGATCCAGGCGCTGAGCGCGGACCCGGCCACCGGGCTGGTGTACGCCACGTCCGACAACGGCACACTGGCGGTCGTGAACGGCATGAACGCCTCGGTGGCCGGCACGC
>Ga0153915_10007067_pt1 | contig 10566 bp, 7 predicted proteins | sample Opewatmetagenome_2_FD_107003 | JGI IMG/M metagenome (GOLD analysis project Ga0153915, IMG submission 107003) | Freshwater wetland microbial communities from Ohio, USA - Open water 3 Core 3 Depth 3 metaG | ecosystem: Environmental > Aquatic > Freshwater > Wetlands | place: USA: Ohio, Lake Erie... | reverse complement strand
GCCCGCGTAATACAGACTTCTCAGAACGGCTTCCGCCGGCATGCCTCCGTAACAAATAGTCAGGGCCGTCATGGGAACGCTGATGTGTCCGCTCTTGATCCGGCTGATCAGGCGCGCGAAATCGCTTTGGGATTTGTTCTTCTCATAGGTCCACAGCCAAAACGTCCCGTCGCAGCTGAAGCGGCTTTGAAATTCGGCGGGCAAGCGGGCTGTGGAATCCGCCAGGTTGAGGTAATAATCGAGCATGTCCAGGAAAGCAAGGCGGTGGCCCTCTTCATCCGTCCCCCAAATGTAATCGGTATGATCATCGTTGGCGATATAAATGCGTTTGACCTCTTGGCCGGGGAGGAAGACGGAGAGCGCCCCCAAAAGCATAAACAGGGCTATCCCGAAACTTCGCTTTAGCCCCGCAAACACGGACGCCAACGAGTGGACGATTTTCTTGTCCCGTCCGATGTCGGATTTCATGGACTTGATTTGTATTGTATCAAAAAAAGCCGGCCATTATAATCGCCTTCAAGATAAACAAATAAAATGGATGCCCGATGGGTGGCACGGTTCGGGGGCCCCCCGCCGACCCGAGCGTTTGGTGCCGCGATAAAAGGTGCTTATCAAATATCCGAATGGTCCGAGAGGGGCGCCGGGGGTGAACCGGGACAGGCCCTGTCGGGGCGCTCGAGTGCAATCGAGAACTTCGCATGAAATTTGACATCATTTTTTTCCCTATGATAGCATGGGGAAAAATAGGGCAGAGTCAAAGGAAAGATACTGCTCAGAAGCCCGAACCTGGAAAAGCCTTGAAACAACCGGACGCCGTACCCTCTCGACGGGATATTTTCCGATGGCTGGTCCCGATTCTTTTGGCTGCCGGCTCATTCTTCCTGCTCTATGGATTTCGGGCCGCCGCTCAGACCGGAGACAGCCTGAACTACGCTTATTCGATCAAGACAGGAACGGACCTTTTCCATCCCCATCATCTTCTCTTCAACCCGATCATTCGCCTGCTGTTTGTCTTCTTCTCGTCCTCGGGCCGAACCGCCGACGTCATCGCGGTTGCCCAAATCCATAATATTTTATGGGCTATCACCGCAATTTTGGCGATATATTTCCTCATCCGCTATCTCATGAAGTCTATCGCTTGGGGGGCTGCCGCGGCTTGTCTTCTCCTCGTGACCAAAGGATTTTGGACGTATTCCACTCAGGTCCAGGTCTATGTGCCGGCGATGGGATGCCTAGCCGTCCTCACGGCCCTCTTGATCCTTCGGGCCGAGTTTGTTCGAACCGTCCCTGGCATGCTGGCCGTCTCGCTCCTCTTTTCTCTTTCGATTTTTTTCCACCAGTCAAGCATCCTTTTTGCGATTCCCATGACATTTCTCCTGATGGCTGATGAAAGTCGACTCAATAAAAAAACCTTGGCCGTCATCCTGTCCTTGTCCGGCTGCATCGTGCTTCTGGCCTATGTTTTAGCCTTTTTGTCGACCGCCGGCGGGAAAGCTCTTTCCGCGTTCGTCCGTTTTTGTCTGTCCTATGTCTTTTATCCGAACCCGGACTGGGCGACGCTAAAAAATGCCAGCCTCAAGGGCGTCGGCCACTTGGTTTTAAGCCAGGCAAAAAATTTCATTTTTTTCAGCAGGGCATGGTATGTTCCCGCGTCGATCGGATTGGCCGTTTGTCTAAGCGGCCTCGGGATCTGGCATGCTTTACAAATCCGTAAGAAGGGAAGCCTGATAAAAATCCGCATCTTCTCCTGGCTCTGGCTCTTGCCGGTTTTTATCTTCCTTCTTTGGTATTCGCCAGGGGCTTATGAGCTGATGATCGTCACCATCCTTCCCATTCAGCTCCTGGTTTTTCTCGGCCTCGGCGATATTTGGCCGACCCTGAGACCCTCGGCTCGAAAAATCTGGGCCGGAGCCGGCGTTCTGCTCGTCCTCGTCCTGGGATGGGTCAATTTCCGTCGCGCGATTCTGCCCGCCCATGATTCGAGAGGACCGGACTACGATGAGGCCAAGCTTTTGAGCATGGGCGCTCCGCGGGACGCGGTTATTTTTACAAGCTGGTATGTCCAGCAGCACCTCCGTTATTATTTTGAGAGAGGGAACGCTTTGGAGGCCGATGTGGCCATGTTTTGTTTCTATCGTTCACTTCCCCTGCCCAAAGGCTATTCCCTGGACCGGACAAGCCCTATCGTGATCTCGCCCGCCTTTCTTTATCCCGAAGCGGAGATTTCCAAGGTCGTCCGGCTCGACGGATATCGGAATCCTTCGGAGTGGCTGCGGTTTTTGGAATGGCTGTTTCAATTCGAATATGACTCCGAGCGCAGGCTGATCTCGTGCCGCTCCTTTGAAGCGGTGAATTTGGGTTTGGGATATCTCTCTCTGTCGCCGGCCCGGATGCACGTTGACGGACTGGGCGATCTCATGGCGGAGCTGGATGCTCAAATTCGATCGCGCTTATCGGATCCGGTCCCCCATTTTACGAACTGGCTTCGAAAAAACCCCGGGCTCGGCCAGAAATAAGCTCCGGGTCTCTCTCTTATTTCAGGTTTAGGGCTAACAGCTTAAGCTCCGTCATCTCTTCGATGGCGTACTTCACGCCTTCCCTGCCGAAGCCCGATTGTTTGATCCCTCCGTAGGGCATATGGTCGATCCGGAAGGTCGGAATATCGTTGACGATGACGCCTCCCACCTCCAGGACGTCATAGGCCTGGAATGCCTTTTTCAAATTGTTGGTGAAGACGCCGGCCTGCAGGCCGTAGATCGAAAAGTTGACCGATTCGAGCGCCCCCGCGAAGTCCCGGTATTTGGAGACGACGGCGATGGGGGAGAAGGCTTCAAGCCGGGAGATCCGGAGCTCGGGATTGACGTTCTCCAGGATGGTCGGCTCATAAAAGGAACCCCGTCTCCTCCCGCCGCAGACGATCCGGCCGCCTCGCTCCCGAGCCTCATTCACCCATTCCTCGGTCTTCTTGGCCGCCTCTTCATCGATCATCGGGCCAACGTCCGTGTCTTCCGCCATGGGGTCGCCCATCTTCAAGCTTTTTGTTTTAGCCTCGAAGGCGGCCATGAACCGGTCATAGATTTTCTCGTGGAGGAAAATCCGCTGAATGGAAATGCAGACCTGACCGGCATAGGAGAACGAGCCGACTAAGGTCCTGGCCAGGGCATAATCCAGGTCGCAATCCGGCTCGATGACGACCGCGGCGTTGCCTCCGAGCTCGAGGGTGACTTTTTTCTGGAAAGCTTTTTTCTTGAGTTCCCAGCCGATGGCCGGGCTTCCCGTGAACGTCACCATTTTCACCCTGTCGTCCGTGAGAAGCGCTTCCGCCGCTTGATAGCTTGAAGGGACGATATTCAGGCCGCCGGCCGGATATCCCGATTCCGTGACAATCTCGCCCAGGATGATCGACGTGATGGGGACTTGAGAGGAAGGCCTGAGGACGACGGTGTTTCCCGAAGCCAGAGCGGGAGCAACTTTATGGGCGACCAGGTTGAGCGGGAAATTAAAGGGAGTAATGGCGCTGATGGTCCCGATCGGGAACCTCCTGACAAGGCCCCAGCGCTGCCGGGTTTGGGCGCTGAGGTCCAGGGGGAGAAGCTCGCCGCCGATTCTTTTAGCTTCTTCGCCGGCGATTTCAAAGGTCGAAGCGCCGCGATCGACTTCTGCTCGGGCGTCCCTGATGGGCTTGCCCGCTTGGAGGACGATCGACCTCGCCAGCTCTTCTTTTCTGTTCTTGATGCCCTCGGAGATTTTGGCCAGCGCTTGGGAGCGTTCGTGCCCGGAGAGCTTGCGGGTTTCGGCGAAAACCCTCTCGGCGGCCGCCAGGGCTTCTTCCACCTGGCTTCTTTCCGCCCAATGGACCTTGCCCGCTGAGCTCCGGTCAAACGGAGACAGAATGTCCCTGACCTGGCCGGATTTTTTCCATTCCCCGCCGATTAAAAGCCTGTATTCTTTCATGGCCGACTCCCTGGTTGCCTGGAATAAAAGCCCTGTCCGGGTCCTCAGGATTTTAGCTGATAAGACCGATAAAGCTCCTTGAGCATCCGGGCATCGGTTTCACGGCCCGGGCTTTCACAAATGACCATCCCCTCCACGTCAAGATCCTTCAGCGTTTCGACCCACTCGTCATAATGGAAATCCGATTCCTCCAGGTTGAGATGCTTGACCTCGCCTTTCTGGTTGTAATCGATGCCCGAGATATGGATATGCATGTTTTCGAGGGCGCTCCGGCCCAGCCTTTTTTCGACTTTCTTGAGGATTCGATGAAAGTCTAAATAGGAGTTGGCCTTTCCTTCCCGGGCATAGATGTGGGAAAAGTCGAGGCAGGGCTCGAGACCCTCGACTTCCTGGCACAAGCTGATGACCTCGTCGAGTGAGCCGAACTGGGATTTTTTTCCCATGGTCTCGATTCTGAGGATGACGGGATTTCGTTCCGCTTTAAGGACCGACAAGATCTCCCCGAGCTCTTTTTTGATCAGGTTATATGTTTGCTCGGGCGTCGATTGTCCATAGTATCCGCTGTGAAAAACGACGCATTTCGCTCCGCAAAGATGAGCCATGCGCGCCGAGCGGAGAAGATGGTCGTGGCTCTGGAGCCTATTTCCCTGTTCCGGCGAATTAAGGTTGACGTAATAAGGGGCGTGGGCGCTGAGGCGGATCTCCAAGGCCATGGCTTTTTCTCGGATCTTAGCGGCCGTATCGCTTCCGATCTTGACGCCCCGGACGAACTCCACTTCGAGACAGTCCAAGCCCAGTTCGTGAACGTGAGAGAGCGCCGACAGAGAGGACGTCTGGGGAGCTGAATCGGGAATCCCGGCCGTCCCGAACAGGAGCTTTTTAGCAGTGGCCGTCATCCGCCTTGCCATGGGAATTCAGGAATTCGCTGACGATGCGCATGGCACAAAAATCACCGCACATGGAACAAGCTTTCGACTTGGTCTTTCTTTTTCTCCGGATGTCTTCAAATTTAAAGGGATCGATCGCCAGGTTTTTCTGGGACGGCCAATCGAGGGCTTTACGGGCCTTGGACATTTGCAGGTCTCTCTCGAGAGCTCCTTTGACCCCTTTGACGATGTCGGCCGCGTGGGCCGCGATTTTTGAAGCGATGAGGCCTTCTCGGACATCGTCCGGGGAAGGCAGCCCCAGATGTTCCGAGGGCGTGACGTAGCACAGAAAATCCGCGCCGGCGGCCGCGGCAACGGCGCCGCCGATGGCCGAGACAATATGATCATAGCCGGCCCCGATGTCCGTCACCAGCGGCCCCAGGACATAGAACGGCGCCTCGCCGCAGAGGCGCTTTTGAAGCTTGACGTTCATGTCGATCTGGTCGAGGGGGACATGGCCTGGTCCTTCGACCATGACCTGGACACCTTGGTCCCAAGCCCGTTTGACGAGCTCGCCGAGAGTGAGCAGCTCTTCAAGCTGGGGCTTGTCCGTCGCATCGAGGATCGAGCCCGGCCTCAGGCCGTCTCCCAGGCTCAATGTGACATCATAGCGGCGAACGATCTCGAGCAGGCGGTCGTATCGGGCATAAAGGGGATTCTCTTTCTGATGGTGGAGACTCCAGGCAAGATGAAAAGCCCCTCCGCGGGAGACAATATCGGCCACCCGGCCTTGGTTTTTCAGGCGCTCGATGGCCTTGGTCGTCAGCCCACAGTGGACGGTCATGAAATCGACGCCTTCCCGAGCCTGCGATTCTATGACCGAAAAAAGATCGTCTTCCGTCATTTCCACGATGGAACCGCGTCTTTCGATAGCTGCAATGGCCGCCTGGTAAATAGGAACGGTCCCCAAAGGGATCGGCGCCTTATCTAGGATCGCCCGTCTGATCTTTTTCAGGTCGCCTCCCGTGCTGAGGTCCATCAGGGAATCGGCTCCATGTTTCAAGCAGACGTCGACTTTAACCAGCTCCTCCTTGAGGCGCGGGAAGTCTTTTGAGGTGCCGATATTGACGTTGACCTTCGTCCTCAATCTCCGGCCGATCCCGATAGGATGGAGCGGGACGTGGCGGCGGTTGTGGGGAATGATCACCTTGCCTTCAGCCACGAGGGCGAGCATCTCTTGGGCAGAAAAACCCTCATCGGCGGCGACGGTTCTCAAGGAAGAAGTGACCCTACCCCGCCTGGCTTCTTCAATCTGTGTCATCTATTTTTGACCTTTTGGGACTATAGTCTACATCTGTTGCTTGCCGAATTCAACCGGGCCGTCGGCTTGGCTGCCTGAAGCTCCTTTCGGACTATCCTCTTTCCGGGTGACGCCCCCTCCTCAAGTGACGTTTTCCTATTTCACCCCTGAATTCATCGGGCGAGACGATTGCCTTCGCCAGCCCGATCCAATACGATTTCCAGGGTGCTAGAGAGATGTCTGGATTTCCGATTTTTAGCGGGATTTTTTATATGATCGATCTTTTCAGAGCAAGCTCTGGAATTTCATTAATCTACTAAAAAAGACTTTTGTTCGTTTATTTTTTATAGAAGGAAGGGCGGTAGCCTGCCCGCATGAAAACCTCACTGTCAAACGACCGGGATTCCGGATGCCCCCCTCTTGAAATCAGAGGCAGCGTCCTCGCCCGGAACACGGTCTTGAATTTATTCGGGCTCACCCTGCCCCTCCTTGTCGGATTCTTGACCATCCCTGTCGTGATCCATCGGCTGGGCACAGAAAGGTTTGGCATCCTGTCGATTATCTGGGTCGTGGTGGGATACTTCGGCTTTTTTGACCTGGGCTTGGGCCGAGCCACGACCAAATTCGTTGCCGAGGCCCTGGGTAAAGCCGATTACGATAAGATCCCCGGATTCTTCTGGACAACGATTTCTTTTCAGGGGATTTTGGGGATCGTCGGCGCCGTCGTCCTGGCTCTCATCACGCCCTTGCTGGTCTATCGGGTGTTCAACATCCCTTCTTTTCTCCTTGGCGAATCAAAACTCTCTTTTTACGTAATGGCCCTCTCCTTTCCGGTGGTGATGGTCTCGGGATCTTTTCGAGGCGTGCTGGAAGCGGGCCAGCGGTTCGACCTCGTTAACTATGTGAAAATCCCGTCGGGCGTGGTCAATTACATCGCGCCTCTCCTCGGCGCGATGGCGGGGTTCGGCTTGCCCGGAATCATGGTCTTGTTGACCGTCTCTCGCCTGATCACGTTCGTCATCTGGGCCGTCATCGCTTTAAAAGTCTTCCCGATTCTAAAGCGGGGCTTGGCCATCCGCCGAGAAACGATTAAACCGATATTAAGCTTCGGCGGATGGCTGACGGTTTCCAGTTTCGTGAGCCCCCTTCTGATCTATCTGGACCGGTTCTTCATCGGGTCCCTTTTGAGCATGGCCGCTCTGGGATTTTATTCGGCCCCGTATGAAATTATTTTGCGCCTGGGCATCCTCCCTCAAAGCCTGCTCATCACGTTGTTCCCGGCCTTCAGCGCCCTCCAAGGCAGCCGAGAATCGGAAAAGACCAAGATTCTTTTTAGCCGCTCGATCAAATATCTCTTCCTTTCGATCGGGACGACGATCGTGGTCCTGGTGTTTTTTGCCCGTCCGTTCCTCAAGCTTTGGCTGGGCGAATCCTTCGCCGCACAAAGCGCCCTCGTCTTTCAAATCCTGGCCGTCGGTTTTTTTGCCAATGCTTTGGCCAATATCCCTTTCAGCTTCCTCCAGGGGATTGGTCGCGCCGATGTCACAGCGAAGTTCCATCTGGCCGAAGTCGTGTTCTACATCCCTCTGGTCTGGCTGATGATCAGGCAATGGGGCATCAACGGGGCCGCCGCCGCATGGGCGATCCGGGTGACCATCGATATGATCCTCTTATACTGCGGAGCCTGGAAAATCGGCAAGCTGGCGCCCTCCGCGATGGCCCGAGGTGGGCTCGGCCGGGGAGCGATCATGCTGGCCTTCTATGCCTTAGCTGGATATGTCCTCATGAGCAGGTCGTGGGGAGAGCTTGGCTTCATCGCCTTGACGATCAGCTTTCTCATCGCTCTCTGGCTCTATGTCCTGGACAAGACCGAGAGGCTTTGGGTCCTGAATAGATCCAGGGAAATCCTGCGAAGACAGGCAACCCTATGATGAACGAAGCTCAAGCCCGGCCCAAAGACCGCTGGCCGAAAGTCGCTATCATCATCCTGAATTGGAATGGCTGGCCGGATACCCTTGAATGCTTGGCGTCTCTCCAGCGCCTTTCCTATCCAAATTTTCAGGTGATCGTGGTCGACAACGGCTCTGTCGATGATTCTGTGGCAAAGATTAAGGATTGGTGCGAAGGCAAAATTCCAGTTCAGACGCATTTTTCCGAGCTTGAACCACGTCTGAAACCGGTGGCACTGCTTGATTATAGCCGCCGGGACGCCGAATCCGGCGGCGATATCCGTCGCGAAGCCGAAGTGGAGGCCAATCCGTCCCAGAGAAGGATCTTCCTCATTCAAACGGGTGAGAACCTCGGTTTTGTCGGAGGCAATAACGTCGCCCTGAGGTATTGTTTGAAAAAAGACTACGGCTATCTTTGGCTCTTGAACAATGACACGGTCGTGGACAGTGCCTCTCTCGAGGAAATGATCAAGATTGCAGAATCTGATGGAACCATAGCCGTCCTCGGCCCGATGATCCTCTTTTACAGCCGGCCCCGATGCATTTATTCGGCGGGTCTTTCACTGTCCAAGTTCGGCCGTCGGGTCCGTCGGATCGGAAACATGAAACATCTGGATACTCCCGCTTTCAACGCGAGGAAAGATGTGGAAGGGATTGCCGGCTGCGCCCTGTTGATCCGCCAAGACGCTGTCCGGACAATCGGCTTGCTCGATGAACGCTATTTTCTCTATATGGAAGAAGCCGATTGGTGCACCCGGGCGGCGCAGAAGCATTATCGATGTGTTTATGTTCCCCGAGCCAGAATCTGGCATAAGGGCTGGGCGTCCATCCAAGACGATCCCCAACTCATGGATTATTATCTGGCGCGCAGTCAGGTCCTCTATCTGAAAAAATTCTCGAGCGGTGCCCGTCTTGCTCTTGACGTTTTGGCGTATGGTGTCCGGAGTTTTTTGGCGGCCGTTTGGAAAAGCTTACGGACGGGCGATTTTAGAAGCTGGAGAGCTCACGGCCTGGGCTTAGCCCATGGCTTTTCCGGAAATTACGGGTATCGTTGGCCCGAGATAAAGACGATTCATCGAGGACAGCGGCAGGATGGATAACTAATATCAACATAATAATTAAAATGATATATCCATTGGGGCGGCGCATAGGCCGTCCGTGGCCCCCGGGCCCCGGGGAACCAGTCCCGTCGGTTCCCCCCGTCGGAAAAACCGACGGGTCCCCCCTCCGCTACGGGGGCTTCAGGACGGCCTATGCGCCGCCTGTCCGTTGTCACTTTGTTTATTGCGTTTGTATTATCTTGAAACCGATAAGGCACCTTCGACTCAGAAGGTCATGAAAAAAATCGCCTTTGTCATTCCCACAAAGGATCGACGGCCCGATTTACGCCGGCTGCTGGAGAGCCTCGTCCTTCAGGATCGGCGTCCGGACCAAATTCTCATCGTGGATTCGGGAAGGCCGGGCTGTCGAGGGATCGAACAGGAATTCCCCGGCCTGCCGATTAAAATCTTGTCCTTTTCTCCGCCGTCTGCGGCCGGCCAACGGAATGCCGGGATTGACGCCGTCCATCCCGATATCGACCTTGTCGGATTCCTGGATGATGACGTCGTGCTCGACGGCCGGGCCCTGGGCGTGATGATGGAATTCTGGGACAGCGCCGCCGATGAAATCGGGGGGGCGGCTTTCAATTTGGTCAACGGGCCGCTCCAGCCGTCCCTGGCCTGGCTCAAGCACCTGCCCTTGAGCCAACGCTTGGGATTCTACGGGAAGAAAAGTGGAATGATCCTTCCCTCGGGCTTTCAGACCATCATCCAGTATCTTGCCCGGGACGAATACGTCCAGTGGTTTTCCTCCAGCGCCAGTGTTTGGAGACGACCGCTCCTCGACGAATTCCGCTTCGATAAATGGTTTGAAGGCTACAGCTATCTTGAGGATTTGGATTTTTGCCATCGAATCGGCAAAGGCCACAAGCTCGTGATCGTGGCCAAAGCGGAATACCGTCATTTTCCTTCTCCATCCGGCAGGCCGAGCTCCTATTTATTCGGGGTCCGGGAAGTCAAAAACCGATTGTATTTTGTCCGGAAGCACTCTGAATTTTCCGTAGTCAAATGTTATCTGGCTCTCCTGTTGAGGATCTTGATCAGCCTGGTTTCAACGATTCAAGAAAAAAAGATCAGCTACATTCCGAGGACCGGCGGCAACGTCGTCGCCCTCTTCCAGTCGGTCTATGAACGGCCGTCCTGAGGATTCGATGCGGCGCATTCTTGTCTACGGCCAGCTCCCGCCTCCCTTTCATGGGACAAACATCATGACCCGCGTCTTTCTCAGGACTTTAAAAGAGCTTGGCTTCGAAGCCGGGATTTCCGCCAAACAATTTTCTCTCAAGATCGAAGAGGTCAATCGGCTTATGGCCGCGAAAGCGGGAAGATACATCAATTTCTTCTGGCGGTTTCGAAGAGACTTGCGCGTTTTTCGAGCTGATTTGGTCGTCTTCTTT
>Ga0153915_10007066_pt1 | contig 10566 bp, 11 predicted proteins | sample Opewatmetagenome_2_FD_107003 | JGI IMG/M metagenome (GOLD analysis project Ga0153915, IMG submission 107003) | Freshwater wetland microbial communities from Ohio, USA - Open water 3 Core 3 Depth 3 metaG | ecosystem: Environmental > Aquatic > Freshwater > Wetlands | place: USA: Ohio, Lake Erie... | reverse complement strand
TCCGGGTGCCCTTGCCGGGCGCTGTGTCGATCACGAAACGGCCGCCCAGCTTCTCGATTCTTTCCCTCATGATCCGCAGTCCATAGTGACTGCCGCCTTCGGTCGATGCCAAATCGAATCCGGTGCCATCGTCCTCCAGGCACGCCCTGCAGGTTCCGTTGTCGTGAGAAAGTGATAACCGCAGCTCCGAAGCGCGCGAGTGCCGGACGGCGTTGATGACCCCTTCCCTCAGGGTGAAATAAAGTTCGCGCTCCACCGCATACGGCAGGCTGTGGCTGCCGATGGCGCAGTGAAAAGTCAATTGCAGCCCGGACCGGGAGCGAAAAATTTCCAGCTCCTCGCGCAGCCGCCGCTCCAAAGTTCCCGCGACGAGATCGGTGCCGTCCTGGCTCTCGGAAAGCAAGCGGCGAATTTCCGCGACCGCGAGTTCCGTGTTTTCTTCGATTATGAGGAGTTCCTTTTCGAGTGCCTTGGGATCGCGGATGAATTCGCGGCGGCAAACTTCGGCTCTCAGCCTCACGCTCGACAATAGCTGGAGCGCCCGATCGTGGAGCTCGCGAAAGATGCGCCGGCGCTCTTCCCGCACCGCCGCAACGGCCTCGCTTTGCGCTTGGCCGTTCTTTGATAATTCCTTCTTCAAAGCTTCAATATGAGCTTTGCCCGTTGCTTGGCCGAGTATAGCACGAATTTTGGGCGGTGGTAGGGAATTATCGGGTAGCGTGGTTTTTTTTCGCCATTCCGGCGTCAGGCGAAGCGACCAGGAGCTATATCAAAACTCCAGTTTAGTGGTACGCTTCGCGGACGAAGAGGCTCTCGATCGGCGGCACTTCTTTGATGAGACCTTGCTCGACCTGATAGCGGGCCAAGGCCGATATCGTGCGCTTTTCCGTTTCGCCCAACACGTAGGCATAGGGATCTTCTCCCAAAATGGCTTTCTCCCGCTCATGCCCGGCGATTTGCTCCGGAGTTAAATGCTTGGTTGCGAGTTTTTTCGCCTCGCGAAATACCTGGATCAGTTTGGCTGGCAGGTCGGGATGGCGCTCGATGATTTCTTCTTTCATGGCGACCAAATGAATGATCGGATAGATGCGCTTCTCCCGGACCCAGCGGATGATGGCATCGGTATCATCGAAGAGCGGTTTGACGCCGGGAAACTCACCCATCGCCTTGGGCAACGTGCCGCCGCCGAACAGCCCCAGATATCCCGAGTCGCCCGCCACCAGCGCGGCGTGCAATTCGCCCTGACTGAGCAGCTTCGACAGGTGGAGTTTTTCTTGACCGAAGGGCGGCACAGGATCGAGCCGCTCGACTTTTACCGGCAGGTCGCGCCCGATGTAGACTTCTTTGCCGGAAACGTACCACTGCATGTCGGTGGTCTTGAGGCCAAATTCATCGAGCAGAAAACCGCGCGCCCAGACCACCGCGGTGGCGCCGTAGCGAAAGCAACCGATTCTCTTCCCCTTGAGATCACTTGGGTGCTTCAGTTTCCCTTCGCAATAAAAGATATTGCGCTGGCGTGGGCCGCGCTCGAAGAAGATCGGCAGCGCGATATAGCGGAAGCCTTTTTCCCGGGTTCGCAGATAGGTCGCCGCCGAATATTCGCCGATGTCCCATTCGCCCTGGGCGAAGCGGTAGTGGCGCTCGCCGGGGCTTGGGTCATGAGTGATCTCCAGCTCGTAGCCGTCGATACCGATTTCCCCGTCGATCAGCGCGCGCGTGCGCGGATGGTAGGGCAGCCCCAGGGTGATGCGATGTCTTGCCATCATTCAGACTCCTTCAGATTTTTTCCGACTCGGCTGCCGCGTACCGTGGCCGCTCAGAGCTGTCAAGCTTACGTTCGGTCCCTCAGTCGTCGAGTAAAGGGAGAATTCCTTTTAGATTGGCCACGCGCGGGCCCGCGATGGAGGGGCTTTCGCCGTCGCGGTCAACCAGGATTCCCTTCAGTACCGCGTCGTTCGCGCTGCAAAGATCCTTCTCCTCGCTGTCGCCTATTGTGGGCGGCGTTGTTGGGTTCCAGGCCATGCCTCGCCAGAGCGGCCGCGAAAATTCGCCGATCCGGCTTGGCCTCGGGATTCCGCCTAAAACTCGAGGGGTCGGAGGTGGCGCTCCGGGCTTGCCCATCAGGACTCCGCACCTTGCTGCGCCCGGGGGTCGCCTTGATGCACGCCGCGCGAATTTAAATCATCGGATCAGAGAGACTTGGCTAAGGAACTGTAGCTGTGTGCGCCACGTGAGCTTTCGAGAAACACGATTGTTGGTGCGCTGCACCCGTTGCCCTAATGGCGATCAATGCGCGCCCAGGGAAATCCGTCACCAACACTTAGATCTTCCCCTGGGATCTTAAGTGATCTATTCGCCGCCCGACGGTATCTCCCAGGTCTGCGGACGGCAAGCCATCCGGAACTTGAATCGCATCGGCGCCCAATTGGCAGAGCTTCTCATTGAGCGCGTGAAGGCTGGAGCGGATGCGATCATAGTCCTGTAGGTATTGCCGGCAAGCCAAGATATTGTCGTCGATCTCCTCGAGACATTTATTGAGTCTTCGGCTTTCCTGGTTGAACGTTTGACGCAAGTGGTCGACATTCGCCTGGATGATCTGTTCTTCCACCGGCCGTATTTGCTTAGCGATTTCAGCTTTCATGTCTTGTAGCGCCTGAAGTAAGCGCTCGTATGATTGTTCCTCTTTCATGAGATCCTCCGGCATTTGAAATCGATAATCTTTCATAGCGACGTAGTGTTGCGCCAGGGATTCCGACACGCGTTTCTTGATCAACGACAGCGCGCTCGTCACATCGTGAATTTTTTCATCAACCCGCGTGGCGTCGGCCAGCAACTTCGCCAACGTTTCGACCGGGCCTACCATGGACGTCATTGGCATTGCTTCTCCGTTTGCCCAGACGGCTCAGTCTAAGCGAAGCGTTCCTTTCAACATCACGTTTTCATTATTATCGAGTTAGAATTCAAACATCAAGAACGCTCGGGGTGTCTAGCCGCCAAGCGTAAAGCGTTGGTTGTTCGGTGGTCTGGAAAAGCTAAAACGCCGGCTGGGAGAACGGGACCCGGAAGACAACGGTGTCAAGCGTTGTCATATTTCGGCACTTTGTGCGGCGTCAAGCTTTCTGCCTAACTTTTCTTACGCTGATTCGCTTCCTCAAGTTGGCGTTTCCAGCCTAGGGTTCTCGCTTGCGCGCCCACCTGCTCGGCCTCGGCGATCATGCCCCTTTGTTGGTAGAAGATCGAGAGACTCGTGTAGGCCAGCTCGTCGTCCGGCGCCACTTCGATGAGTCTCTTGCCTGCCGCGATGGCTTCCTCGAGCCTGCCGAGCTGCGCATAAGTCATGGCCAGGGCATGCAGAGCATCGGCATAGTTGGCATCCTCTTCGAGTGCGCGCTCATAGGCCGCGACCGCATCCTCCAGCTTGTCCTGGGCGAAAAACTCCATCCCTTGATTGTAAAACTCTTCCTTGTTCACGGCCTCAGCTACTCGAGTTTTTGAATCGACGCGGGCGTTAGCCCGGCAGCGGAGGTTACCTGGACCGCAACCTGAGGACGGCATTGCTGTAGGAGAACTTGCTTGAGCATGGCCGGATTGACCGGCTTTTTAAAAATGACGCCCTGCAATCCTTCCAAGCAACTGCGCTTGATCACATGGTCCTTGTCGTAATTGAACGCCGTCATCAACACCACCGGAAGCTCGGGTATGGCCTGCTTGACGGCCTGGTACAGTTGATAGCCGTCCATGTCCGGCATCACCACATCACTCAGTACCACATCAAACTGCTGCCGCTTTAACGACTGCATGGCGAAAACCCCCGACGCCGCCGTGCCGATACAACAGCGCTCCGCTTCCAAAAGATCCTTTAAGGATTGGCAAATCTTAGCGTCGTCGTCCACGACCAGAATTCGTAGGCCGCTCAGCGGGAAATCCTCATCCGGCTTAGCGCGCTCGCATGGGTTGTTCGCGTCTTCCACGCGGAGATCGGTCATCATTTTCCCGCCCAGATACTCTCTGGTGCCGTACTCTCCCTCTTCGGCCATTTGGCCGATGCGGGCGGTGATGTCCCGGATTTTGCTCACTTGCGAAGCCACCGACTCGAGCCGGTCCGACTCCAGGATAAAATCTTCATCCGTCGCCACCCGGCCCACATATTTCTGTAACATCTCGACCTGGTTCACCAAAACTTCTAAGGAATTGTTGATCTCGTGGGACATGCCGATGGCGACCTCGGCCAGTGTCACCAGACGATCCCGCCGCCTGATCTCGCGAATATCCTTGGCGAAGCCGATGGAGCCCACTTCGTTGCCGGGTTCGTCGTAGATGATCGACGCCGAGATCGCCACGGGAATCTTATCGCCCTTTTTGGTTTTGAAATTTGTCTCGAAGTTATGCACCCGGCCTTTCCCGTCGCCGTCGTCGGCGCGCATCGCGGCCATCACCCGGCGCGCTTCTTCCATCGTCGGATAAATTTCCAGGACGTTCTTGCCGAGGACCTCATCCGGGCTAAACCCGAGGTTTTGCCGCGCACCGTCGTTGTAGAAGGTAACGGTGCCGCGCTTATCGACCGCGATGATAATATCGGGGCAACTCTCGACGAGTTTCTGAAAGTATTGTAGAGGTAAGGACATATCGGGCTAACGGGATTGATTATCATAAGTCCTTCAATCCCAGGATTGCAAGAGGCCCTCGAAAGCATCCCGGCGACACGCCCCGACCGATCCGAAAATTCGGAAAAATTAGATCAAGAATGCAACCGACCAAAGACACCAGGCAGCTCAACTGGTTTTTAGCTTGGGCGGTTGTGTTCTGCGACATCGGAACATCGGTCTACTAGGTTCCCGGTCTCCTCTACGGCCACGTCAAAGACGCCACACCGTTCTTCGTGCTGCTAACCACGGGCGGTTTTATCCTGCTCGCGCTTAAATATATCGAAATCTCGTGGCGCAATCCCGAGGGCGGCGGGGTCGTCACGATTACGACCAAAGCCTTAGGCCCTATGTGGGGGTGTTTCGGCGGGATGCTGATCACCGTCGATTATTTTCTCACCACGGCGATCTCGACGGTCTCGGGCTTGCAATACATCGGCAGCGCGTTTCCCGCTTTGGATACGCACATCGTGCTGTTGTCATGTTTGGGCGTCGGGGTCCTGGCGGGGCTCAACATCGCCGGCATTCGCGAGAGCGCCACGGCTTTCACTCGTCATGGCCTGCTCGGCTTTCCTCGTCGATCTGGTCGTCATCGGCGGCGCGTTCTGGAACATGAACGCCGGACAATGGCGCGCGATCCTTGACCACCTGAGCATGGGGAAAGACATTACCTCTTACGAACTCCTGGTCGGGTTCGCCGCCGCTTGGCTCGCCTTCTCGGGCCTGGAGAGCATCAGCCAGCTCAGCCCGACCATGCGTTTGCCGCTGCGCCGCACCACCCGCTACGCCATGGCCGCCGTCATGATCACGATGGTCATTACCTCGCCGATCCTAACGGCGCTTTCCGTCGGGCTTTTGTCGGCAGAGGTCAAGGCGGCCCAGAGCGAGCGCTTCATTTCCGAGCTCGGCCTCGTCGTCGGCGGATTAGGAATCAAACTCGCGGTTGTCCTCACCGGTCGAGTCTTTTGCTTTTCGCCTCGAATACCGCGATCATCGGCTCCTATCACGTATTCCTCGCCCTCTCACGCCAGGGTTTTCTGCCGAAGATCATGGAGCTGCGCAATCGCGCCTTCAATACGCCTCATATCGCCATCCTCATCGCTACGGTCGTCCCGACGCTGCTCATTCTTTTGACCCAAGGGCAAATGGCTATTCTTGGCGATATGTACGCCTTCGGTCTGCTCGGGGCTTTTGTTTTCCCGTCCTTAAGTCTCGATACGATTCGCTGGCGATTGGGGCGCCGCGACATGGGCTTTTGGATCGGCGCGCTGACCACGGGGATGGTCATCATCGCGTGGGGCGTTAATCTGGGCGAGAAACAATTGGCGACCTATTTTGGCGGCACGGTCACAATGATCGGCATGCTCACGGCAATCGGCGTGCGCCGCGCTTGGTTCGTCGACCTGATCGCGCAGATTCCCTTCGTCCAGCGCCTCCAGGCCCGCGCCTACCGCGCCTCCGAGAATCTGGTCGAGGACGAGTTGAAAGGATTGGGTCACGCTCGCCGAAGCGATGGAAGTCAAACCGCTCTATTCTTCTTCAACGCTGCTGGCGTTGCGTGATGACAGTCCGCGCTTAATTCAGGAGGGGATCACGCGGGCCAGGGGCAAGGGCGAATCGGCGCTTTATTGCATCTACGTCGAAGAATGGCCTGGGCTCTTCGCCGGCACCACACCGCACGCTCCCAATGAACAAGGAATCGAGACCTTGAAAGCGGCGCTGCAAGCGATGCGCGGAAGCAACGTCGAGATCATTCCGATCTGGACCGCATCCCATAACGCCGCCGATGCCATTGCCCACGCTGCCAAGGAGCTCGACGTGGACACCGTCTTGATCGGCGCGTCGCGCCGCTCGGCCTTCTATCACATGCTGCGCGGCCACGTGCTCAAAGGTCTGACCAAAAAATTGCCGCGTGACTGCCACTTGATGATCTGCAGTTGATTTCACCCCAGTCCTAAACTGAGGTCTGAGCGCGAGCGAAGGATCTCTCGGACTTCAGTTCAAAACTATCGTGCATTCGACCCGAGCGTCAGACAGCATTTTAAACTCGAAAATTTATACGGCTACCGAAAGAAATTTTGTAACTCGGTTCAGGCCTAACCTTGTTCGCGTTGCCCGGCTTAGCTATGAGCGTCGGTTGCTCTGAGCTTTTTGATCAATGTGCCGATTAGTCAGAATTGGTGTTTGATCTACCTGACCGGGTTTGGAATGGCCTCGATCCAAGACAATTTGATTCCAATCTTGCTGGACCTGGTGTCGGAGTCGATCGATTTGCTCTTGACTCCCGTGACGGCGCAGCGATTTTCGTAGCGACCCCACATCGGTTTCCAACCGCTCTTCATCTCGTTGCAATTTGCTCTCATCGTCGAAAACTTGCTCACACGCGCGAAGGGGGCACCCGTTTTCCTGCGCGGATGCGAACAATGCATTGATCGGAAAGAACAAGGAGCACGCAAACATTACTGCGGCAACATAGTTTCCTCTCGTATTCACCTTCTGTTCTCCTTCCAAAAATTGAAGTTGCGTGAAGGTCTAAGCAAGAACAGCGCCATCATAGTAATTCAACAAATGCGTGCTCGCGGGCCAAAAACATCCGCTTGCGCGGATCTATCAGCGACAACGTTTCTTCGTAACGCAAGACGGTTGTGACCGGCGAGCGAATCTGAGGCGAAATGGTTTTACGTCACACATTTTTGCCACGACACTGTCAATCGAATATATGAAAGAAATCAAATTCTGCGTGTTTAATTACAACGTGCTGATGGCCCCTGAATTGCGTTGATTCAGGGACAGCCATGCAAGATCGGGAGCGGGATAAAATAATCTGAACAGGAGGAAAAAGTTATGGCAGAAGAAGCAAGAGTCATTTCGATGCAACCCGAACCGAGGCGGACTTTGCCCGAGTGCTCTTGGGGTGATGTCAACGAAGCCGGGACCTACGTGGAAAAGGGCAGCGGGGATCTTTACCGAGTTCCCAAGGAAGCGCTTATCGCCGGTTCATCGCCGCTGATTCGCAAAGAAAGTTTAGGCGCTTCTAAGCTCGTCCAGCTCAGCAAGAGCCCTTTCGTCACTACCTTCGAGGCGCGCATGCTGTGCGCTGAGCACAACATCAAACCGAACTTTTAACGACAAAAACTAAGCTCCCGTTCTCGATCTTGCAGCAATCATTTGCCAGACAATTTATAAGTGGTGGATAAGCTCAATCGGCTCTCTGACTTGAGGAAAATGTTCCAGCCAAAAGAAGGAAACTTGATCACGGTGGCGAAATTCAGGCGGGCGTCAAAGTCCGGCGATGTCGTTCGTCTCGCAAGCTGGTTTATCCGAGGTCATTTGGCATCCATCTCCCAGCGCTGATTGGTAACCGGAGGTGCTGAGGGCCGGACAATGGGTATAAACTTAAAACCGGCCTCGCTACGACAGCCATTGTACGCACGTGAATCGTGACCGAAAAAAGCTCTGAGTCGTTATTCACCCGACGACCGGTTCAGGGTCTCCGAGATTGCAACGCAGGCCCTAGTCCCGTTTGGCACGATCAAGCCTGAACCTCGGAATTTCGCGGATCCGCGCAGTTGTCAGGATCGTGATCAACAACACGATTGATCCTCCGAGGAAAGTCGCTTCGCGAGCGCCGATGAGCGGCACCACGACTCCGGTCTCAACTTGGCCCATCGGATTGAGTCCCTGAGTCGCTATTTGAAAAACACCCATGACGCGGCCACGCATCACATTGGGAGCGGTCCATTGCAGGATCGTGCTCCGTGCCGCTGCCCAAATGGCATCCGCCGCGCCAACGCAGGTTAGCAGGACGAGCGACAGCATGAACGAGTTTGACAGACCGAAAAGGGCGAAACAGGTGCCGTAAACGATCGAGGAACCTAAAAGAATTTTTCCCTGGTAAGGGCGTTGGCCGCCGCCGATGAATAGGCTCGAACCGACCACCGCACCGATGCCGCGCGCCGATTGCATCATGCCAAAGCCGTGCGCGCCGACACGCAAAACATCGGCGGCGAAGATAGTCAGCATCGTGTTATCCATGCCGAAAATGGATGTCGTCGCTTCCATGGCGATAATGCCGAGTATAATTTTTTGTGAGTAAACATAGCTTAGGCCGCTTTTAATATCTGCGCCGAAGCCGTTCCCCTGCGCCGGGGCCGGCGCCGGCGTAGGCGTGCGCATTAATAACAGCGCGGTGACAGTGCAAACGTAACTAGCCGCATTCGCGTAGAATGCGCCGTGCGTGCCTATCAAGCTGATGACCGCCCCCGCCAGAAGTGGACCAATCAGCGCGGGGCCTTTCATCAAAACGGAATTGAGAGCAACCGCATTGGGTAGAATCGCTTGCGGAACTAGAGTCGGAAACAGCGCTTGGCGCGCGGGACCATCGCAGGAAGCAACCGCCGCGCTAATAAAAGTCACCGCATAAATTTGCCATAGCTGAATGTTTTCGGAATGGTCGAGCAAGCCGAGTAGGAGCGCCAGCACTCCGAGAAGACATTGGGTCGTAAGCATAAGCTTCTTGCGATCAAAGCGGTCGGCAAGAGTCCCGCTGATGACGCCTAAGCCGATCGCCGGCACCGCACGAAAAAGACCATTCATGCCGAGCTGAAACGGCGAACGGGTAATTCGATAGATGAGCCAGCTAACCGCCGTAATTTGCATCCAGGTACCGATATTGGAGAGAAAGAGACCGGTCCAGTAGAGCCGGAAATCACGGTAATGTAAGGCCGCGACCCGACCGGCGGACCGGCTGTTGAATTTACTGGAGTCGTCGGTCATGTCGAGGGCCTTCCATGTATTTCGGTTCTGCTCCCAGTACAGGGTCCGCTATGATTCTTACGGTAAAATGACAGTAACAAACTCGCCAACGGCATGCAGTCCACACCGTAAGGCGGCTGGCGGGTGATTCTACAGGAGGCTTTTGACCACACTTTCCGTCTCAAAGACGAGCTCGCCGTGGATAAGAACGATTCTGGGAAACTCCTTCAAAGCAGCCTTGTAGAATTACCACAGACCGAACTGGGCGAGAAGTGATAGCACTGTCAAAATCGTCATGCTTACGGCTGTGAACCACATGGCACTATTGCCGAACATTGATGTCGTAAACCTTCCCATGAGGTCTTGGCGGTTAGCCAATCGTACGACGTAATAGCGGACCACCGGCAGCACCATGCGGTTTGCGACTTGCGATAAAAACATCACCGGCACGAGCGAAAAACGGGGAATCATGACGACTCCCGCTCCGATGACGAGCAGACCCGTATAAAGCACGTAGAATTGCGGCGCCGATCGGAAAGATCTCGACACGCCTGATTCCCAACCGAACGCCTCGCAGACGTAGAAAGCCGTGGAGAGCGGCAGCACGGAGGCGGCGAACACAGAGATGCGTTAAGAAGTCCAAAGGCAAACAGATTGCCTGCAAAGGCTCCCGCTAGAGGCTTGAGCGCGCGGGCTGCGTCGCTGGCTTGCTCAATGCGTATCCCGTGGGCAAAAAGGGTCGAGACGCAAGCTATTATGATGAAGAAGGCGACGATGTTCGTGATCACGCAACCAATAGTCAGTCCCATCGCTCATATTGGTAGTTTTCCGGGCCGATGCCTTTCTCGACTACCGCATTGAAACATTTTAGAAGAAGTCACCGGCCAGAAAAATTTGCACCAGTGGCCCAATTAGATAAGTGGATTTTGAGATTTCACAATTCGCCGCGCTGCTTCATTGTTGGTGCGAAAAAGTAGCGGCGCTACCAACTAGCCTCACAGAGCACTACCCGCGATCACCGCGTTGGGCTGCACACTGCGCGGCGATTTTTATGCTGGTCCAAAATGGCGCGCGGGCTCTGACTCAGAGTCGTGGGAATCGCCGATGAGCGCTTGGGAATGCGACAATGGCCTGCGCGTCAATTGTGACTGCAGAGAATAAGGTTCTC
>Ga0153915_10007065_pt1 | contig 10567 bp, 7 predicted proteins | sample Opewatmetagenome_2_FD_107003 | JGI IMG/M metagenome (GOLD analysis project Ga0153915, IMG submission 107003) | Freshwater wetland microbial communities from Ohio, USA - Open water 3 Core 3 Depth 3 metaG | ecosystem: Environmental > Aquatic > Freshwater > Wetlands | place: USA: Ohio, Lake Erie... | reverse complement strand
AGATTTCATTCAGACACCAAACTATACTTATATAAAGGCATCGGAAAAAGGGAACGAGTATTGGATAGCTGTTGCTAAGATGCAGCCTGAGAAAGGACAGGTACTCTATTTCTCAAAAAGCATGGAAATGAAAAATTTTAAAAGTGAAGCTCTGAATAAAACATTCGACTCAATCCTGTTTGTCGAAGATATTTCCGGAACACCTCCAAGACAGGGTGCAACTCCCCATCCTCAGGTTTTTTCACAGTCAAAAGCTGATGTTAAAGTTGAACCGCTAAAAGATGGGAAAACAGTTGAACAGATTTATTATCAGAAAAATGAATTACAGGGACAAACTGTAAAAGTCAGAGGACAGGTCGTTAAATATAATCCTCATATCATGGGGAGAAACTGGATTCATATCCAGGATGGTACGGGCAGTAATAATGATTTTGACCTGATGATTACAAGTCCCGATTCAGTTAAAACCGGTGACATTGTAGTAATTGAAGGAACAGTCGAAATCAATCAGGATTTTGGTGCGGGTTATTCTTATCCGGTTATGTTATCCAATGGAAAAATCCTTAAATAGCTCTTAATTCTATTGCTTTTCAGAAACTTACTCCCAAATTTAAAATTTCAGGTTTGAGCCTGATTAAAATCAGGTTCACGCCCGGATTTCTGCATATTTCTTTAATTATTTTATAACACATTACAACTATTTAATGTACTCAATCACATAATAAATGACCCGCGGAATTTAAGTTTTCTGGTGATTATTCCGGATGTTTTTCAACATTAAAACTATACATATGAAATTAGAAGATAGTACAGCGAAAAATCCCAGGATGAATTCCCGGAAAAAACCTAAGAAACGGATCGGTATAGACCTGAAACAATACGACGGGAAATTATATGTAGATCCGGTTTACGGAAAGGAATTGCCTCAGGTAAGAATAAATTATGCTGTATTTTCAAGTAATTGGGACATTGAGGAAATTGAGGAAGATAATATTCTGAGGATTATTCACAGAAATACAGGCGACAGTATCTCTTTGTCATTTTCAAATGTTATTGACAGGATAGAATTTGTAAAAAATATATATGCGTCAAAACCCGTTAAACAGGTTGGCAGCGGAATGAACCTTGAAAGATATGCTAATCTGAATTTAAAACCGAAACCGGATCGTATCTTTGATAAAATAATAAGCAGACTGGCAGATAAACCTGCCAGTCTCATTTAACATATCTTAAACTAACTCTTCTTCCAGTACTTTTTTGTACTGTTTGGAAAGATGCAAAGAATCTACAACTGCAATTGCGGTCATATTAATAATATCATCTACCGTTGCATCTCTCTGGAGTACATGAATCGGTCTTCTCATCCCGCGAAGAATCGGACCAATTACCGTAGCGCCGCCAATTCTCGCCATCAATTTATAAGCAATATTTCCGGAATTAAGATCAGGAAATACTAAAACGTTAGCATCTCCTTTAAGTGTACTGAAAGGAAAGATCTTTTCAATTATCTGAGGTACAATGGCAGTATCTGCCTGCATTTCCCCATCTACAATTAAATCAGGACGCAGCATTTTAACTAATTGCACAGCTTTTATAACTTTTTCTGATTCAGGGTATCTTGAGCTGCCAAAATTGCTGAAGGATAGCATTGCAACTCTTGGAATTAAATCAAATTCCCTTACTGTATCGGCTGCAGTTATCGCTATTTCTGCTAATTGATCTGCAGTAGGATTTACATTAACTGTAGTATCGGTAAAGAAGTATGCGCTTTTTTTGGTGACTACAATATATAATCCTGATACTACCTTGAAGCCTTCCTTAACTCCGACACACTGTAAAGCAGGTTTAATTGTTGCCGGGTAGCTTGTAGTTAATCCGCCTATCAAAGCATCAGAATCTTCCATAGCTACCATCATTGAACCAAAGTATATAGATTGTTTAATTAAATCTTTCGCTTCTTTTAATGTAGCACCTTTCCGCTGACGTCTCTTATAAAATGCAGTTGCATACACTTCTGCTTTGGTACTTTTTAAGGGATCGATGATTGTGAATTCATTTTGCTCAAAATCAAGGGAATCTATTGTTTTCCGTATCTTCATTTCATCCCCAAGAAGAATAGGATAAGCAATATTGTCAGCAAATGCAGCGTGCGCAGCCCTGATGATTTTTTCTTCTTCACCTTCCGGATAAACAACTTTTTTAGGATTCTCCTTCGCCTTATGGATCATAACCCGGATAACTTCTTTTGAAAGTCCTAATCGTTCTTTTAATTCTTCTTCATAAGCTTCCCAGTTTTCAATTTTAACTCTGGCAACACCTGTTTTAATTGCAGCTTTAGCTACTGCAGGAGCTACGTTCCAGAGTACTCTGGGATCGAATGGTTTAGGAATTATATATTCTCTTCCAAATGAGAAATCTTCACCGCCATAAGCACTAAGTACTATTTCGGGTACCTTCTGCTTAGCTAATTCTGCCAATGCTTTGGTTGCAGCCATCTTCATTTCGTCATTTATAGCTGAAGCTCTTACATCAAGCGCTCCTCTGAATATAAAGGGGAAACCTAAAACATTATTGACCTGATTCGGATAATCACTTCTTCCGGTAGCCATAATCAGATCATCACGGACTGCAGTTGCATCTTCATATGTAATTTCAGGATCAGGATTTGCCATCGCAAATACTACAGGATCCTTTGCCATTGATCTGATCATATCCTGTGAAACTATACCTCCTACGGAAAGTCCGATAAATACATCTGCATCCTTCATATTATCAACAAGTGAACCGGTATCTTTTGCCTGCGCGAACATCTCTTTGTACTTATTCAGGTCTTTTCTTCCTTTATGAATTAATCCTTTTGAATCAAACATGAATATGTTTTCTCTTGTCACACCCGCCATTATATAATGTCTACAGCAGGAAATAGCGGCGGCCCCGGCACCGTTGACTACAATTTTAAGATTTTTCAATTCTTTACCGGTGATTTCAGTTGCATTTATTAATGCTGCACACGAAATAATTGCCGTCCCATGCTGATCATCATGAAAAACAGGGATGTTCATAGTCTCCTTTAGTGTTTCTTCAATCTCAAAACATTCAGGAGCTTTGATATCTTCAAGATTTATCCCGCCGAAAGTAGGTTCCAGTAATTGAACTGCCCTGATTATTTCTTTCGGATCTTTGCTTTTCATTTCAATATCGAAAACATCTATATCGGCAAATCTTTTAAATAAAACTCCTTTTCCTTCCATAACCGGCTTGCCGGCAAGCGGACCAATATCTCCCAGACCCAGTACTGCAGTACCATTTGAAACCACGGCTACAAGATTACCTTTAGCAGTGTATTTATATACATCTTCATCATTTTTTGCAATCTCCCGGCACGGTTCTGCTACTCCGGGAGTATAAGCTAATGATAAGTCCCTGGAAGTAAGACAAGGTTTAGTTGCTACAACTTCTATTTTTCCACGCCTGTCCTGACTATGATATTCAAGCGCTTCTTCTTTGGTTAGTTTCATTTTTGAGGTTCTCCACCGTTTTTAATAATTTATATTACAAACCTATGAAATCTGCGTATAATGTGCCACCCAAAAACTTTTATTCTATTGATTAATTAAGTTAAATCATCTGGAATCCATCAATCCTTAAATTTCCAAAATCCTGATTCAAACTATTGGATTTTATCAGAAATAATTTTATAATATTTTTTTAAAAATCATTTGTTACCGTTAATAAATGATGCTAGAATACAAAACATTTCTGTGTAATAATTCAACAATACTCCCTTCAAAAAAATCTCACAACCGTCTCACAACCGTTCCAAAAAGTTGATAATCAGAGTATAACAGGGATGCAATCCTTAACCTCAAAAAATAGAACAATTAATAATTATCGGTTTAATAATTTTTTTGGAAACTTAAAATTTGACGTCTTAAAAATTAATTTTTAAGAGTAACTTTTTACTGTTTCTACAAAATAAAAAAGGTACCGGTTCTTTTTGAACCGGTACCTTAATCTGGAGATGAGAACCACAAGTCTCGATGCAATCTTCTTATTCCCGATTACCTTTATTTCCTCCCTGTTCTTCCATTACCTCTCTTTTCCTGCCTCTGAGTTGTTGAATTTCTTTCCGTACCGCTGCTTCTATTATTTCTGGTATTCACACTAACTTCAGATTTTTTCTGAACCGGAGGAGTATAAGTCCTTTTTTCTATCCGTGAATTATTATTTTTTTCTGCAACATTACCAGTTCTGTTTTCAATTCTCTGACTTGTTTCGGTTCTCCCGGATGTCATCATACGAGGATCTTTTCTGTCCAGCGGTTTTTGAACAGGCTTTTTAACTTCTTTTCTTTCATTAGTTCGTGTACCCGTATTCGGTACTTTACCTTTCTGCTCAACATTGGTTCTGGTGGTGTTTCTTTCGATCTTTACATTCTTCTTCTCCTTTTGAACTTCACGGGTATTCGTTTCATTTGTTCTGACAGGAGTATCTTTTCTTTCTACATTTCTCTTTCCAAATTCAAGCTTTGAGGTTTCCAGAGAAGTCTTCCTATCTGTTTTTTCAATTTTCATATCCCTGACTTTTGCATCGGTGAAATTATTTCTGCCGGGGATGAAAGTTCTGACTTCATTATTAGTTATCCTGTTCCCATTATTTATATCCCTTAAATCGGAAACAGTTCTAATGTTCCGCTCACGAATATCTATTTTACCTCTTTGCTTAATCACATTTACGTCCACACCGCGGTTAATAACTCTGCCGTCCCTGTAACCGTAATCGTCTCTGTATTTTGTCCTGGAATAAATTCTATATTTATATGTGTCACCGACAAAGTATTTTCCTACGTAAGGATCACAGAAATGTCCATACTGTACAAAATGCCAGCGAGCATAAGGAGTATTATAAACATGAGTAAAGTGGATGCCGATTGAGATTGAAAATACTGCATATGGAGGTAACGGAGTCCAACCGATATAATCGTTATCATATCTCCATTCTACCCAGGCAGGTGCCCACTGATAATCAGGAATCCACATCCAGCCATAGTAGTCATCATAGTACCATCTGCCATAGTGATAAACTATATAACCGAACGGCTCATAAGAATCCCAGTACCAGCCGTCACTTGTCCATACCCATTGACCGTTTGCATACGGCGCCCAGGCACTTCTCATATTATAAGGTCTCCAGCCGTATACACCGTCACCGAATTCAATCCACATACCGTATGGTGATAAAGACGTGTAGAAATAACCAAAACCACCATTATCATAACCAGGATTATTGTAACCCCGATCATAATAATCCTGAGCTTTTATTTGAAAGCTCATCCCCATTATTATCATTACTGCGATTAAAATTGACTTTTTCATTTCATACCTCACTTTTTAGATCAACATTCGGTATCCAATCATCATACCAATAATATTTGTTTATGTTTCATCCAAAATCGACGGAAATCATTATAGGGTGTCTACTATACTGTACGATTTTAAATTTTTGTTTGGACAATGGACTACCGTTTGATTTTTCTTCCCTTCCAGCTAAAATTTCCTGATAGTCCTGAAAGAGTAGAAACCATTATATATGGAATATGCAAAATTTCAGTAAGTATAAAAATTATGATGTTATTATTATCATAAAACAACTTCTCCCCTTTTCTAATAATCTGAAATTCGACAAGAATTTTTATAAAAACGCTTGTAATAAATGACCACCACAACATCACAACACCGGATAACGCCAGTACTGGTTGTATTATTAATCCGGTATAAAATATAAGTATGAAAATTAAGTGAGTCACTAAAAATTTATCTGCAAAATAGATCACTTTCCCGGCCCATCTCCTGCGCTGCCTTATAAATTCTTTAAGATTTTTACAGGAATTGGTAAGCACCACCGCTTCGCTATCACAGGAGAATTTGATTTTATATTTTCTCCTCTGCGAAATTTTTTGCAACAGAAAGACATCATCACCGGAAGAAAGATCATTATTACCATCAAAGCCGCTAACTTCTTCAAAAACTTTTTTTCTGTATGCAGCATTAGCACCATTACAAATTATCGGTTCCCCGTAGACTATAAGACCGGCACCAGCAAGAATCAAACCTTCGAATTCTATTTTCTGCATTTTAGAGAAAAGAGAAGAATCTTTATGGAAATCTACAGGTCCAGATACAAATGCAGTATCAGCATCAAAATTTTTCGTAATACACTGGAGCCATTTGCTCGCATGCACACAATCCGCGTCAGTCTGGACAATAATATCCCCCTTCGAATTTTCAATTCCATATTGAACTGCTCTTTTTTTGTTCCCTTTGGAAAATATTTCATCAGGGAGTTTCAAAATTCTAATATTAGTCTTTTTTCTGTTGGCTATAAGCAGAGGGAATGAATCATCTGTAGAATTATCATCGACATAAATGACTTCAAATTTTTCCTGTGGATAATATAAATCTTCAATACTTTTCAGGCTGCTCAATATATTTTCAGATTCATTCCGGAAAGGAATTATAACCGAAATAAATTCATCGGGCAATCTTTCATTGAGATTTTTTTTTAATTTATTTAAACCGGTCATGATCTTAATCAAAAAAACCGAATAATGAATTAATAAAAGGATAAATAACAGAAAGAGGATTGTTGTCATTTTCTTTTTATAAATAAAATTAAACCGGTTAAAGCAGGTAATAAAATATTGATTAAAAATAAAAAGATTGAAGCATTAAACCCCGCTGCAGCTGGCTCCCCAAAATGTTTTAAAAAATATACCGAGGCACCTTCCCTTATTCCAAGCTCTCCGAAAGATACAGCAGGAATAATGGTTTTGGCAAACATTACGAGATTTCCACTCCACAAATAATTAATAACCGCGAAGTGATTTGTGAATGCCATTACCAGTATTGTATACTGGATGATAAAACAAATATAAAAAAGGACGGATAAAAAAGTTAGTTTTATTCTGAATTCAGATCCGCTATGCTTGAAAGCCGAAATAATACTATTCATTTGTGAAAATTTTTTATACGCCGACAATCTATGAAGAAGGTTCTGTTTAATGGATTCTGAAAAAGCACTTGTAAAAAATAAAATAAATAATCCGGGTAAAATTATTAATGCAATCATTCCCCACGTAAAATTCAAATAAAATAGAAACGAAACTGATCCGATTATAAATACAACTGCAAAGCTGAAAATTTTATCAACCACCACTGCTCCCGTAGTTTGCATTAAGGGTTTGTCGCTTAACGGAACAGCCCTTCCAAAACATTCACCCACCCTTGCAGGTGTAAATGAACCTGCAGATAATCCGTAAAACAGAGAGAGTAAAATCTTCTTTCTGTCATACTCGAGTAAAAGTGAATTACAGACGAGTTTCCATTTTAAATACTGGATATAAATATTAACGAAACTTAAACCGAAAGCACAAAGAATGAGTAACTTGATTGAAGATTTATATGCAGAAAAAATGCTTGCCGGATCGACTTTAATTATTATTAATATAAGTATTATTGCAGCAGCCAGGACTTTCAGAATTATCCTGAGCCTGTTTTTATTACCGGTATTGATATCCTTCACTGTCGCTTCTGCTTCATACATTATTGTTCAACTTCCAGTATATTCACTTTAATACCTTCAGTACAATTCGAACACATATTCATTCCCCTGCGGTCGATCAGGAGTCCCTGTCTGAATGAATTATATTTTTCTGATGTCCAGATGCTCTGAAAGGATCTGCCATTTACGGTTCCGAATTCAAATTCAGCATCTTTATCGAAACAACATGGCACTACCTTTCCATCCCAGGTAATAACGGAAGTCCTCCAGAGAGCAAAACAGTGATCTTTCAATTTACCTGATACAGTGAACGTTCCATTCTTCAGCTCATATCTCCTGTATTTTTTAATTTGTGGTAGAAAATGTAATGCATTTTCATAAGAAGAAATCTGCATTGTCTTAAATACAACCTTATCAACTCCGGCATCTTTCCCATATTCGATCACTTTATCCATTAAATGCTCATTCTGTCTCATCACAATAAACTGAAGTTCAACAAACGGAATTTTAAGCCTCAGGTCTTTTTTCCTTTCGGTCAATAATCTTATTCCTTTATTAACCTGGGCAAATGTGCCGCCCACCCTGTAATTCCTGTATGATTTTTCGTCAAGTCCGTCAACCGAAAAAATTAATTTATCGGGAGCATTGTCAAGAACTGAACCAACATTTTTATCATTTATAAAATGACCGTTCGTACTTATTGAAACATAAATCCTTCTTCCCTGAGCGTATTTAATTAATTGAGGCAGTTTCTTATTAATATATGGTTCGCCCTGAAAGAATAACTGGACGTAAAATCCGGTCGAACTAATTTCATCGATTAACTTTTTAAAGAAAGATAAATTCATCAAACCGAGGGGACGTGTGAGACTTCCCAACCCTGACGGACACTCAGGACATTTCAGGTTGCAGTGATTTGTCGGCTCTATTGAATATGACAGCGGCATCCCTATCACAATGGCTTTATTAAAAATTCGGGATAATGTAAATGAAAATAATATTTGAACTGCGTTAAAAAATCTTTTAATGGTAAAATATTTAAGAAGATTAATTTCCACTTACTGATTTTTTAATTAATAAATTAAATAATTAATATAATTTACACAAAATAAGTGTTACTACTTTTTCATTAGAATTCATGATAATCTTTCGCACCTCATCAAAATATGATTTTTGTATTTATTAAAATAATCATTCATTTGATAGGTAAATGAGTTTTGCTTACTTTTCCTGTCAAAATCACAAAAGAGTAGAACGCCAATGTTTATAAATTTTGCTGATCTGCCGAATCAACATCAGCTTTATATAGATTACCTCTACAATTTTGATAAAGTAAAGAATTATTATAAATATAACTTCCGTAATAAAGAAGAATATATTAAACTCTTCAGAAAAAGAGCAGATTTAGATTCTGAAAAAAGAAAATTTCTGTCCGAAGTAATCTTATCTCAATATTCCGGGAAAGAGGTTTCAGATAAAACCTCAAAAAATATCTTACTTCTGAAAGAAAAGAACACCCTTGCGGTTGTTTCCGGACAGCAGCTTGGCATTCTTGGTGGTCCCCTCTATACATTCTATAAAATAATTACAACTCTGAAATTATGCGATAATCTAAATGAAAGATATGATGATTTTTCCTTTGTACCTGTTTTTTGGCTTGAAGGAGACGATCACGATTTTGAAGAGGTTAAATCAATAAATGTTATTGATGAAAATAATAATTTAAAAAAGATTTCTTATGAAGATGAAATACCGGAGGATGAAAACAAAGGGAGCGTCGGATTCCTGAAACTTAATCCCGACATTAACAGGTTTTTTGATGAACTTGATAAAGAACTCAGGGATACTGAGTTTAAGTCCGCCCTTATCACACAATTAAAATCATTTTATGCGGAAGGAAAAACTTTCAAGGAAGCCTTCAGGGATCTTCTGTTCTCATTTTTCAATAATTACGGTCTCATAATATTTGATCCTCAGGATGAAGATATTAAGAATCTTCTAAAGCCTTTATTTAAAAAAGAAATATCTGATTTCAGAACTCATTCGGAAAAACTTGTATATATAAGTGCAAAACTTGAGGAAGAATACCACGCTCAGGTTAAAGTAAGACCTATAAACCTTTTCTTTCACACTGACGAGGGAAGATACCTCATTGAACCAGTTGAAAATGAATTCCGGTTGAAAAGAAAACGTAAAAAATTTACATATGAGAATCTGCTGGAGTTGATTGATAATGAACCGGCAAGATTTTCTCCAAACGTTCTTCTGCGTCCAATTACACAGGATTTTGTTTTACCTACAGCATTTTATGTCGGCGGACCGAGCGAAATCTCTTACTTTGCACAGTTAATGCCGTTGTATAATATGTACGGAATAGAACCTCCGATCATATATCCAAGATCTTCGATTACCCTGCTGGAAAAAAATATCGCTTCAATTCTTGATAAGTATGAATTAAATATAACTGATGTATTTATTGACAATGAACCACTTAAAAACAGGATTATCGCCTTAATCTCTCCAAGTTCACTCGATGAAATATTTGGTAATACTTCGACTGAAATTGAACTGGCATTCGATAAATTAAAAGAACGACTGTTTGAATTCGACAGAACTGTAGCTGATGCAAGTAATAAATACAGGCAGAAAACCATTCATTATCTGGAAGAATTGAAAATGAAATCGTTCGATGCTCAGAAGAAAAAACACGAAGTATCATTACGGCAGGTGGACAAATTAAGTGCAGCTATCTACCCGAATTCCAACTTCCAGGAGAGAGAATTAAATTTCATTTATTTTGTATACAGATATGGAACCAGCTTGATTGGAAAAATATTTGAAGAGCTGGCAATAAATAAATTTGAGCACCAGGTTATAAATATTTAGGCGATTACCTTTTCTGTTTCCGTATCGAAGAAGTGAAGTTTATTTCTATCAAACTTAAGCTTTTTCTTTGAACCTGCAGGAGGTTCGTCTCTTGCAGGAACTCTTGCAACAAACTGGATGT
>Ga0153915_10007064_pt1 | contig 10567 bp, 9 predicted proteins | sample Opewatmetagenome_2_FD_107003 | JGI IMG/M metagenome (GOLD analysis project Ga0153915, IMG submission 107003) | Freshwater wetland microbial communities from Ohio, USA - Open water 3 Core 3 Depth 3 metaG | ecosystem: Environmental > Aquatic > Freshwater > Wetlands | place: USA: Ohio, Lake Erie... | reverse complement strand
GCGCTCGGTCGCGAGTATTTCGACAGGCTCTTCACGAGAGCGGCAGCGGTCGCCATCGGCCCCACCACGGCGCGCGTGCTCACCGAGCTCGGCCGCGCACCGGTGATGGCCGAGTCCGCAACGCTGCGCGGGCTCGCCCACACGACGTTCCGTTTAATGCAGACGAGGCACTGATCATGGGATTCCCACTGCACAGACCGCGGCGCCTGCGCCAGTCCGACGTCTGGCGCCGCATGGTTCAGGAAACACGCCTGAGCATGGATGGCTTCATCTATCCGCTGTTCATCGTGCCGGGCAAGCAGGTGCGCAAGGCCGTCGAGAGCATGCCGACGGTCTTCCAGCTGTCCGTCGACGAAGTCGCGAAAGAAGCGAAGCGCGTTGCGGACCTCGGCGTGCCGGCGGTGCTGCTGTTTGCCGCGCCGGATCACAAAGACGCGAAGGCGAGCGCCGCAACGGACCCGAACGGGCTCGTGCCGCAAGCCATCGCCGCCATCAAGAAGACATGCCCGAAGCTGCTCGTGTGGACGGACGTGTGTCTGTGTGGCGCCACGGATCACGGGCACTGCGGGCACGTCACGCCTGAGGGTGTCATCGAGAACGACTCGTCGATCGAAACACTCGCGCAGGTTTCACTCACGTACACGCGCGCGGGCGCGGACGCCGTGGCGCCCAGCGACATGATGGATGGCCGTGTGCTCGCCATTCGCCAGCTGCTGGATCGAAACGGGTTCAGCAACACCCCGATCATTTCCTACGCCGCGAAGTACGCCTCGGCGTTCTACGGGCCGTTCCGTGAAGCCGCCGAGTCCGCGCCGGCCTTCGGCGATCGCCGCTCGTACCAGATGGATCCGTCGAACGGCCGCGAAGCGCTGCGCGAAGTGCTGCTCGATGTCGACGAAGGCGCGGACATGGTCATGGTGAAGCCCGCGGGGCCCTACCTCGACGTCATTCGCCAGGTGCGCGATGCAGTGCAGGTGCCGGTCGTCGCGTATCAGGTGTCCGGAGAGTTCAGCCTCATCAAGGCCGCGGCCGAGCGTGGCTGGATTGACGAGCGTGCCGCGGCGCTTGAAACACTCACGGGCATCAAGCGCGCAGGCGCCGATCTCATCATCACGTACTTCGCACCGGACATGGCCAAATGGTTGCGCAATTGAGTTCGAATCAGGATCAGCCGCAGCCGGCGTTTCTCGCGGCGTGCCGGCGCCAGCCGGTCTCGCACACGCCCATCTGGATCATGCGGCAGGCAGGCCGCTATTTGCCGGAGTACCGCGAGCTGCGGTCGAAGGTGGATTTCGTTTCGCTGACGCGCCGGCCGGAGCTCGCCGCCGAAGTCACGATGCAGCCGTTGCGTCGCTTCGAGCTGGACGCCGCGATTCTCTTCAGCGACATCATGACGCCGCTGCAGGGCATGGGCGTTTCGCTGGAGTTCGCTCCGGGCCCCATCGTTCGCGATCCCATTCGAACAGACGCGCAGATCGATGCGCTTCCTGAGCTCGTGCCGGCGCGCGATGTGCCATTCGTTCTCGAGAGCATTCGTCTGGTGCGGGCGAACGTGCCGCGCGGCGCGCCGCTCATCGGTTTCGCTGGCGCGCCCTTCACGCTGTTCTGCTATCTCGTCTGTGGCAGGCCGTCGAAAGAATTCGGCGCGGCGCGCAGCTTTCTCTACGCGCAGCCGGAAGCCTCGGAGCGATTGCTCGACAAGCTGGCGGACGCGATGGCGGCGTACTTGCGCGCACAGGTCGAAGCGGGCGCGCAGGCGCTGATGCTGTTCGAGTCCTGGGCGGGCCTCCTCGGGCCGCGTGAATTTCGGCGCTTCGCGCTGCGCGCAGTCAAGCGCACGTTCGCAGGCCTCAAGAATGTGGGCGTGCCACTGATCTATTACGCGAACAACGGGGGCTCGCTGCTGGACTGCGTGGCGGAGCTGGACGTCGACGTCGCGGGCATCGACTGGCGTACGCCGCTCAACGTCGCGCGGCGCGCGCTCGGGCCCGGCAAGGCCGTGCAAGGCAATCTCGATCCGGCGGCGTTGTTCGCATCACCGGAGGATCTCAAGCGTCATGTCGACGCGGTGCTGCGGGATGCGGGCCCCGGCCCGGGGCACATCTTCAATCTCGGCCACGGCATCTGGCAGGAAACCGATCCGGATGCCGTGGCGCGTCTCGTCGACTACGTGCACGAGACCACCGCCCGTTCGGTTGCAGACCGCGGCACAGGAGGCGGTTGAACATGAATGGTGACTTCGCGGACACCGCGGCAACTTACTTTCGAGACCTGCAGGCGCGTATCTGCGCGGCGTTCGAGAGCTTCGAGCCCACGCATCGCTTCGAAGCACGCAGTTGGCAGCGCCCCGAAGGCCATCGCCTGCAGGGCGGTGGGACCTCACGCTTGATGCGCGGGGACGTGTTCGAAAAGGTCGGCGTCAATTTCAGTCACGTGTGGGGCACGTTCGAGCCGCAATTCCGCGCGCAGATTCCCGGTGCGGACGAGTCGGACGGAAAATTCGTGGCGTGCGGCATCTCCCTCGTCGCGCACATGCTCAATCCCTACGTGCCGGCAGTCCACATGAACGTGCGGTTCATGCACACCAGCCGCTCATGGTTTGGCGGCGGCTCGGATCTCACGCCCACGTTCCCGTTCGAGGAAGACACTGCAACCTTTCACGAGGCGCTGCGCCGGGCCTGCGATTCCTACAGGCCGGATGCGTACACCGAGTTCAAGGCATGGTGCGACCGCTACTTCTACCTGCCGCACCGGAAGGAACCGCGCGGTGTGGGCGGCATTTTCTTCGACGAGCTCTCGAGCGGCGATATCGACGCGGACTTTGCGTTCGTTCGCGCGGTGGGCGAGGCGTTCCTGCAGGTGTATCCGGTAATTGTGGCCCGGCGGAAGGACATGCCCTTCGACGACGCCGCGCGCGAGAAGCTGTTCTTCAAGCGCGGGCGCTACGTCGAGTTCAACCTGGTCTACGACCGGGGAACCCGGTTCGGATTCGGCACGGACGCCGACCCGGAGGCGTACCTCATGAGCTTGCCGCCCATCGTCAAGTGGTGACGCGGCTCGTCCAGCCAGTTCGCAGGTTTGCGCCAGAACGGATTCTGCGCAGCGGCCTTGGCCGCGGCCCAGTGTGAGCACAGCGCATTGCCAATGGCCTCAAACGTGTCATTCGCTGGGGGCCAGAACCCCAGCATTGTCCGCGTAACCATGTCCGTCTCCTTCCCTTCTCTTGTCGTTCGTAAGAGTTGAGCGCGCGAAACAGCCCGGAGTTCCACGCAAAAGCGTCGCACTCCGGCGACTTTGCATAGATTCCCGCAGGCTTTCGGCTACCGGCAGGCTTTCGCAACACGTGCGAACGAAGGTGTCTGACCTGCGCTATGCGATCTGCTGCTTGCGGGCGGCGCTTCGCACGAAGCGCTCGCCGCGCTCGATTTGCCCGGGCCTTCCATCGGACTGCTGGAACGTCGCGGATGTGCGCACGAGTTGCTGAGTGATCCGGGTCTTGCGGCGACCCGCGTGCAGTGCGATGAGCTGATCGATATTGCCAGTGATTCTGTTAAATCGATGACGCCTTCGCTGGTCGTGTTGCTCCGCAGCAGGCGCGCGCAGACGCGAGCTTCCCACCACATCCCGCGAGCCCATTGCCGTCGAATGACGCAAACTACCGCCGAATGCGCTTCCTCAAGAATCACTTCGGCGACGCGCGTGCGACGCCGGCTTCGTCGAATGCGGCGCCGCGCGGCGGCACCGCGCGGATCGGCACGCCGACGGAATCGGGGACCTCCCCACCCTCCGCATCGGAATTGATGCAGCGGGTCGGGCCGGCCGGCTCCGCCTCGGGCGACGCGCGCCTCGAGATCGCGCTGTGGGGCGCAGACATGGGACTGTGGGAGATGGACATCCCCAACGACACCACGCGCTGGCTCGGTAACTGGTGCGAACGGCTGGAGCTCGACCCCTGCGACGGGGCAGACCACCTCGTGCGCTGGCGCGCCCGCATTCACGGCGACGATCTCACTCTCGTGGTCGGCCGCTTCGACGCGCATCTCTCCGGTGCGGAAGAGTATTTCCACGCCGAGTACCGGGTGCGGGATCGAAAAGGAGGCTGGCAATGGCTGCAGGAGCATGCGCGAGTCGTGCAGCGCGCAGCCAATGGCGCCGCAGTGCGCGTGATCGGTGTCTGCCGCGAGATCGGCGCCCGCAAGCAGGCGGAAGACGCCCTTCGACTCAGCGAGTTCCGCTATCGCAGCGTCGCGTCGATGGCGCCGGGCTACATCTTCGAGTATCGGTTCCTGCCGGATGGCGGAGTTCGCCAGCTGTGGGAGAGCGACGGCGTGGAGGCGGTATACGGCGCAACCAGGGAAGAGATCGAGCGGCGCGGTGGCCGCGAAGCATTCCTGGACCCTGAATGGGTGCCGGTGATCAAGGAGCACCGCACGGCGTTGGCTCGCGGCGAGCCTCGCAGCGGCGAATTGCGCGTGCGCACCGCAAGCGGCCAAATGAAGTGGCTGCACGCGAGCGCCGTACCGGTGAGGGACCCGCGCACCGGCGCCGTCATCGGCGCGCTCGGCTCCTCGTATGACGTCACTGAAAGCAAGCTCGCTGAAATTGCGCTCCACGAATCGCGCACCACGCTGCTGACGGTGGCGGAAAGCTCCGCGGACGTGCTTGCGTTGTTCGATCGTCAGCGCAAGTGCGTCTTCCTGAATCGGCCGATCTTCGGACTCACGCCCATCCCCTGGCTCGGCGCACCCGTCGAGGATTTCGCGCCGCCCGAAGATCGCGCGCGCGTGCACGAGGTTTTCGAGCGCGTGATCAATACCGGCGAGCCGAACGACTTCGAGCAAGTGTTCACGGATTCGCAACATCGCCTGCGGTGCCTCGAGATGCGCGTGCGCGCGGTGCAGTCCGGTGATCGCATGCTGGGCGCAGTCGTGAACATTACCGAGGTGACGGAGCAGCGCGCACAGCGCGACACGTTGCGCACCCAGGCGCGCATTCTCGAAACCATGCGCGAAGGCGTGGTGCTCGTAGACGCGGCGAGCATGCTCATCCGCCTCACGAACCCGACGTTCGACCGGCTGTTCGGCTACTCCGGCGGCGCGTTGATTGGTCAATCCGTGGAGCCGCTCATCGGCCTGCCCGGCATCCAGCGCAGGCGCTTCGAGCGCATGGCGCGCAGTCACGGCAGCGCCGATGGCATGCCGCCGGTCGAGTTCGAGTGCGTCCGCCAGGATGGCTCGCGTTTCGTCGCGTCCTGTGTGATCTCGCCGCTCAGCATGGGCGGCACGGATCACTGGCTCGCGGTGCTGAACGACGTCACCGATCGAAAGAGCCTGGAGCGCGGCATCATCGAAATTGCCAATCGCGAGCAGCAGCGTATCGGCAGCGATCTTCACGATGGCCTCGGGCAGGAGCTCACCGGCATCGCGCTGATGCTTCGCGGCGTCGTCGCGCAGCTCAACAAGGAAAAATCCGGCGCGCGTCTCGACGTGGAGGACGTCATCGGCCTCGTCAACAACGCCATCGAGAACACCCGCACGCTCGCGCGCGGCCTGTCGCCGGTCAACGCGGATCGTGGCGGACTCATGGCGGCGCTGCGAGCGCTCGCCGCACGTGCGAGCGAACGCTATGGCGTGCGCGTCGAGTTCAGGGATGGCGTCAATGCACCCCTGCGTTTCACCGACACTTATGCGACCCATCTCTATCGCATTGCGCAGGAAGCGCTCACGAACGTGGTCCGGCATAGTTTTGCATCGGAAGTGGTGATCTGTCTCGACACGCACGGCGATGAGCTGCAGCTGCGCATCGACGACAACGGGCGCGGCTTTGCCGAGCAGGCGCCGGATGGCGTGGCCGGTCTCGGGCTGAAAATGATGCGCTATCGCGCGCAGATGCTGGGCGGAGACCTGGTGCTCGAGACGTCCGCAAACGGCGGCGCCTCGGTGCGGTGCTCGTGCCCGCTCGAGCCATGAAGGGCGCCCCACGCGTTCCGGGCCAGCCGCAGCGATCCGCGAAACGCCTGGTGCTGATCGTCGACGATCATCCGATCGTGCGGCAGGGCCTGCGCCTGATGATCGATGCGGAGCCGGACCTCGAAGTCTGTGGCGAGGCGCAGAGCGAGCGCGAAGCGCGCCTCGCCATTCGCGAGCTCGAGCCGGACGTGGTGATCGTGGATATCTCGCTTGCGCAGGGCGATGGCCTCGAGCTCGTGCGCGACGTGCATGCCCATCACCCCGACCTCCCGATGCTCGTTCTCTCGATGCATGACGAGCTGATCTACGCGGAACGCCTGCTCGCCGCGGGTGCCAGCGGCTACATCATGAAGCACGCGGCATCCGACCAGTTGCTCGTCGCCCTGCGCCGCGTGCTCACAGGCGACACTTACCTGAGCCAGACGCTTGCCGACAGCCTCGCGCGCATGAGAAGCGACGGATCCACTGCTGCCGGCACGGGACTGGACCCCATCAATCGCCTGAGCAACCGCGAGCTGCAGGTGCTCAGCCTGATTGGCCGGGGCCAATCCTCCCGCGAAGCCGCGGAGGGCCTCGGCCTCAGCGTGAAGACCGTGGAGACTCATCGCCAGAGCCTCAAGCGCAAGCTCAATCTCGCAACCAACGCCCAGCTGCTCCAGTTCGCCATCAACTGGTACGCGAACCGCAGCAAGTCACTGTGAAGACCCTGCGGAGCGCTCGTCGGGATCGCTCGTTCACATTCTGGCGGGGATCGAGCTGACGATTCTCCTGAACGGAACGTAAACGGCCGGGGGTGGCTGCGCCTCTAAACCCGGGCATGATAACGGAGATGGCAAGCTCAACAGGCGAGCAGATCGATTGGGAGGCAGCGCTCATCCAGCGCGCCCGTCGCGGGGACTCGCATGCATTCGAGCGGCTGTATCGCGAATATTCGGGTCGTGTGTACGGGTTATGTCTGCGCATGACCCGCGATCCCGCCGCCGCGGAGGATTGCGCCCAGGAAGCCTTCATCAATGCCTGGCGCGCGCTCGAGCGGTTCGAGACGCGGAGCTCTTTCAGTACATGGATGCACCGGATCGCGGTAAACGTGGTGCTGGGCAAGCGCCGCCGGCCGTCTTTCACGGCCGAGACGGCGATCGAGTCCGAGCGACTGGAAGCATGCGAGTGGTCGCTCGATACACCCGTCGAGGAGAGCGAGATCGAGGCCGCCATCGCCGGGCTCCCCGACGGCGCCCGCGACGTGCTGGTGTTGTCGGGAATTTATGGGTACTCGCATGGCGAGACGGCGCAGATGCTCGGCGTTGCCGAAGGCACCTGCAAAGCGCAGCTGCATCGGGCGCGCAAGCTCCTGAAGGAGCGGCTGGACGTGGAGATCACCTGAGATGTCGGAAATGAAACGTAATGACGGCGAACAGCGTCGCGTGAGTACGCTGCGCGAGCTGCCGCGCGAGATTCCCCCCACGCGGGATTTGTGGGGCGGAATCAGCACCGAGATCGCCAAGGGCGAGCGCATTCGTGCGAGTGACCAGAGCGCAGCGCCACAGTCGCGCGTTCGCTCCTCCCGCATGCAGTGGCTGGCACTCGCCGCCGTGGTGTCGGCGCTTGCGGTTGGGATGTGGCTGGGTCGGAACGTGCTGCCGAGTCGCGGTTCGCAACCCTCCGCGCAGATGGCGAGCGCAGGCGGCGAGGTGAACGAACGCGCAAATGATCAATTAATGGTTGCAGCCTCGTACGTTACGGAGTCCCGCTACGTGAAACAGCACGCTGCGATGGTCCGTGCACTGGAAGGCCAGTTGAAGGCGCTTCCCGTGGAAACCCAACAGAAAGTCGCCGCGAGCCTCGTGACGATTCGTGCTTCCATGACTGAGATTCAGGCCGCTCTCGGCCGCGACCCGGGCAATGCGCTTCTTCAGGAGTTGCTGGTGAACACATACCAGGACGAAATGCGCGTGCTGACGGCGGTGCACGAGGCGAGCGATGGCCAGGAGACTTGATATGCGTGCCTTTCCAGCTCTTGCCCTGATCCTGCTGGCCGCCGCGACGGCGTGCGACGCGGCCGATCGCGACTTTGCCAAGACAGTGCCGGCAGATGCACGGGGTGCGGTCGAGATTTCTAACGTTTCCGGAAGCGTCTCCATCATCGGGTGGGAGCGGCCGGAAGTCGAAGTGAAAGCGAAGCTCAGCGCCGGCGTCGAGCGCGTGGACGTGGGCAGCGACCGGGGACGCACCGTGATCAAAGTGGTATTGCCCAGCATGTCGTCGCGGCACGGCGAAGCCGAGCTCGAGGTGCACGTGCCGCGGCAGAGTGAGCTCGAAGTCACGGCGGTCAGTGCCGATCTCGACACATCGCAGATGCTCGGCGCGCAGCGCCTGAAGAGCGTGAGCGGCGATATACGCGCTGAGCTCGCCGCGGCGGACTTCGAAGCGAAGACCGTCAGCGGTGACATCAAGGTGCGGGGCAATGCTCAGGCCGCCGATGTGCGTGTGAGCACGGTGAGCGGTGACCTGGTCGTCGAGCGCAGCGCTGGCGCAATCGATGCGACGACGGTGAGTGGCGATCTCAGGGTAGCGCTCGATCCCGCGCGCGGGGCACGGTTGCACACGACCTCGGGCGACATCACATTTAGCGGCGCACTCACGCGTGACGCCTCGCTCGAAGCTGAGACCATCAGCGGCGACATCGTGCTGAAGGCCCGCGGGGAAGCCGGTTATGACTACGAGGCGTCGAGCTTCAGTGGCGATCTCGGCAACTGCTTCGGCAAGGAAGCGGAGAGCACCAGCCGGCATGGCCCCGGCACGCGGTTGAACGGTTCCGTCGGCGCAGGGAGCGCGCGGGTTCGCGTGAGAAGCATGAGTGGCGACGTGGACCTTTGCGACCACTGAGCGCCAGACAGATTTGACGAGGCTGCAGTCTCGCGGCGGAATTCGGCCGGTCGGCAGCGATGCCGCACGACGAGTGTGCGAAACGCGGCACCGGCGCTCCCTAAGCGATCAGAAACGAGCCAGAGCCAGGCCTTACGGCCGCTCAGGAAATCCTGTAAGTGCTTGGTCAGGCTGAGTAATTGTGGCTCGGACGATGGCTGGCACGTGCGTTGCAATCTGCTCTTTACGGACGTCGCCTCTACGTCCGGAAGGGTGGACCCCCGTGAAGGGTCAACCAGGCAACGCCGCCGGTCGTATCGCGTGACCCCCTCGCGTGCATAGGGCCGGCGGCGTCTTTTTTTGCGCTCTGCGCCTCGGTTGGCGCAATCCGAGGCGAACCGAGGCCGAGACAGGACGGGCGCCAGACCCGTTACCGTCACACACGGTTTTCGCGCAATTCCCGCTGTATGCTCCCGCGCCTTACGCCGCTGCCTGCGGCTTCTGCTATTGGGCCTGAAACCATCAGGGACGTAATCAGTCACAGCACCAGGCTGGAGCGGCAAGGAGGCCACACCCAATACCCCATGAGGAATCTGAAATGAAGAAGGCGATGTCGGCTCTGTTGTTGATATTCATGTCCGCAGCGGCTGTTGCCGCCAGCGACTTGCCCGACATCGACATCCCCTTCACCAAGACCGTGCTGCCCAACGGTCTCACGCTGATCGTCCACGAGGATCACAAGGCGCCGATCGTCGCCGTGAATGTCTGGTACCACGTCGGCAGCAAGGACGAGCGGCCGGGCCGCACGGGCTTCGCGCACCTCTTCGAGCACCTCATGTTCAACGGTTCGGAGAATTTCAACGACGAGTTCTTCCGTCCGCTCGAGCCAGCCGGCGCCACCAAGATGAATGGCAACACGTGGCTCGATCGCACCGTGTATTTCGAGAACGTGCCGACGAGCGCACTCGATCTCACGCTGTGGCTCGAGTCCGATCGCATGGGGCACCTGCTCGGCGCCATCGATCAGAAGAAACTCGATGAGCAGCGCGGCGTCGTGCAGAACGAGAAGCGGCAAGGCGAGAACCAGCCGTATGGCAAGGTCGACGAGCTCATCGCCTCGAGCACCTATCCGGTCGGTCACCCGTACTCCTGGGAGACCATCGGCTCGATGGAGGACCTGAACGCCGCCTCGGTCGAGGACGTGAAAGACTGGTTTCGCCAGTACTACGGCGCCGCGAATGCGACGGTCGTCATTGCGGGCGACATCACCCCAGAGGACGCGAAGAAGAAAGTCGAGCACTACTTCGGCGACATTCCGTCCGGCCCGGTGATCAAGCGCCAGCAGTCGTGGGTCGCAAAGATGAGCGGTGAGAGGCGCGCCACGATGCAGGATCACGTGCCGCAGGCCCGCATCTACAAGACGTGGAATATTCCGGGCTACAGCACGCGCGACTTCGCGCTGCTCGATCTCGCATCCGACATCCTGGGCAGCGGCAAGAACAGCCGTCTCTACAAACGGCTCGTCTATACGGACCAGAGCGCGACGTCGGTGCAGGTGGGCGTGGGCCCGTTCGAGATCGGCTCGCAGCTGCAGGTGATCGCCACGGTGAAGCCGGGCGGCGACGTGCGTGCGGTCGAGAAAGCGCTCGATGAGGAAATGGCGCGCTTCCTGCGCACCGGCCCCACCGCTGCGGAGATCGAGCGTGTGCGTACGGCCGGGTATGCCGGCTTCGTGC
>Ga0153915_10007063_pt1 | contig 10567 bp, 23 predicted proteins | sample Opewatmetagenome_2_FD_107003 | JGI IMG/M metagenome (GOLD analysis project Ga0153915, IMG submission 107003) | Freshwater wetland microbial communities from Ohio, USA - Open water 3 Core 3 Depth 3 metaG | ecosystem: Environmental > Aquatic > Freshwater > Wetlands | place: USA: Ohio, Lake Erie... | reverse complement strand
AATACTTGGCAGCCGCAAGCCGGAGGCAAAGTACTTCAAGCATTGGGTAACACATGAAGTTATCCCCTCCATCCGCAAGCACGGCATGTACGCCACGCCTGCTACGGTTGAAGCAATGCTGGCAGACCCTGACACCATGATTGCCACGTTGCAGGCGCTCAAACAGGAACGGGAGCGGTCAAAACAGCTTGAGCAGCGCATTGAATCCGACAAACCCTATACGGCGTTTGGAAAGGCGATAGAAGCGGTTGAGGAAGGGATGTTGATTCGCGACTTCTCGAAGCTGCTTGCATCCTCCGGTGTTCCGGTTGGCGAGAAGCGGCTATATGAATGGCTGCGCGTAAACGGCTACCTCATGAGCAACGGTGAGAACAAGAACAAACCGTATCAGCGGTACGTCGATCAGGGGCTTTTTATCGTCAAAGAACACGCCATCGTTTCCGGTGACGCGACGTTTATAAACACAACTACCCGCGTTACCGGTAAGGGGCAAGCGTATTTTACGGAGAAAGTTAAAGCGGCGCTGGCCGCGAGTTAAAGGAGAAAACTATGGATAATTTCAAAGAGGCCGAATCAAGCGTGAAGTTGAGCTGGATTGATTTTTCAAATATCAGTCAGGCATTGCAATTGCTTGTTTCGAGTTCAGATATAGACATTGATAACGCGCGGTGCATCGCGGAAACACACATAAAGATCATGTCCGCATATGGGGAATTAAGCCCCCATATGAAGCCGTTGTTTGAAGCGCTTACTCGCGAATATCAGGCCAAATACCCTTTATAACGCATCTAATTTATTGGGAGGTAAATTATGTTGACGGAAGTTATAAGAAACGAAAACAGACCCAGGGTTTATTCTTGCAGAGTTTTCTGCCCATATTGTCACAAAGAGATAAAACCAACTCACGATGTTTATTACATCGGGCTAACTGGAGAAATTGTACATTACGACTGCAAATCTAACTATCTCAAGCAAATTTTAGGCGTGCAAACTGGCGTAGCGTCTGATTTTATTTACAGTTCTTCGGAACCATTTTAATAGGGAGGTAACAGCATGGACATTCAAAAGGAAATTTCAAAATTAAAAGGCATTTTAAACAACTTTGAGCATGTGAAACCGGCAACTAACGGAGAGGTTTTAATGGAGTTTGTAGCGTTCGAGCGCGGAAAACTTGCAGTGCTTGAGGAAATGGCAGGTGTTGGGTATGACGGAAACAGAGGCAATTGATATCCTCGTTGCCTTGCGGGACGATGTGAAACTGGCTCACTTCGGGCACTACCCGCGGTTTAATCAGTTTACGGTTCGGCGCAGGGTGCAGGCCATTGATGCGGCTACACGGGCGCTTGTGGAGCAAAGGAGGGGCGAACATGGAAATGGAGATATTAGCCAGGCTTGACAGGATTATAGAGTTGCTCAAAGAGGACACGGCGGCAAAAAACAATCTCGCGGAGAAGATCAGCGACAACACCATATCAAACAATCTGCTCAGGCAGAGGATGCTAAATTTAGTGGCAAAAGGGAGGTAAAAATGACACAGGTACGCTTAACATTTGAAAGTGACACACCGGATGACCAAGGCGGAATACTGGCATATGTAGTCACGGTAAATTTACCCGAATATGCAGAGACAATGCATTTAAAAGGACTTGAGATTATGCAGAAAGCTGAACAGATCAAGGAATATGATGATTGGCCGGAACCGGACGAGGTGGATTTATGATTAATGTTTCAACATTTAACGAATATCTTGGCGCAATAAAATATTTTAGATCATTGAAAGGATGATATTGCAATTATGTCGGAAAATCAATCTATACGCGGAATGACGGAGGAAATAGCGGGTTTCCCCGTCGCAGACGGACTCTATCTTGAGGCGCTGGATACCGCCACAAAAATAATCAATCTAAAGATCAGAAGCGAGGATATCCCGCTTGAGGATCGGCCTGCGGCAACGGCAAAGGCGGCAGCGGAGTACATTATTAGGAATATCGGGAGGGAGAACATAGAATGAATTATGGCAAAATCACGTCAATAGAAGAAGTCCGTGACATTGAATTTGAAATCCCCGCCTCACCCAAAGGCGGCTTTTCAGGAAGAATCGCAATGGACGGATACAAAATTACTGCTGGAGATCAAACTATTTCTGTACTTATATCTAACGAACAGAATTGTTGCGAAGCATGGGGTTACATTGCGAGCGAAGACGATTTAAGTGGGTTTGTAGGGGAATCTTTGCTTGACGTAAGATTAACAGATACTGCGCTCTATCAGAAATCCATTGATAAATCAGATTATTATACGGGTTGCGATGATATGGATTGCGGTGGAATCCAATTTGTAGACTTTGTAACCGATAAGGGCATATTCCAGCTGGCAGTTTATAACGCTCATAACGGATATTATGGGCATCCGATTGTTGTCGCAATCGATGATAATGTATTGATAAGCGATACATTATAAAAATGGAGGCGGTGAAATGAGCTATCTCGAATCGCCGATTGATCCCCCCGATGGCCCAAAGGTATTGGAGCGCTGCACTGTCTGCGATGGGGAATTTTATGCAGGTGATGAAGCTAATTTCGATGGCTTGACAAATGAATATATCTGCGACGATTGCCTGAATGGATATCTGCGGGAACGATTCATGCAGGACGGCGGGAGGAAAATTGTTTTGGGCGAAATAACATACGAGGAGGGATATTAACGAATGGCATCAATATACGAGTTGTCTAGTCAGTATCTGTCGCTGATGGATCAGTTGGAGCACAGAGACATCGACGACGATGATTTTTCCTTTCAGTTGGAGCTTCTCAACGATTCCATTGAGGAAAAAGCGAATAATTATGCAAAAATTATTCGCAACATGGAATCTGATGTCGAGGGCATCAAAGCGGAAAAGGAGCGGCTTTCTGAAAGGCAGACATTCCTTGAAAACACTAAAGACTGGTTGAAGCAAAATCTTCAAAAAGCAATGGAGGCTACCGGCAAACTCAAGATCAAGACGCAGTTATTTAATTTCAACATCCAGAACAACGCGCCCGCCGTGAAAATTGCAGACGAAAAAAAGTTTATTGAGTGGGCAAAAACAAATGATGACAGTTTGCTAAGTTATAAAGAGCCTGAGATCAAGCGGAAGGAAGTTGCTGACCGGCTCAAGGCCGGGGAGATTATTGAGGGTGCGGAACTGGTGCAGGGCAAATCTTTGAGGATTAGATAGGAGATACCATGGAAAACGAATTGGCATTGAGACAAGAAGATAAGGCGATTATTTTTGAAAAAGCTCTGATTGGAGACGATTTATCAAAAATGAATCCGGCAGAGCGCGTGATGTATTACGGCAAGGTTTGCGAATCGCTTGGGCTGAACCCATACACAAAGCCGTTTGCCTATATTACGCTGAACGGAAAACTGACGTTGTATGTAAAGCGTGACGCTACGGAGCAGTTACGCAAAAACAGCGGAATCTCCATAAAAATTAGCGCGGCAAAGAAGGTTGACGATATATACATCGTTTCCGCACAAGCGTCTGATAAGCTTGGACGTACTGACGAGAGCATCGGAGCTGTCAGTATAAAGGGGCTTGCCGGAGAAAATCTCGCAAACGCTTACATGAAAGCCGAAACGAAAGCGAAGCGCCGCGTGACATTGAGTATATGCGGCCTTGGTTGGACAGATGAATCCGAAATTGAAACCATCAAAGACGCGAAACGCATAAATGTTGACATTGATACTGGTGAAATTGTAGAAACGCTGCCGCCTGCCGAGGGCGCATCGGGAACAATTACAAACCAGCAGCGCAAGCAGCTTTTTAATACCGCTGAAAAATATTTCGGCGAAACGTCCGTAAACATTGTTAAGGACGTTCTGAACGGAATGAACTTGCAATCCACACAGGGAATGTCCATCTCCGATTGGCAGGAAGCTATGAATCGTATGTCCGTTATGCATGACGAAATCACGGAAGCGGACAAAAAGAGCACAAAGAGTGTTCCCCTGCCGTCTGCACCGCCTGAACCAGAGCATCAAGCTGAATCAGTCGAAACAAAGCCTACAGGCAAGCCTATAACTGACAAACAAGCTAAAAGAATTTATGCAATAGCGAAGGGCGACAAGGAATTGATTGAAACCGTCCTTACTGAATACGGATACCAGAAAACAAGTCAGATCGATACATCCGACTACGAAGCAATCTGCACGGAGATCGAGCAAGGGGCGGGGCAATAACCTGCCCCAGGGAGGGGGCGCTATAGTTGATGTCAGCGCATGAGGTTGTGCAGAGCTTCCGGCAGGCCAAAAATCCTAAATCGCAACTCGTCATTCTCGCGCAGTTGAACTGCTGCACAGTCGAGACGATAAGGGAGATCATCGAAAATCAAACGGGGACAGACGTTCGCGAATTGTTGAAGGACCTGCGCCCAAATACCAAGATCAGCAGGATAGATACTGATTACGCCATATACCTGTATCGTCGCGGATACAGCGACACTCAGATTATGGCGGAATTCGGCGTGACAAGATCGTCTATCTGCCGATGGAGGAAAAGGCACAGTTTGCCGCCGAACATTAGGAGAAGTGAAAATGGGAACATCTAAGGAAATTAACGATTTGCTTGCCGGCATGACCGTCCGTAACCTCACGAAAGAACAAAAATTCGCGGTGCTGCAACACCTGAACGCTACAAAATGGGGCTACCGGTACGATACGCGGGAGCTGGAGAGGATGGCAGAATGACCATTGACGCATTTATCACCGAGCACGCCGACTGCTCCGACAAAGTTATTATCGCACTGGGGACAGCGCATTGCCGGGAGTGGGGCGTGACGGAGGGAGAGTTTGAAAGGAGGCTGAGAGAACATCGTGGAAGTAAATCGGATTTATAACATGGATTGTTTGGAAGGAATGAAAGAGATGCCTGAAGGAAGCATTGATTTAATAGTCACAGACCCACCATACAAGACAATCACTGGTGGCGATAGCAATGGGAAAAATTCAATAAGGCCGAAGGGTATGTTGTCCGGGAATAGAAAGCTATTCGCCTGCCAGAACAATATCAAGGCGTCCGAATGGTTGCCTGAAATTTTTAGAATACTCAAGCTGTCAACGCATGCTTATGTGTTTACGAACGCATTGAATCTTAATGAAACGATTACGGCGGCTGAGATTTCTGGTTTCAAATTGCAAAACGTTTTAGTGTGGGAGAAGAACAACTGTACGCCATCGCAGTATTACATGAAAAACTGTGAATATATTCTTTTGCTTAGGAAGGGAGCGGCAAAGTGGATAAACGATATAGGCGGCAGCAAGACGGTACATCAATTTAATAACATTATTGGCAAAAAGCAACACCCTACCGAAAAGCCGCTCGATCTTATTAATTTCTATATTCAAAATTCAAGTAGCCCCGACGCGCTGGTATGCGATCCCTTCCTTGGTTCCGGCACAACCGCTATAGCCTGCATGAACACAAACCGCAATTACATTGGTTTTGAGCTTGACCCAGAATATTACGAGATAGCCAAACAGCGGATACTGCGTCACAAAATACAACTTGCAATTGACGATATTTGATAGATTGGAGGAATACAGGAATGGCAAAGACTGATATTGATCTTGGTAATGCATATATGGAGCTTCAGCAATTGGCAACATTTTTAAGGAATGCCGCATACGCTGACAATCAAACTCACTATATTGACTGGCATCTATCTGTCGTATTTCCGGATTCAAACGATGGGGACATTTATTTTGGTGGCGGTCTTTGGAACCATAGTAGAGTTAAGGCGCAAAGGCATAATATATCGCTTTCTTTCAGCTACTCCCATGTAAAAGGAATTCACAACATAAAAAAATGGAAAGACGGCAGCGAGATTTTTATGGAAAAGGATAGTATGAAATTTGGTGAATTCAAGGATATGGTTATCATGCTTTTCAGTATTGAAAAATTATACGAGGCTACCCTATGACCGCTCTACTATAGATTGGAGGAATAAAGGGATGGAACCAAAGGACAATGCAGTATGCAGCCAATGCGGAAAACCACTTGTTTTCGGTCATTTTGCATATGAACCAAACTGGCGTGAATTTTTGTGTGAGGACTGTCTTAGAGAGTTATTGTATGAAATTGAAACATTCGGGATAGGAGCGCAACTATGACCGCGTCACCCTGCCGCTCCTGCCCATTCTACCCCTGCCACGAGCGGCAGCAGCGTTGCGGCAGGCACCATGTATTTATAATTATGCAGTTGCGAGACAAGAGCCGCAGGAAGACAGGAAGTGAGTACAGCGGGTATATTGGCAGCCGGTACGCCGCGGTAGAGCATTACAGCAACCGGCATACACAGAGGTTGAAAGGGTAAAGCATTCCGGCAGTTGTCAAAACGGCTACTGCCGGGGAAAGGAGTGATTGATATATGAGTAAATTATTAATTGATGAATACCCGTTACAGATTTTACCATCGTTGGCCGTTAAGGTTGGGCTGAACGAAGCTATTGTTTTACAACAGCTCCATTATTGGATAAATAGAGCAGCTGGCAGGAAAGAGAATTATCACGATGGGAGAATATGGGTTTATAACTCTGTTGTGAAATGGAGGGAGCAGTTCCCATTTTGGTCAGAGGATACAATACAACGCACTTTAGTAAGGTTGGAAACCAAGAATCTGATATTCACGGGAGTTTACAACAAAGAAAAATTTGACAAAACAAAGTGGTACTCAATCAATTATGATGCGCTAAATAATGAATCGATTGCCGCAAATTGCAGTAATCAATACTGCAATTTGCAGCAACCAATACCAGAGACTACTACAGAGACTATCACTAATATAGTTACTGACTATGAGGAAGTTACTACTCCATACTTAAATACAAAAGAAAGAAAGAAAGGAAGAAGCCTTGTTTCTGATTTTGCGGAAAGGAACGAGATGCTTGATGCCATAGAAACTGCTGAATCAGACAAACCTACAATAGCGCCTCAGATGGAACGGGGTACGGTGAATAAGAAGGGCAAGCCCGTTAAACCAAAGAGGCCTTCTCAGAATTACCAAAAAATAATAGATGCGCACACAAGCAATCCCGAACTGAAAGATGCTATCTGGGCATACCTCCAGATGCGGCAGAACAAAAGAGCAGCCCCTACGGACTATGCGTTACAGCTTGCGTTGAAGCATCTGCGGGAAATATCCTCTGCCGAGGGATACCAGATCGAGGTGCTGAATCAGAGCATTATCAACAACTGGACGGACGTTTACGAACTCAAAAATAAAGGAGGCGGTGAGGTAATCCGAAACTTCGGCGACGTCAAACTATAGGGAGGGCAGTGTGGAACCAAAGGATTTTGCAGACAGACACCTGCAACCATACACGATAAAAGGCGATGAGATCATCCCGGAATACTGCCCATACTGCAAAGGCGGCATTCACCACGACAAGCGGACAGCCGCATTGAACATTGAAAAACGAGTATTTGTTTGCAAAAGAGGAACATGCGGGAAAACGGTCACATTCACGCAGTTGTGCAAAGATTTTGGAGAGCAGGCAAATCCCATAAACAAAGATACTTTTTCAAACGGTTATTCTGCTCCCGCGCCAAAACAATATAAAAAACCGGAGGTGAAGGTAGCCCAGCCAGGAAAACAGGTTTCGGATTATCTGGCACTGCGGAAGATCAGTGAATCGACAATGGCGCTTTACGGTGTTGGTGATGACGGTAACGGCAATATCATGTTCCCGTTCACCGAGGACGGGGAGATAGTTTTCATCAAATACCGCCCCGCTCACAAACTAAAAGACGGAGAGCGTAAGGCGTGGCGCGAGAAAGATGGGAAGCCGATTTTGTTTGGAATGGACACCTGCATATCCGAATTCCCGCTCTGTATCTTTGAGGGCGAGATCGACGCGATGTCCGGCAGGGAGTCCGGGATACCAAACAGCGTAAGCGTTCCGTCCGGCTGCGAGGACATGACATGGATAGACCTTTGCTGGGACTGGATGAAGCAGTTTAAAAGCATCTATCTGTACGGAGATAATGACGAGGGCGGGCAACGGATGATAGAAACGCTATCCAAGCGCCTTTCGGACTGGAGAATATTCCGCGTCGCTCATGAATGCAAGGACGCAAACGAGCTTCTCTGGCGCAAGGGTAAAGGGGCGGTAAGGAAGGCATACGACAATGCCATGGAGATTCCGGCGTTCGGGCTGATAAATCTTGCGAACATCAAACCGCTGGACGTTGCGCACATACCGCGGACGCTCTCGGGCGTGAAGGACTTTGACAGAGAAATAGGCGGATTTCTGGATGGGGAACTGTCGATATGGACGGGCAAGCGCGGCGAAGGGAAAAGCACGTTTTTGGGCCAATTGCTCATAGAGGCAGTTGACCAGGACAGAATCGTATGCGCTTATAGCGGGGAGCTGCGAGCGGACCGCTTTCAGTATTGGATTAATTTGCAGGCGGCGGGAAAACAGTGCATCGGGTCATACCGCGACGACGCGGCCGACAGGGACATTTACTATGTCGACCCGTCGATACTGAGCAAGATCAAAGAGTGGTATTCCGGAAAGTTCTGGCTATACGACAACCGCATCGCCGGGGCGAATGAGATTGAAAACATTTTAAAGGCGTTTGAGACTGCGGCCAAGCGATACGGTTGCAAGATATTCATGGTTGACAATCTCATGACTTGCCGATACTCAACCGTCAACGACCAGAATTACTACAGAATGCAATCCGGCCTTGTGGGTGACCTGGTGAGCTTTGCGAAGACACTCGACGTTCACGTTCATCTTGTAGCTCATCCGCGCAAGGAAAGCGGGGAGCTTGAAAATGACAGCATATCCGGCAGCGGAGATATAACCAATAGGGCGGACAACGTATTTTCGCTTTGCAAACTGAGCGAAACAGAAAAAGCAAAATATGGCGGCGCGGACGTCATTCTGCAAATACTCAAGAATCGCAACGAAGGCAGGAAAGCAAAAATCGGAATGAACTACGACCCAGTAAGCCGCCGATTGTATATGCCGAGTATAGGCAATATCAAAATGTACGGTTGGCAAAAGACTGATGATGAATTTTATGATATGGGAGAAGGTGAGTTTTAGATGAGCGAACTGGTAGATTCTATTTTTGCAAATGAACCCGTGGACGAACGGAATAAGTATATGACCTACGAGCGGATTAAGTCCAAATTGCGGAAGCGCAATCTTTCATACACGGAGTATGAAAGCGCCGCAAGGGAAGCCGCCGAGAGACTGAAAATTTAGGATCGGAGGGCAAAATGAACAGCACTATAAAAAATCTAATCATGGCGGTTGCAGAAAATGACCATAAAAAAGCAAGGGCGTACGCAGGCGTTATTATAAGCGCTGACAAAACGGAAGCGAACAGGCAGTTTTGCATAAAGGCAAGTAGCAAACTCAAGGAGCCGATTATTAATCTCACAAAGCTTCCCGCAAGCGTACAGGGAAAAATAAAAGCTGAAGACGTTTCTTCTACGTTTAGAAAGGACAGATATTTTTTAGCAGAGGAAGAGAATCGCATAGCAAGAGAGGTTTACGAGATGTACGCGGTAAGCGGAAGACTTGCAGAGATGGGGATTAACTATGTAAATGCACTGATGCTTTACGGAGAGAGCGGAACGGGAAAAACAATGTTCGGGAAATACATTGCGTACATCCTTGAATTGCCGTTTTTTTACATGAGTTTTGCGCAGGCAATAAGCAGCTATCTTGGTTCGACGGGAAGAAACGTCGAAAGCGTATTTGAGTTTGTGCGAGACAATAAGTGCGTGTTTATGATCGATGAAATTGATTCGATAGGGATGACGCGGGGGAAAGAAGACGTTGGCGAAATGGCGAGAATCGTTATATCACTTATGCAGGAACTGGACTGCTTGTCGGGAGAGACGGTTTTAATCGGAGCGACAAACAGGATAGACATGATAGACCCTGCCCTGTTAAGAAGGTTTTCGATGCAGCACGAAGTCAAGAGATTGCAGCGTCAAGATAGGATAAGCTTAGTTACGCAGTATCTCGAAAGCATCGGGGCTAAGTATAGTTTGGAAAACGTCGAGAGTTATTGCAACCCAGATAAAAGCCAGGCAGAAATAATAAACGACATTGTACGCTCGGTAGCCGCGTCCATACGCAACGGTGGAGATATTGAACTATGACCTACTACACCTGCAACCGCGAATGCGAACTGAAAATGGACTATCGCGACACCGGGATGTGCGGGGACCCGTTTCCCTGCCCAGAGCAGATAGAGATTGAGAGGAGCGAAGACGATGAACGGATTTAAAAAATGGGTGAAAGATCATATGATTGGTTATACCGCAAGCGAAATATTTTGCGGAATAGGAAGTAATAACCCGCAATGCAGTATACATCCGCCGATGCCGGAGGTTAAGCCGCCGTCAGCAGATGTCACGAACTTGCTTGCGGATATGGTATTTGCTTACGTCAACAAAGACGAGGATATGCCGCATAACTTTGAGATTGATGCGGTTGGCAGAGCTTGCGAATGGTTGGAAACGGAATATTGCGGCAAAGAGTATGCAGAAGGATTTTT
>Ga0153915_10007061_pt1 | contig 10568 bp, 9 predicted proteins | sample Opewatmetagenome_2_FD_107003 | JGI IMG/M metagenome (GOLD analysis project Ga0153915, IMG submission 107003) | Freshwater wetland microbial communities from Ohio, USA - Open water 3 Core 3 Depth 3 metaG | ecosystem: Environmental > Aquatic > Freshwater > Wetlands | place: USA: Ohio, Lake Erie... | reverse complement strand
GCTGCGCGGTTTTTTCGAGTGACCAGGTTGCAGGCAGGTTTGTTGGCGTTTATACACCTGTCTGTTTCCACTAGCTGCCTGACCGTGAGACCGACCAAAAGTGCGCTCGTCGTCCACATCAGGGGGTGACTCATCGCCTGCCTCCAAGATTTGTCGGGTTCATCCATGTGGAAAGGGGCAACGAAGTACAGATGTCCTCCCAATGCAGCGCAAGGCTTTCCAACCCCATTCGGGCAGGGGGAATCCTGTTTGTTCGCCACGTTGGGGCTCGGAGCATCAGGCAGCTTCCTGCTGCTTTCATCCTTGCTCAGTTGCAATAGAGGACGATCGTCCGCGAGCCCGGAGACTGTGCCTAATTCAGTTGGCTCGACCAGCGTCGAGCTGATTTCCGCAGGCTGAGTCTCAAGTAGAATCCGCTCACCCTCGATGAGTTTCGTCTGAGCCCGTGTAGTATTTCCCACAAAGGTAAGCAGAAGCACGACTAGAAGCGCTGTTCTCATGGGTCTCCTCACAGTGAACGCATTCAGTCATCGACGACCAGTGGGAATGAGTTGAGGCACTTCGGCTGGGTCGAAGCACCAACGGTCGGCGGGATGTGCAAGCCGGGGACCAAGTCGTGAATCGAGATGTCAAAACGTCAAAATGATGCAAGCCTTTCTGTTGCACCGTGTTGAGTAGTTGCACTAGACCGCAACATTGCGCGGAGGGCATTTTTTTCCCGATTCAGCACTTGGCGCGCGGAAATCGTTTCATTCTGGAGCGCCGGAATTATCAGAGTATGAGTAAGTTCTTGCGTACAAAGTAGGACTCGGCGCGCTCTACAAATTCCGTTGGTCCGCTTATCTCAAGCAGACTAACAAGATCCCCTCGACAGCCCCGCCAATCCATCCTGACTAGCCTTCTCTGGCGTTAATTGGAATTGAATTTGCAACTGTGGCAGCAGTGTGATTTTCACTGTATTTCTTGCGCAAGATGGCGAGGCGTGAGGAGTTCTTGAGCCTCAGGCAACATCAGGGCTTCGGCTCGATAGCCGGGGAGGTCCTAATGAGAATGTGTAGTCGAATCGCAATGCTGATGGTCACCGTACTCCTGGCGGGGAGTCTCGTGGATGCCAAACCCAGCCCCAAGCGGTGGTACAAGGATTGGAAATGGTGGGTGGGCGAGGCTCTCATCGCCGGGATTAGAGCCGCGGATGTGCATAGCTCTGTGCTTGCCCGGTCGCGGTGTCCCGGGTGCATCGAGACAAACCCCTTCCTTGGGAAGCACCCGAGTAATGGTGGCTTGATCGCTATGGGCAGTGCAGCGTTCGGCATCGAAACCACGCTCCACATTCTCAGTCGGAAGTACGGTCACGATGACAACTCTCGTGCCTGGAGCTTTGCTTCCTATGCACTGGTACCCGGGGCGGACGCTGCCCTCTCAATTCGCGTTATCGTGCATAACTACAGTCTCGCTTCGAAACCCAGACCTGCTCCCTCTTCTTCGATGACATTTGGACGCCCCCAGTCGACGATCTCGCCGACCGTGCCGTCAATAGTTGTGCCTGGACCCTTCGAAAGAGGCGACAAGCACTGGTTCATTCCGCCCGACCAACTCTCTGCATCCGGTCGACGATTCCCCGGCGAATCTTTGAAGGAAAAGATACAAGACCGTCAATGAATCTAGGGCATTGCCCAAGAAAGAGGAATTCGATATGTCGTCGCGCGGATTCGAGAGCCAACGGGCGATGATGGGTTCGATTAAAATCACTATTCCAGCCGCAGTCTGTTTTTTCTTGATGGTGTTTTTGGAAGGCTTGAACGCGCAGACCGTTTTGTCAGAGTCTACAAGGACTATTCCCATCTTCACTTCCGATGGACAAATAGCCGAAGCTCAAATTATAACTAACGCTCCATTTGGGAATTATGACCTTTTTACGAAGGTTCCGAAGACCTCGCGGAGAAAATCACGGTGGCATCTCGACCGCGATATCAAAATCATGGCCGGGATACATGGCGGCGCTGAACTAGCGGACGGAATCACGACTTGGGGTTTCAGCCACCAAAAACTCTACTATCCAGAAGCCACCCCCATTTCACGGTTCTTCATCGGTGAGAAGCCGGGCTCACCATCTGGTATTGCGCGGATGGGTGTTTTTGGGACAGCTGAGAATCTCGGCGCAGCGTATCTCTCCCAATGGATGCGCCATTCACGTCACAAATTTTGGCGCGTGATAAGTTATGGCCTCCAGCCAGTAGGAATTGGATTGCACCTGCACGCAGCGGCACGAAATATCAGTCAAGATTATTCTCTCTGCAACCACGGTGACCACTACAACGGAAATGCGTGTGTTCCGAATCCGTAACAGTCCTGGCTGACTCAACGCATCCCCAGATGAGCCCGTCGCGTGCCATCTTCTCCAACGTTTCGATGGCCGGAACAGTATGTCCATTCTCAACGCGGGATATGTAGCAGCGAGGCAGACCTGTACGCTTTTCGATGTCGTCTTGGGAGAGTTGCTTGGCTTTGCGCATTTCGCGGAGGCGGTCGCCATTAATCATTGCGGCATCATTTCATCGAAGTTGGGGTGAAGCAAGTGGCAGCCGAGGTTGTTTGGTACGGGCTCCGCAAATTGACTAGGCGGGGCTATGTCAGTTTTCAGTAGTTGATCGACAGGGCCGCCGCTCCTGAGTTCGTATCGGCACCAGTTTCCCACAATGGGCTCCATGTCTGTTTCGTTTTGGTTGCGCCACCGCTTCAAATCTCACTAAATCCTTTGTACTAAGTGCTCATTCGGTGGAGAAGTACGTGCAAAACATTAGCACCGACTCGTTCAGAGTCTTCGTGATGTCTGATGATTTTGCGCAAAGTCATTCCGATCTTGATTGTAAGTTCGTGTTTGTCCCCCTCGGCACCGGCCCAAGAAGTCTTCCCTAGTTCCTCGACAATCCCGACTTCTTCCACGGTGGAACACACTCAGGATTTTAACGAGACCGTCGTTCCTATTACCTCGGTGAAGCTTACTCCCTCGGCAAAGCTTGGTATCTCGGGGAAGCTTGGCCCTAAGCTCGACATAGGTGCTGCCTTCGGAACGGGCTTTTGCCTGGACGCCGCGTGCCGTTTCATCGGAACCAATTATCACGTAGCTATGACCACGCGGGCCCATAAGATTAAGGGAGAAAAGATTATCCAACGATATCTAGCCACGGGTCCGCACGACGAAGGCGCTACGGCGAACTACCTCCCGAACGGGGGCGTGCTTCCATATGCCAAGAAACGGGACCTTGCCATCTTCGAGTTACAGCGCTCGCTGCCTCATCATCATGGTCTTACTTTCAGTCTCGATGAACTGCAAGTTGGCCAGGAAGTTGACATCTACGGTTACCCCAAGGGAATTATCAATCCCATTCGCAAGTTGACCCGGTTTCCCGCCACATTCAAAGGTCCGACGACATCAGGCCTCCTCGCCTTTGACCACCAGTTGCCCGCCGGTAAACCAATTCGCATAGCCGGGGCAAGCGGTGGCATCGTCGTTGATAGGAAAACCGAAAAGATTGTAGGTATTCTGAGCGGGACCAATGAAACGACGGCGCTGGCTGTGCCGGTTCAAACCATGGTTGACTTTCTGAGCAAGGTGCAGCCCTTCCTGGCACAGAAACTATTCCCCTCGGCCACGGCCACGGAAGTCTCACCCGTTCCGGGAGACTTCTATCCAAAATTCGTGCCACCTCATGCTGACCTGCTACAGCACCGACCCGAGGAACCCTATGAAGTCCACGTGTTACGACAAAAAGCTCAACTTCTGGCGGATAGTATGCGCAACTTTATCGCTGTGCAGAGTTTTGCCTGGGGCTCGGGAGATAAGGAGCCCGCTGCTCAGGCAGCGTATGAAGTCCGGGTTATCGACGGCGTTCAACGATTCCGCATGTATCCCGAAGGGAAGAAGGAGTTAGAGGAGGTGCCTGACCCTCATGTGAATGGTTGGGTGCTTCCGGCTGACGAATGGTCGAAGCTGCCTAAAATGGTTGGAACGGAACTCCAATTAAAAGTTCATCAAGCCGCCGACGCAGTTGTGAACGAGCGACGTATGAAAGTCTTTCAGTATTACGCCAGCGTCGAGGATAACTTGTGTCCCTTTGCACCTGTCGAAGATTTTGGCTTCTTCACAGTCGGCAAGAGTGTCGCCGTCGCATGTTACGGGGAAGTTTGGACGGACGAGAATACGAACATAATCCGAATTTCGGAACATTTAGACCTTTCTGACAAATTGAAGGCCTATCGGGGATGGGAGGACTGTCAGGTTGTCCTTACCTACGGTTGGCTCAAGCAAGCGAATGAGCCTCCTCGGCTCGTTCCTCGGACCATTTTTACAGAAGCTCGCTACAAGAAGCACATCTATTGGTGCCGTGGTAATTTCACGGACTACGAGGTGTTCAGCGTTCGAGCGAGGCTCATTACAGATTAACCACGCTTGAGGTATCAGCCCCGGCGCAAGACCGTTATTGAATCAAGGAATCTATGGCATCAGCCGGGAAAGAGGAATTCGCAATGAATATTTTTCAAAGACGAGCAGTCCGTTTCTTGATCCCGGCCTTTCTCCTGATACTTTTGCCGTCATTTGGCATAGCCACCGAGCGCCGGCAGCTCGTCGTGGGAACTAACGGTGCGGACTGCCGCGGAGCTTCCTTCAAGAGTATCCAAAGTGCCGTGGACGCCGCCTCACCGGGTGATTCGATCCGCGTCTGTAAAGGCGTTTATCCGGAGCAGCTCTCCATCACTAAGTCAGTTGACATCGAGCCGGACCCAGGCGTCTTTGTCGTCCCGTTAGCGTTAAAACAAAATGCGACCGGACTGGCAACGGGGGTACCAATAGCTGCGGCAATCATTGTCTCCGGCGCCGCAGACGTATCGATCGCCGACCTAACCGTGGACGGAATCAACAATGCTGTCACTGGCTGTGCGCCGAGGGTGGAAGGAATCTATTATCAGAATGCTTCGGGCGAGATCAGCCGTGTGGTAGTCAGAAACTTCAGGCTTGGGCCGAGCCTTGGCGGCTGTCAGAGCGGCACTGGGATCTTGATTGAAAGCGGGAATGGTAGTTCTTCTCATGTCGAAATTAGAAAATGTGTGATCCATGACTTCCAGAAAAATGGAATCACAGCCAACGAAATTGGCACGTATGTAAGAGTTCATGGAAATGTCGTAACTGGCCTTGGACCGACAAACGGTGCCGCGCAGAATGGAATTCAGATCGGCTTTGGAGCCAACGGCGAAGTCAGCCAGAACATGGTGACAAATACAGTGTGGTCCGGGTGCATCGATGTCAGCACCTGCTCGGCAGTGGCAACCAGTATCCTCGTGGCGGAGAGTGACGGCGTCAAAGTCAGCGAGAACTTGTTAAGCGACGCTCAAGTGAACATATTCATAGTCGGAAATCTTGGGGCCGTTTCTGGAAATCAAGTGTTTAATTCGAGAGTTTTTGATGGAATCAGAATCGAGGGAAACAACTACCTTGTCAGCCGCAATAGAATCACCAGCGCAGGCGAGGCGCTGATCTTCATCCAAGGAGACGAAAATGAGGTTACGCACAACAGGCTCTCCGATGCCACAATTGGAATCCTCAAATCAACTGGATCATTCAACAACAACTTTGATCACAATGAGTTTGACCACGTAGCAATTCCTATTCAGGACCCACCAACGAATAGTCTTGTGGGACTTATCATCCCCGACAGATAGAGACTGGCGGAAGACCCCATTGGGTATCGTTTCGCCCACCCTAAAAGAACGACACGAACCATCGCCCCGTCTGAGCCTCTCAGCCGGTGTTTCGCGGGACCCGAACGGAGTTCGCGATGCGAATCCGCTCATTGCTCCAGATTTGCTGTTAACTGCACTTCCGATCCGGCTTGCACGGTGATATCCCTCGACCAGTCCTTGCGACCGGACATTTTCACGGTCACGGTGTGTTTCCCCGGCGCTAGCCTGAGCACCGCAGGGGAGTTCCCGACAAACTCACCATCGACCAGAATATCTGCGCCAGTCGGATTTGAGGAGACGTTGACGGTTCCCTTTGCCGACGCAGGGGACGCGCTTTCGCTTGGCTTGCTCTCGGCGGGCTTGCTGTCGAGGGCCTTATCTTTCGCCGCCTTTCCTTCTCCTTCTCCCTTTGTGACTTCCGTTCGCACGCTCACGGGGACAAACTCGCGGTCTTTCTCTCCGACAGCCACGGGCACGCCCGTCACGCCTTGGAGCGAAACCAGAATTGCACGGTAATTGTCTTTGTCGCCTTGTAGCAGGATGCCTCCGGTTTTGTTGTCTGGGGTTGTGTACTGAATCCCGATGTAGTGAAGCCGTGTTTTGTGAAATAGACCAAACAGAGCGACCGGAGCGACGAGTATGGCTAAAGCAATCATTGTTCCGACACGCCTGTGTGCCTCTTGGCCATAACTCAGTGAAGTTACTGACTTAGGTGGGAGTTCCAGCTTCTTGCCATCTTTCAGGGCCAAGGTGATCATGTCCGAAGTAACTGTCAGTTGGTTGTGCCAGTCTTTCGGGTCTACTTTAGAGTCCATCGACCCGCCGTTGTACCGAACCCTGTCGAATGAATTGCCCTGCGCCCAGGCTGCCACAGCCGAACATAAGAGTAGAGCGAGTAGTCTTCTCAGAATTTGCATAGCGCCTCCGCCACGAATGCGAGGATGAAGGGAATTCGATTGCTGGGTTAGAACTATAGCAGAAGAACAAGTAGTTATTCTCGGTTGTATCCAATAAGAGACATTTGCGAGACAGCGGGCACAAATATTGAAATTCAACCAACGAAGTCTCGGTGGGCGGGCATGCTCAGCCAGGACACTCGCTGAAAGCGACGAATCGGCGCCAGCATGACGTCGCCGACTAAAGGTGAGCACGTAGTGCTCCAGAAGAAGGGCGTCCCTTTGGGGGGCAACTCCTGGCTTCCTTTTGGAGGCAGGTGGGATATGACGGAACGCCCTTCAGCAATGTGGTTTATACATACTCACAGTAGACGTGTCAAGCAGATACAGTAAAATCTTAGTACCCCCAGAATTGTCTTAATTAGGTTGCCAATATACGAGCATTTGAGCAGAAGATTCTGTGTTTCAAGGGGCGCGGGGATTGCAGTCCTAAAGACTTTACCCGTTCCCTTGTGCTGCTACTATTTTGTTCCGGATTGCGTAATGAACAAGCTCGGTGATGGAATGCAGACCAAGTTTGCGCATGATTTTGGCTCGGTGCGTCTCGACGGTCCTGGCGGTGATTCCGAGTGCCGAAGCAATCTCTTTGTTGACTCTTCCCTCTGCCAGAAGTCGAATGATTTCAAGCTCGCGGGAGGTTGGGCAGCCTTGCGAGCGCTCCGTTTGCTCGGGTTGATTTCCGGTCCTGAGAAATCGATCGAGCACCATCTCGGATACCTTTGGGGTGAGGAAGCGCCTGCCTTTGGAGACATCTTTCACCGCTTTCACGAGGAATGTCGCGAGATCGGATTTCAAGACGTACGCGCGGGCTCCCGCTTCCAGAACCCGGCAAACCATCTGATCCGATTCATGCATGGTCAGGACTAGGACCTGGGTATTCGGAGCTGCTGCACGGATCTGACGGGTAGCTTCCAGTCCGTCCAGGTTGGGCATCGTGATATCAAGGATGGCTAAGTCAGGCTTGAGCTTCGTCGCTTTATCGACGGCTTCCGAGCCATCCGCAGCTTCGCCGACGACTCTCCAGCCGCGTTGGACTCGGAGGAGTGCCCGTATTCCGCAACGAACGAGTTCGTGATCGTCAGCGATTAGAATGCGAAGTTTCTTGGTGACTTTGCTCATGCGTAAGTATTGCCACTCGCACAATAGTGCCGCTGCTGCTCGATTCGATCTCGAGCCGGCCGCCAACTTGTTTCACGCGCTCCTCCATGCTGGGGATGCCGACTCCGACTGTCAGCGGAATTGTTCCATTTCGTTTTCGCTTGCTGGCGGATATTCCGCGACCTGTGTCGCTCACTTCGAGAGTGATTTGATCCGGTCCCTGGTCCAGTTGTATCTTGGCAGTTAGACTTCCCGAGTGACGCTGAATATTGATGAGACTTTCCTGGACCACTCGAAACAATCCCATCTCCATATCCCTGGTCAATCTCCCAAATTGAGGCGAGACCTCTAAGCTCACCTCGATTCCGGTTCGCTCGGCGAAGCCGTCCGCAAAATAGCGAAGGTCATCTTCCAATCCAGACTCATCCAGCAGCGGCGGGTGCAATAAGTAAGAGAGAGTTCGGACTTCGCGCATGCACCGATCTGTTAAGGCTTTACACTGAGAAAAGAGCTTACTCAACTTACCGGCGGACGAGGGAATTGAGTCATGAAGCTGACTGAGTGTGGTCGCGAGGGCGACGAGGTCTTGACCCGTGGAGTCGTGCAGGTCCCGGGCGATCTTGCGCCGCTCCTCGTCTTGCAAACGCAGAAGCTGGCCGGAAAGACGCCGGAGTTCCTCTTCGGCTCGCTTGCGGTCGGTGATGTCCTGGCCGACTGTTAGCAGACAGTGCTCACCATCGAGCTCTATCAATTCAACGGAGAGCAGAATAACCACAACTTGCCCGGACTTAGTTCGAATGTGGATTTCCTGGTTTCTCGCATATCCCTGCGTTCTGACGGCGTCTACAAGGGTTTCTCGCTCCCGGAGATCAATCCAGAATTCGAGTTCTAGCGCAGATTGACCGATGACCTCATCCCGTGCATAGCCAGTCTGTCTCTCGAAGGTCTCATTGACTTCCAGGATGCGTCCTTCCTGAAGCGTGCTGATCGTGACGATGCTTGGGCTGCACCGAAAGGCTTTTGAGAATTTCTCTTCTGAAAAGCGTAATGCTTTCTCAGCACGTTTTTGGTCGGTGACGTCATGTGCGATCCCACGGATGATTGGCAAGCTATGTCCATCGCAACGAAGAGTATTGTTGTATTCCCAAAGCCTGACCTCTCCACTTTTTGTCAAAACGGGAAGCAGACCTCTGGCGAAGCCCTTCCGTTCGATTTCGGAAAGGTATGCATCACACATAGGTCGTGCCTCAGGAATGACAAAGTCCCGCAATGGCCGGTTAAGTAGCTCACTTTTGTCATACCCCAGGAGTCGGGCTGGGGGATCGTTTACCGTTAATAGGTTCCCCTTCAGATCATGGGTGCAGATCAGATCTTCACTGTGCTCCACCAGATCCCTGTATCGATCTTCACTTTCGCGCAGCGCAGCGTCTGCTTCTTCGCGTTGTTTCAGTTGCTTTTGGGCAAGCCCTAATGCGTTCTTGAGCTCGCTCAGAAGCAAGTTCAAGGGGACCAGCACAAACAGCAGAGTAACTGTGAAGATGATGAAAGTGGGAAGCGGCAAAACAAAGAAATACTGCGGCATCGGATGGCCCACGCTCTCCGCAATCAGCATTCCCGTGGTAATCAATATTGTCAGGACCGCGCAAGTTATGACGCCACGAGAACCAAGAAGCAATGCGGCAAATACGCAAACCAAAAGGAAAAAGAAACTTGAAGGACCCCTCAGGCCTCCATCCAATGCCACATACGTTGCGGCACCACACCACAACCCGAAAACGAGAATCGCACTCGCGAGACGAACTCGGCCACAACGCATCAGCAGGAAACAACCTCCCGCAAGTGCAACGAGGGCGAGCATGGTGATTGAAACGGCTAATTTCCTCTTATAGATCAGGAAAACACCAGCGAAATTCAGGATCACGAAAGCAAAAACACTCAGGAGAACTAGATGCAGCAGCCTAGCATTCCTTGCTGTATCTTCTTGTCCTTCGATGGACGCAGGTCTTAAGAAGCTTTCGAAGAATTCTTGCATCGTTCGAAATACCTTCGGCAAATGAGCGGACATTAGGAAACGAGTTGCTCACTTGCAGCCCGGCCACTCCGGGCGATATGTTCGTGAACGCTACTCCCTAGTAGTGCTTCAAAACCTCCAGCAGCGATTGATGTGGAACCTCCAGTCCATTCGAAGACAGCAATTCACTGAGCATATTCATCGCGTTTCCCCCGGGGACTGTTGTCAAAGGCGCAGGGAAAGTGCCGGAACGTGGAACTACATGGTCAAGAAGAGTTCATAGCTTGACGGTTTCGGTGTGCAGTCCGCGGTTGCGTCGGTCACCTTTGGACATCACCGCTTCAATCTTGAAAGGTAAGCAACGAACCCTAAGCAATCGAACAGATGAAGTCACGTTGTCACCGTCCTCGCAGGTGAAACAGACGTCGGCAAATAAGCAAAAGTCTTCCTGCAAGAGAAGTCCCAGTAAATAAGTGTCACGTCCAGATACAGCAAATATCGAGAGATGTCAAGTACGCTAAGTAAAACTGGCATACCGGAAAGAGCGTACATAGCTTCTACACACCCCACGCCCAAACACCCCATCCGAAAAAGAGATCTGCAGATTCTTGCAGGACGCTGACACACAGAAGCCCACGATTACGGTTCATCTCCGAATCGAAATGCCCTCGGCAAAAGAGAACATGAAGTAGTTCGGCTGCTTGCCGAGGGCAAGAGCAACAAGGAAATTGCGTCCTTAATGAACTTAAGTGTTAAGACCGTTC
>Ga0153915_10007060_pt1 | contig 10568 bp, 11 predicted proteins | sample Opewatmetagenome_2_FD_107003 | JGI IMG/M metagenome (GOLD analysis project Ga0153915, IMG submission 107003) | Freshwater wetland microbial communities from Ohio, USA - Open water 3 Core 3 Depth 3 metaG | ecosystem: Environmental > Aquatic > Freshwater > Wetlands | place: USA: Ohio, Lake Erie... | reverse complement strand
TATTAAAGGTCTTGATATTCCAGAGCCGCCCAAAGTGCCGGAAGCCCTTTACAACAAACCCATCAAGATCTATTCACTCAATCCGGAAATGATCAGCTTACCGAAGGTTGATCGCAATGCCCTGGCTGAACGTATAGATTCGATGGAGGTGCCAGAAATTGAAAAAAACCGCATTCGGCAAGAGGCAGGTGTGGAAGATGTAAACTTTATTGAATTACTCGATGACCAAGAAAACAAGATTGAGTTTGAAACGTGATGACGTTGAAGTAAGATACTCCAACTGGCTCGGTCAAGCATTCAGCATCATGATGCCAAGGGATATGTACGGCGTTTTCGGTCGTGCATCGGCCAAAACCACGGATTTTGTCGTTCAGCGTCTTCAGGAAGCTGTGTATGACTTACCCGGTGCACCTTGTGCTTTTGTATCTGATACTTATGCAGACCTCCATAAAAACGTTATTCCGTCTCTGCAGGAAGGACTTCGTTTGCATGGGTGGGAAGAGGACGTACACTATGTGATCAACAAAGAACCGCCGGTTGAGTGGCGGGGAAAGATGTACAACATCATGTCGTCCTGGAAGAATACCATGGTCTTTTTTAACGGATTCAACATTACGTTTATTTCGCTTGACCGGCCGGCCATCGGTGCAGGTCGCTCGTATGTGCTTGTTTTTGGTGATGAAGTTAAATACTTCCCGGAAGTTCGTATTGCCAACCTTTTGAAGGCCGTCCGCGGGTATCGTGCGAAATATGGCGATTCACCGTTTTACCGTGCTCAGACGTTCACAACCGATATGCCGGATCCAAACCGGATTGGTGAATATGACTGGATACTCAAGATGTCCAAAAAGAACGACAAGAAAAAAATCCTGGATCTGCTTCAGGTTGGTTTTGTCTACAATGAGATCAAAAAGGAATACGCAGTCGCTCTGGAGTCGAAAAACAAGAAAACCACTGAATTGGCCGAACGTAATATGAAACGCTGGGAAAAACGATGGAATCGCCTCAGGAAGGAAACCTCACTATTCTTTATTGCATCGTCGTTCATAAATGTGGACATTTTAGGGCTGGAGTGGTTCGATGAGGAGTTTGCGGTCGGGCTGGAGGGTGTTCAGACGAACATCCTTTCAATCATACCCAAACTGTCTGCTGCATCCCGATTCTACTCCAATCTGGCTGAGCGGCATTTCTATTCGGATGGTAATGATTATGAATACCTGGACACGTTGCCATTCGGCACTGAACCTGATTGCAGGATACTGAGGCATTTGGATACAACCGCCTACATAGAGGGTGGCCTTGACATTGGTAACACCCTGTGGATGGTGTTCGGACAGCAGAAAGGCAACGTTTACCGGGTGATGAAAGAATTATACACTTTGCCGCCGTCCTACATCCGGGAGATGGCTGACGAATTCATACGTTTCTTTGCCTCTCACAGGCGCAAAGTCTTGAAGCTGTACTATGACCGTGCGGCCAACAACTACGCCAAGATTGGGCAGGACGTGGCCACGCAGATGAAGAAAGCCATTGAAGTAGATGTGAATGGCAAGCGTACAGGTTGGTCCGTACAGTTGATGTCCGTTGGACAGGGCAATATAGGCAGCAATGCAGAGTACAACTTTATGATGGAACTGATGTCAGGTAATAATAAGCTGCTGCCCAAACTGCTGGTTGATCGTACCAATTGCCCATGTCTGAAGGCACAGCTGGAAAAGACTGCATCCAAGGTGTCCAATGGCTCACGTATGCAGGGCATGGTGGTAAAACAGAAGAAGGTGGATGGACTGCCAGTGCATCGATTAGCCAAGGAGTCTACCAACTTTACGGATGCGTTCAAGTACCTGCTGTGTCGTAGGACATTCCTTAAGCTTGTTCACAAGACCTCGGGGGCTGCGTCCATGACACCAAAGTGACATGTAAGGTTGTATAACGTTGATTGCACAATAGGCCCGTGGCACCCAGCCACGGGCTTTCTTGTGTACGGTGGGATTTCATCCCGCCAGAGCGGAACCCCGTGCGGCGGGGGGGCGAAAATCACATTTCCCGAAACCGAAAGGGGCATGCAATTGCAAATCAGGAACAGAGCGGGGCGGTCAAAACTGTGTGTTTTCTTTTTTGGGAAAAAGAAACAAACCCATTTAATGTCTAAAAATCAATGTGTTAAACTTTGTGAACGTGAAAAACGGCCTTAAATACGCCCCATTCTGGGAAAAAGTCGCCCCGTTTTGAGTTTAGAGTCGGAAAAAAAGTTTTGTTAGGAAGGGAAAGATGTGAGCCGGATTTATGGTATTACTTTTGGTCGGCCTCGTTCTTTGGCGTCACTTAACAAATTGATATATAGTATTTTATACGAATTTTATTTGTATCTTTATAGTAACAAAAAAACAGGGAGTTAAAGTTTTCGACGCCTTTCTCCCTGTTTCACAAAATCAATAATCTTTAAAAACTATCGACATGGCAAAAGTACAAACTCTTTTCGATTCTTTTGTTTCTGAAATCAAAGTATCTTACACGAACGAAATCAAACCTTCCGAACGTTTTCAAATACGAAATTCGCAGGATATTTGCGAAGTTTTACGTTCGCGTTATGATTCGTGCATGGAGCATCATGAGGAAATTTGGGCTGTTTACATGAACAATCAACATAAAGTGTTAGGAGTATCAAAGATTTCCCAGGGAGGGCTATCGGAGGCCACGTGCGACCCTAAACTCATTCTTCAAATAGCTCTTAAGGCCAATGCCTCTTCAATCATTATAAGCCATAATCACCCATCAGGGAACCCGAAACCAAGCAGTGCAGATGATAGATTAACACGAAAGCTGCAGGATGGATGTAAGTTTCTGGATATTCAACTGTGCGACCACGTGATAGTTTCTCCTGAAAACTTCTACAGCTATGCCGATGATGGGAAGCTTTAAGGATTAGAAAGCACCAACGTTGCCCTGAAAGGCTCTACCTGTGAGGTTGGGGCCCGTGGGCACTACTTTCTTTGTTGGCTCAAAGAAAGTAGCAAAGAAAGAGCCTTTTGTGGAATTGTTAAATATTTCGTTTTACATGAAAATTTCTCAAAAAACGCTTGGAAATGGTATATAATTAGATACCTTTGTATCGTATTTAAAACAGTACGAATGAAGTATTCAGAATTACACAGGCAGATAAAGAAAAGTGGATGGACTTTAAGCCATGCGGAAGGGAGCCACTACTTCTATCTGAAAGACGGGGTGCTTTCTCCACCCGTTCCCTACCACGGAGCCAAAGAAATCGGAGAAGGGCTAAGGAAAAAGATAATTAAGGAGATGGGGCTTTAAAGACCCATCTCCAAAACAGATAAGTTTTATAATAATAGATGATAATGAAAACTCTAAAAATCGTAATTGAAAAAAGCGCTGATTATTTTGACGCTTTTGCTGAAAATTGTGAAGGGGTATATGGTGCCGGTGCAACGGTAGCTGAAGCAAAGAAAAATGTTTTGGAGGGGATTGAACTTTTAATCAATAATTCTGATCCAAAAAGATTACCGGAAATTCTGAAAGGTGAATATACGATTGAATACAAAATGGATGTCCAAAGTTTTTTGAGCTATTTTGACAGAATTTTCTCAAAACCAGCATTGGAGGCTCTGACAGGCATCAATCAAAAGCAATTTCACCATTATGCATCTGGATTGAAAAAACCACGTGAGCTACAACGTAAAAAAATTGAGAATGCCCTTCATGATCTTGGAAAGGAACTGTTGGCTGTAGAACTTTAATGATCTAAATTGATGTTCTATTGATTACCCCTGGTGTCTTTGGCATCGGGGTTTTCTGTATATTTGTGGCAGTGTTAACTTAAAATAAGAAATATGATTGCAGCATTACTTATTATCGTGGTGGTTGTCCTCCTCCTCCTATTTGTTGTTGCTGGCTCAAGCACCAAATCATCTTCTACACCGAAGACAACAACTATTCTTGAACCAAATTTACGCGAATCCACAAAAGAGCCTATATCGACATGGAAGCACAATCTAACTATCAATGATAATGATTTGCACTTTTGTCGTGAAAGGGATTTTACTGCTATTGACTTTGAAACCGCGACAGGGATAAGGAATAGTATATGCCAGATTGGAATTTGCCGTGTGAAAAATGGAGAGATAGTATATAAGAATTCAATTTTAGTGCAACCTCCAGGAAATGAATATTCGAAATTTAATATTCAGATTCACGGCATAAGGCCATCAATGACAAAAAACGAGCCGTTTTTTCTGGATGTTTGGAATGAAATCAAGCCATTGATCGAAGATCAGTTGGTTATTGCACATAACACTGATTTCGATGTTGATTGCCTAAGGGCTACACTTAATTTCTATTATTTGCCATTTCCTGTATTTGAAACGTATTGTACTTATAAGAGTTCTGGACTTGGTTTAGCAGATTTAACGGAGTCTTTGGATGTTGAATTGCTAAAGCACCATGACGCTTTAGCAGATGCAACAGCGTGTGCAGAATGTTTTATGAAGCTCCGTAATGGGCAAATACCAGATTCCAGCAAAATAACCCAGAAACAAAAGAAATCCACATCCGAATTTCATGAAAGAATTTCAGGAGACGATTTAAAACCGGATCTCGAAAATGCAGACCCCAACTCCCCATTTTATAATAAAAAGGTGGTTGTTACTGGTGTATTTTCAATACATTCCAGAGACGAAATTAAAATAATGCTTAAGAAAGCTGGAGCGGATATTAATAATTCTATTTCCAGAAAAACAGACTTTGTTTTAATTGGCGAGAGTGCTGGTTATGCAAAATTGGATAAAATCCAGATATTGAAAAGTGAGGGGGTAGATATTAAAGAACTGGATGAAGAACAATTTATATCCATGGTGAAGGATTTTGTTTGATTTTTTAACTGCAAGTGTACAACTTCCAAAAACCTTTCGCTTTTAAATACCCCCGTGACTCCAAACGAGTCTCGGGCTTTTCTGTATATTTGCGGAATTATTAACCGAAAATTTTGAATTGATGAGAAAATCTTTTATCAAATTCTTGATGACTTTTTATTTGGCACTTTCGCTAAATGCCTTTGGTCAAGAGCGCATAAACAAAACTTTGCCAACGTTGTCAAATCCGTTGTCAACGTTAAATAAAGCAAAAGGATGGTATTATGACGAAGATGGACAGTGGAGGAGCTATGATAACAACATAGCTAATCTCGATTTCTTTAATAAAATGGAGTTTAGAGATTTGACTTATGATGGAAAGGAATATCTCCTTTTTATAAAATATTCAGATAGAGGATATTTTAAATATCCTTCGATTTCAGAAGGATACCAATCTTATGTTTTAGCTGAATATTATGTTCTTAATCAATATGATTATATAAAAAAAATCGCATCATCAGACTCTTTGTCGATATTAAAATTTCCAATACTTTTTAAGGGGTCTGTCATCTCACTTGATGAAATAAAAACTGACGCGATTTCGGTTTTTGACGATAGTTTTAAGTCTACTCTTGTCAATGATAATTTGGTATTTAGATTTAAGAAAGAAAAAAATTTATATCGATTTTTTATCTTTGAAACAATTGAAGAAAACAATAAAATTAAACTTTATGGTTTTTCTTCACCACTTTCATATGCAGAAGAAACGTTTAAATACATTTTGGGTGATGAAATTTATTTTCATACATATTACGAAACTGATGCCTATTTATTTTCAAACTTCATAAAACTAAAAAAATAGACACGCTTTTGTATAACTTTCAAAAATCTTTCGTATGTTTGCAGTGCAGAATTGATTAAGGGGGAAACTCCCCACCCTTGGACAGGTGGTTTTTTTATGTCCAAAAAGATATGGCGGTGCCATTTAACGAGCCTTTAAGAAAGGTATTCCCCTTGAGAGATTCTGCAGCGTTAAATGAGCACCGCTTCCTTGTGCCCTAAAATTTGAAAATGCAGAATCTCTCATGAAAACAAACACCTCCGTTGCCACAAGTGCGACACGTCGGAGAACAATGACGCTCCGAAAAATGAACAAAGCCATTTCTTTTCTTCCCGGCAGTATTTCCGACATTTGTAAGGACGATACTACGATGGTAGAAGCCACATTAGTGGCCAATGATTCAGGCCTTATGCTCAACTTTCTTGGTGAGGATTTTAACCTGTCCATTAACTTGGCAATAGCGAAAGGAGGCCGCTCATGAAAACACGTGCTTATGTTTCCCATTATGTGCAGAAGGACGAAGATCCCCAGTACAACCAGGATATTTATTTCATCAACGCGAATGAGAATGAGATCGGTGATATCTCCTTTGAACAGTTGCAAAACATCCATAAGATCATCGGGGAGCAAATCGAGGAACGGATGAACGAACTCAAAAAGGCAAACTGATATGGCACAGATTGTATATGTAGCTCCGGTTGACGATCTCGCTTCCGGAATCAAATCGGCCTTTGACATCTATTGCGGATCCGGAATGGTGGCAAAGATTATTTCAGACGGTAGAACGACCTTGCATTTCCGTCCTCAGGATGCTTACAAGGTTGTTTACGAGCAGATGACCGTTGAAGATTATATCGTGAAACATCAGATGGTTTGACTATGTTTTTTTCATCTAAAACAAAGTCAATACCATTGACTGATTTCATCTATGCTTTTGTGGCAAGATCAAAGAAGCAGGTTGCATACAAACGTTGTTATCGAAACTTGGCAAGACATCTTGAAGCGTTTCATCATGCTACGGGATTGTCAATCTCTACAGATTCATTTTCCGAAGGAACTACGGAGGAGTTAATTGAATACCTGAAGGGAGTTGGGCTTATGCTTTCCAGCATTGATTCAATTCTTGGAAAGCTTGCGGCCTCACTCCGTAGGGCTTCAAAACGTGGATATTCGGTCGATTTTGGATTTGAAAACATACATGTTGAGTATGAAGATCCATGTACTGTCTATTTAACAGTTCCAGAACTTGAGAAAATAAACAGTTTAAAAGGATTGTCAAAAGAGGCACAAGCAGTTCGAGACAGATTCTTGGTTGGTTGTTTCACTGCTTTGCGTATTTCGGATTTTAAGCGTTTAACTGTTGAAAACAATTTTTCTTCGGATGGGCGTTTGATTCACATCAAAACTCAAAAAACAGGTGAATCAGTTATAATACCGGTCCACCACATTATTCGAGAGATACTTGTTAGGAATGATGACGTTCTACCGAAGATGCCCTCTCAACAAGCGTTTGGGAAAACAATCAAACGCATTTGCAGAAAGGCTGGTATTTGTGATTCCATCCTGTGGGAACGGACTGTTGGTAAAAAGATCGTTTGCAAGAAACTAAAGAAGTATGAAATGGTGTCTTCTCATACCGCTAGACGGTCGGGGGCAACGAATATGTACCTTGCCGGCATACCGACTGCAAGAATAATGCTGCTGACTGGTCATAAAACTGAGCAGGCATTTTTCAGATACATTCGAATCAGCAAGTCAGAAAACGCTGAAAGCCTTATTCATTACGATTTCTTTAAATAGTATTTTCCACTCCAAAAAAAGCCCGACCGGTAATACTGGCCGGGCTTTTTTTGTCCTTTCTGCAGGGTGCTAGTACTGGTACTTTTGGATAAAATGCCAATTGTGTCATGTCCGAAATCTCTCAAAAAGATATTGAGTTTTTATTCCAGGAAGAAGTCCTGGATCAACACGGTGAATACTTGATGGATCTGTTCGTACAGACTATTGAGGAAAAGAACATCCGTGTCACGGATGAACTGATGGAATCCCTTAACTACCGTATTTTCAAGGAAGGCCAGAACCGTGGGCTCCGAGTGAATTTTTACACCTATGGCCGGTTCATTGAGATCCGCAAGCACAAGAAAAAGAATGCCAGCCAATGGAAAACCAACACCAACGCACTGCTTTTTGGTGTCAAGGAAAACCGCCCAAAGAAAGGCAAGGATACAGACTGGTATTCTGCAAACGCCTATGGAAGCTTGAACCGGCTTATTTCCATCCTCATGAATGAATTATCCTCCCAGGAGGTTGCCCGGCTCAAGGGCATCCTACAGAACCGCATAAACAGTAACGTATGAGCCTAAAGATTGATAGGGTAGAACTTGAGATTGTCATCAAAAACGATGAATCCAGAAAGCAGCTTCGACAGATTGAAGACCAGATGCGATCTGTCAGAAAGGAGCTTAAAAAGCTCCCTGAAGGCTCCGACGAATGGATCAAAAAGAGTGCCCAGCTAAAAGAATTGCAGAGCCGATACGATGCCATTTATGAAAAAATTGGTCTTACAGGTCTTAGCATCAAGGAACTTAGGCAGCGACAGAACGAGCTCAATGCCATTATCAAACAGCTACCGGGCAATAGCCCCCTGCTGGAGCGATACAGGAAACAGGCCACCGAAGTGTCTGCTCGTATCAGGGAACTCAATGGACAAGCGTCCAATACTGGTCTTTCTCTATCCAAGATGGCCAATGGAATAAACAAGTACTTTACCATGGCTACAGCTGGAATTGCAACCATAACTGGGCTGTCGTTTGCGCTAAAGAAGGTGCGAGATGGTGCTGCTCAACTTGATGAAGCCTATGCCGACGTTATGAAAACGACCGGTATGTCCAAGGATGAAGTTCACGAGATGAACGAGGAACTAAAGAAGGTTGACACTAGGACATCCCGGGAGGAATTGAACAAGATAGCCGAAGAAGGCGGTCGTATTGGCGTTGCTAAGGAAGATATTCTTTCGTTCACCAAAGCCATGGACGTGGCTAACGTAGCTCTTGGTGACAGCTTCTCGAGCGTGGAAGAAATTGCCAGTAAACTGGGAAAACTTAAGTCTCTGTTTGGCGAAACCAAGGACATGGAGATAGAGAAAGCCTATCTCTCCATTGGTTCTTCCATAAACGAACTCGGAGCCAACGGCGCGGCAACGGAGTTGAATATCGCCGAGTTCACCACGCGAATGGGCTCATTGCCTGATGCCATCAAGCCGTCTATTGCTGATACATTGGCACTTGGAGCCGCTTTCGAAGAGAGTGGCATTGAGGCTGAAATAGGTTCAAGAGCGTATAATATCTTCATGAAACAGGCAGCCACCAATGCGGACAAGTTCGGCAAGGTTATGGGCAAGAGCCGTCAGGAGGTGGAAGATCTGATCAATGCCAATCCTTTGGATTTCTTCCTTAAGTTTTCGGAATCCATGAAAGGCATGAATGCCACGGAAACAGCAAAAACATTGGATGCACTTGGTGTCAACGCCGATGGAGCAAACAAGGCTATAGGGGCAGCGGCCAACAATACAGAGCGTTTCCGTGAACTAATGGAACTTTCGAACAAATCGTTTAAGGATGGAACATCGGTTATTAATGAGTTCAACATCAAAAATAATACGATGGAGGCCTTAAAAGAAAAGGCAATCAAATCTTTCCAGGATGAGACGGAAGTTCTAGGGCAGAAACTGAATCCGGTTTTTACCCAATCAACAAATCTGGCAACCTTATTTATTCGGGTTCTGATAAAACTTCCTGCCATATTGAAAGAAGCTCTACCATGGGTTGCAGCTTTGACTGTCGCATATCTTGCATACAATGCTTCAGTGATTAAGTCCACCATTTCCAGCAAGGCCGATATCGCTTGGAAAAAGATTCAGGAGTTGTGGACGAACCGGGTGACCATCGCCCAGAAGATCCTTAATGTAGTGTTGAAAAACAATCCGATTGGATTTGTTATCACACTCATTTCGCTGTTGGTTGCTGGATATATCACTTGGTACAATCACAGTGTGAAAGTGCAGGCAGTAACTCAAGGACTTTTTGCGGCTATCAAGGTTGTCGGAAAACACCTGGTAGAATATTGGACAGGGGTATGGAAGATAATTTCCGGGGCAGCAACATTAGATCCGAAGCGTATCAAGGAAGGCATCAACTCCTTGAAGAGCTCCATGACCAACTGGGGAGATGATATTGCAACTGCCTATCAGACAGCATATGATAACCGAATGAAACAGTGGCAGGAAGATCAAAAGAAGCCGTCAAAATCTAAGGCTCCGAAAAAAACGAAAAACTCTGTTGTAGTCACTTCGGATGACACTGACAACGATGGCGGTGGGCATGCGCTGGATTCTTCATCTTCTGGCACGGAATCAAAGGAACAGCAAAAAGTCAATGATGAGTTGAAGAAACTTGAAACCTCCAATCTGGAGGAAATCAAGAAAATAAAGGAACAATATCTGGATGGCGAAATCGCTTCAGAGGTTGACTATAACCAGAAGTTGCTTTCCCTTCAGGATAAATACGATAAAGACAGGGTATCAAAGCTTGAAGCATTAAAGGGATCGATCACGGATCCAACGGTCAAGAGTGAAGTCTTAAACCAGATTGCAGATATCAATAAAGGCATCTTGGACAGGCAAATCGAGCAGAATGAGAAAATCAAGAAAATCATTTTGGATGCTGACCCGCGCAAGGCTGAGGAACAAGAATACGAAAGCCGGCTCCGGGAAGTTGGACTTTTCGGGGTTGCTAAAGAGAAAATGACTGCCGATCAGTTGTCTGCATTTGAGCTACTTGAAAAACAGCATAACGAAAAAATGC
>Ga0153915_10007059_pt1 | contig 10570 bp, 10 predicted proteins | sample Opewatmetagenome_2_FD_107003 | JGI IMG/M metagenome (GOLD analysis project Ga0153915, IMG submission 107003) | Freshwater wetland microbial communities from Ohio, USA - Open water 3 Core 3 Depth 3 metaG | ecosystem: Environmental > Aquatic > Freshwater > Wetlands | place: USA: Ohio, Lake Erie... | reverse complement strand
TGTTCGTCGTGACGAGCCCGACGTACTGGCCGCCGGGCAGCGCGACGAGATCGACCGGCGTCATCGCGAGCGCGCGGAGCACCTGCGCGTGCTGGCGCGCCTGATCGTCGGCCGAGACCATCGTCTCGCGCGGCTCGGGGAGATCGATCGAGATCCCGGCGCCTCCCGCGATCGGGATCGACTGCACGATCAGGTGACCGCCCGCGGTGACGTAGTCGATCGTCGTGCCGCTCGTCGCGGAGCAGTCCGCGGTCGCCGTCGGCGTGCACGCGGTCGGGTTGCCGACCGAGTTCGAGCACGACGGCGTCGACGCGTGCGTGCCCGCGGCCCAGATCCGGTCGCCGGCGACGGTCAGCACCGCCGCGCGCTCGAGCGGCGACACGTCGGTGACCGTGATCGCCAATTCGCTGCGCCAGCCCGAAACGCAGGATCCACTTGGCCTGACGCGTACTCAGGTAGAGCAGGACCCGCGCCAGGCGACACCTGAGGCGCTGACCTTCAATACGCGCAAGACGATCCGGCAGAATCAAGGGGGCCTGAAGCTGAACCATCGTCTGAGCGGGGCCAACCAGATCGAAGCGGTCGCGTACGCGGGCAACCGTTTCGTCGAGCAGTTCCTGGCGCTTGCGAGCAACGGCGTCGTGAACCTGGACACCGACTACGGCGGCGGCGCGCTGCGCTTTTTCCGGAACGCCGGCAGCGTGCGGCTATCCGCAGGGGCGGAATACGACACGATGAAGCAGCGCCGCAAGGGCTTCGACAACAACAATGGCGTCGCCGGCGCGCTGCGGCGGGACGAGGACGACGAGGTCTCCAGCACCGGGCTCTACGCCCAGGGCGAGTGGCGGTTCGCCGAACGCTGGGCGGTGCACGCGGGAATTCGGACGACGCGCGTCCAGTTCACGGTCACCGACTTTTTCGGCGCCGGCGCGAATAGCGGCAGCGTCACGTACAGCGGAACGACGCCGGTCGCCGGCCTGGTTTACCGGGTTTCGCCGCAGACCAGCCTGTATGGGAACGTCGGGCGGGGCTTCGAAACGCCGACGCTAGTCGAGCTGGCGAACCGCACCGGTGGCCCGGGGTTCAATTTCGGCCTGAACGCCAGCGAGAGCCGGCATGCGGAGATCGGCATGAAGACACTCATGCGAGGCTGGCTCAGGGTCAACGCGGCTCTGTTCAATATCGTCACTGAGAACGAAATCGTCGTCGACCAGAACACCGGCGGCCGGGCATCGTTCAAGAACGTCGGCCATACCGACCGGGACGGGTTCGAGCTCGGCGCCGATACCGTCACGGCCGGACCGTGGCATTTGCGGGCGGCCTATACGTACCTGCGCGCGACCTTCCGGGAGAGTTTCAGCACCGTCATCGGAACGTTCCCTAACAACACGCCGGTGGCGGTCCCCGCGGGCGCCAGTCTGCCGGCCGTGCCGAAGACCTACCTTTACGGCTCGATCGATTACCGCAAAGAGCCGTTCTTCGCGCAGCTCGAAGGCCTTCACAAGGCGAAGGTGGCGGTCAACGATCCGAACACCGACTTCGCAGAGGCATTCACGGTCTGGAACGCCGCTGCCGGCCTGACGCAGCAGCGCGCGGGGTGGCGGCTCATGGAATTCGCGCGCGTGGACAATCTTTTGGACCGTAACTACGTCGGCTCGGTCATCGTCAACGAGACCCGATTCCGCTATTTCGAGCCGGCGCCCCGGCGCGCGTGGACGCTCGGGGCGCAGGCCAGCCTGCAGTTCTAGCCGTTCCGGAGCCCGGAGAGATCGGGCTCCGTCCCCGAATTCAGGCGGCTTTGGCTTTCGCCGGTCCGGCGCGGCGCATCAGCTCACGCAGCACGTAAGGCAGGATGCCGCCGTGGCGGTAGTAGTCGACCTCGATCGCTGTGTCGATGCGCGACTTCACGGAAATTTCCCGGCTCGAGCCGTCCGGCCTGGTGATGCGCAGCTTCAGCTGCTGTTGAGGCACGATGTCGTCGAGCCCGAGCACGTCGATCGTTTCGTCGCCCTCGAGGCCGAGCGACTGCGCCGAGTCGCTGCCCGTGAACTGCAGCGGCAGCACGCCCATGCCGACGAGGTTGGAGCGGTGGATGCGCTCGAAGCTGCGCACGATCACGGCTTTCACGCCGAGGAGCTGAGTGCCCTTGGCCGCCCAGTCGCGGGAGGAGCCGGTGCCGTACTCCTCGCCGCCGAAGACGACGGTCGGGGTGCCGTCGGCGATGTAGCGCATCGCCGCTTCGTAGATCGGCAGGCTCTCGCCCTTGTACCGGGTCACGCCCCCTTCGGTGCCGGGCAGCATGAGGTTCTTGATCCGCACGTTGCCGAACGTGCCGCGCATCATGACCTCGTGGTTGCCGCGGCGCGCCCCGTAGCTGTTGAAGTCCGCGACGGCGACGTCGTTCTCTTGCAGGAAGATGCCGGCGGGGGAGGTCGGCTTGATCGAGCCCGCCGGCGAGATGTGGTCGGTCGTGACCGAGTCGCCGAAGATGCCGAGGATCCTGGCGCCGCTCACGTTCGCGGGGCGGCCGGGCTCCATGGCAAAGTCGCGGAAGAAAGGCGGCTCCGCGATGTAGGTCGAGACGGGCCAGGAGTACACCTGCCCGGCCGGGGCGGCGATCTTCTTCCAGAGCGGCGTCGCCTCGCCGAGGTTCGAGTAGAGGCGCCGGAAGGTCGGCGCGTCCATGGCGAACTTCATCAGCGCCTTCACCTCGTCGGCCTTGGGCCAGATGTGGCCGATGAAGACCGGCCGGCCGTCCCGCGTCGTGCCGATCGGCTCGGTCTTCAGGTTCTTCAGGACCGTGCCGGCGAGGGCGTAGGCGACCACGAGCGGCGGCGAAGCGAGGAAGTTGCCGCGGATGTTCGGATGGATGCGCGCCTCGAAGTTGCGGTTGCCGGAGAGCACGGCGGCGCACACGAGGTCGTTCTTGACGATGGCTTCCTCGATCGACTGCGCCAGCGGGCCGGCGTTGCCGATGCAGGTGGTGCAGCCGTAAGCGGCGAGCGAGAAGCCGAGCTTCTCGAGGTAGGGCAGGAGTCCCGCCTTCGCGAGGTACTCGGTGACCACGCGCGATCCCGGCGCGAGCGAGGTCTTCACGTGGGGCTTCACGGTCAGGCCGAGCTCCACGGCCTTCTTCGCCACGAGGCCCGCGGCGAGCAGCACGCCCGGGTTCGACGTGTTGGTGCACGAAGTGATCGCCGCGATCAGCACGTCGCCGTTCCTGATCTCGATGCCGTCGAAGGTCCGGTAGGATTTCTGGAGCTCCTCGGCCCGCTTCGCGAAGCCGTTCTCCTTCACCGGCGCGACGAACAGGCGCTCGAAGGCAGGCTTCACCTTGTCGAGGTCGATGCGGTCCTGCGGCCGCTTCGGCCCGGCGAGCGAAGGCATCACCGTCGAGAGGTCGAACTCGATCGTCTGGCTGTAGTCGATCTCGCCCGCCTTCGGAATGCCGAACAGCTGCTGCGCCTTGAAATAGGCCTCGAGCGCGGCGACCTGCTCGGCGCTGCGGCCCGTGCCGCGGAAGTAGTCGAGGGTGCGCTCGTCCACCGGGAAGAACCCCATCGTCGCGCCGTACTCGGGCGCCATGTTCGCGAGCGTGGCGCGGTCCGGCACGGTGAGCGACTCGGTGCCTTCGCCGAAGTACTCGACGAACTTGCCCACCACTTTCGCTTTCCTGAGAAGTTCTGTCATCGTCAGAACCAAGTCCGTCGCGGTGCACGCCGGGTGCAGCCTGCCCTTGAGGTGCACGCCGACCACGTCCGGGGTCAGGAAGTAGACCGGCTGGCCGAGCATGCCCGCCTCGGCCTCGATCCCGCCTACGCCCCAGCCCACCACGCCAATGCCGTTGATCATGGTCGTGTGGCTGTCGGTGCCGACGACCGTATCGGGATAGCACACGCCGTCCTTGCCCTTGTGCACGCCGGGGGCCAGGTACTCCAGGTTCACCTGGTGGCAGATGCCGATGCCGGGCGGCACGACCTTGAAGGTGTCGAAGGCCTGCATGCCCCACTTGAGGAACTGGTAGCGCTCGGTGTTGCGGCGGAACTCGAGCTGCATGTTCAGGTCGAGCGCATTCTTCTTGCCGTAGTTGTCGATCTGGACCGAGTGGTCGACGACCAGGTCGACCGGCACGAGCGGCTCCACGACCTTGGGGTCCTTGCCCATGCGGTCGGCCACGTTGCGCATCGCCGCGAGGTCGCAAAGCAGGGGCACGCCGGTGAAGTCCTGCAGGAGGATCCGCGCGACGACGAACGGGATCTCCTCGGTGCGCGGCGCGACCGCCTTCCAGCCGGCCAGCTGTCGCACGTGCTCTTCGGTGATCTTCTTGCCGTCGCAGTTGCGCAGCACCGACTCGAGCACGATGCGGATCGACACCGGCAGGCGCTCGAGCCTCACGTTCAGCGCCTTCCCGAGGGCGGGCAGCGAATGGAGCTTGCCGTGCTTGAACGATTCGAGGGCGTGGAAGGCGTTGTGCGGCATTTCAGGTCCTTTTCTCTTTCTGTTTGAACTGGGCGAAGCTCTGCGAGCGGTAGGCGCCGCTCGCCACGTAGCGCTCGAGCAGCACGAATTCCGCCGGATCGAAGACCCCGCCGACATGGCGGTAGAGGCGCGTGCCGTCGGGGCCGTAGAAGTCGAAGGTCGGCGTGGCGCGCACGCCCATCGCCCTGGCGAATGCACTTTCCGGCAGGGTGCGGCCGTCGACCCCCGTGACGGACTGCGCGCCGCGCGTGTCGATCGAGAGGACCGTGAAGTCCCTGCGGAACTGCTGTTGCACCTCGGGACGCCCCAGCACTTCCTGCTTCATGCGGCGGCAGTACGGGCATTCCTCGAACTGGTACATGATCACCACGCCGCGCTTGCCGGCCGCCCCGGCGTCGGCGAGCTCGCCCTTCAGGTCGCCGAGGAACGGATCGAAGAAAGCCTCCCAGGGCTCGGCCGCCTGGGCGGCGAAGCTCACCAGCAGCAGGACGAGGACCCTAGCGGCCGCCGTCATTGGCCCAGAGGGCTTCCGGGGTGCAGGCGACGTGATTCTCGAGGCGGAAGAGCAGGCGCGCCCGCTCTTCCAGCAGCGCGGTGAGCTGCTCGTCGCAGCGCGCGATCGGCCCGGGGTAGCTGCGGATCTCCGCGGAGAGCTCGGCGATGCGCCGTTCCAGTTCCGCTCTCATATCACCATCCGGTCGACGAATTCGTGCACCGGCGTGGCGGCGAACCGGTCGGCGTCGAGGCAGAGCTCGAGGATCGCTTTCTGCTGCTTCGCCGGAAAGCGGCGCGCGAGGTTGCGCTCGAATTTTTCCACCAGCCGCGGCAGGCCCTCCCTGCGCCGGCGCTTGTGCCCGATCGGGTATTCGACGACCACCTCGGCGAGCCGCTGGCCGTCCTTGAACTCGACGGTCAGGCCGTTGGCGATCGAGCGCCGCTCCGGGTCGTGATAGTCCTGGGTGAACTTCGCATCCTCCACGCAGCTCATCTTGGCGCGCAGCGAGTCGATGCGCGGATCCGCGGCGACGCCGTCCTCGTAGTCGGCGGCGGTCAGGCGCCCGAAGATGAGCGGCACGGCGACCATGTACTGGATGCAATGGTCGCGGTCGGCCGGGTTGTTCAGCGGCCCTTTCTTGTCGATGATGCGGATCGCCGCTTCATGGGTTCTTATCGTTATGGTTTTTATCTCCGCGAGGCGGTCCTTGACGACCGGATGCAGCTGCATCGCCGCTTCGGCCGCGGTCTGCGCGTGGAACTCGGCCGGGAAGGAGATCTTGAACAGCACGTGCTCCATGACGTAGCTGCCGAAGGGGCGCTGGAACTTGAACGGCTGGCCGCGGAAGGAGACGTCGTAGAAGCCCCAGGTCTTCGCCGTGAGCACCGAGGGATAGCCCATCTCGCCGGTCTGCGAGATGAGGGCGAGGCGGACCGCGCGCGCGGTCGCGTCGCCCGCCGCCCAGCTCTTGCGCGAGCCGGTGTTGGGCGCATGGCGGTAGGTGCGCAGGCTCTGGCCGTCGACCCACGCCTGCGAGACGGCGTTCACGGTCTCGTCGTAGCTCAGGCCGAGCAGCTGGGAAACGACGGCGGTGGAGGCGACCTTCACCAGAACGACGTGGTCGAGGCCGACGCGGTTGAAGCTGTTCTCGAGCGCGAGCACGCCCTGGATCTCGTGCGCCTTGATCATCGCGGTGAGCACGTCGCGCATCACCAGCGGCTTGCCGTTGCGGGCAAGCCAGTCGGCGGTCATGAGGATGCCGCCCAGGTTGTCCGACGGATGCCCCCATTCCGCGGCGAGCCAGGTGTCGTTGAAGTCGAGCCAGCGGATCATCGTGCCGAGGTTGAACGCCGCCTGCACCGGGTCGAGCTGGAACTGCGTGCCGGGGACGCGCGCGCCGTTCGGCACGACGGTGCCGCGGACGATCGGCCCGAGGAGCTTGGTGCACGCCGGGTATTCGAGCGCCTCGAAGCCGCAGCCGAGCGTGTCCATCAGGCAATGGCGCGCCGTCTCGTAGGCTTCCGCGCTCGCGATGTCGCGGCGCGTGACGTAGTCGGCGATGTCGGTCAGGACCTTGTCCGGCGCGGGCCGGACGTTGGAGATCGGCGCGCTCATTCCGGGGTCTCCGACTCCAGCCCGTCGACCGGATCGAACGTGTTCTCGTTTCCGCCGGCGCGCCGCGGCGCCGGGCGCAGGGGCGGGGCCGGGGCGCGCTCGGCGGGCTTCTTGTCCCACCAGATGGCCCGGCCCTTGCGCTGCGACTCGATCTCCTCGGGATGCGCGGCGAGGAACTGCCGGAGGAATTTCGTGACGTCCGATTCGTACATCTAGCGCTTTCCGAGGGGAACCCAGGGCCGGTTCTCCGGCCCGGTGTAGTTGGCGCCCGGGCGGATGATCTTGCCGTCGATGCGCTGCTCGATCACGTGCGCCGACCAGCCGCTCGTGCGGGCGAGCACGAAGAGCGGCGTGAAGTGCAGCGTCGGCACGCCCATCCGGCTGTAGGAGACCGCGCTGTACCAGTCGAGGTTCGCGAACATCTTCTTCTCGTCCCACATCACCTTCTCGATGCGCTCGGCGACGCGGTACTGCACCAGGTCGTCCGCCTCCTTCGACAGGCGCTCGGCGACGGCCTTGATGACCTTGTTGCGCGGATCGCCGGTAGTGTAGACGGGATGGCCGAAGCCGATGACGATCTCCTTTGCCGCGATGCGCCGGCGGATGTCGGCTTCCGCCTCCTCCGCAGTGCCGTAGCGCTTCTGGATCTCGTCCGACACCTCGTTGGCGCCGCCGTGCTTCGGCCCGCGCAGCGCGCCGATGCCTCCGGTAATCGCGCTGTACAGGTCGGAGCCGGTGCCGGCGATTACGCGGCAGGTGAAGGTACTGGCGTTGAACTCGTGCTCGGCGTACAGGATGAGCGAGGTATGCATCGCCCGCACCCACGCCTCGCTGGGTTTTTTCTGATGTAGCAACCTCAGGTAGTGGCCGCCGATGGAATCGTCGTCGGTCTCGACGTCGATTCGCTTTCGGCTGTTCGCATAATGGTGCCAGTAGAGGAGCATCGAGCCGAAGCTCGCCATCAGCCGGTCGGCGATGGCGCGCGCGCCCTCGACCGGGTGGCTTTCCCTCTCCTGCTCGAGCGTGCCGAGCACCGAGCAGCCGGTGCGCAGCACGTCCATCGGGTGCGCCGCGCGGGGGAGCTGCTCGAGCACGGTCCTGAGCGGCGCCGGCAGCCCCCGCTGACTCTTCAGTTTCTGTTTGTATCTTGCCAACTCGTCGCGAGTCGGCAGTTTCTCGTGCACTAGCAGGTAGGCCACCTCCTCGAACTCGGCCAGGTCGGCGAAGTCGAGGATGTCGTAGCCGCGGTAGTGCAGGTCGTTGCCGCTGCGGCCGACGGTGCAGAGCGCCGTGTTGCCGGCCGGCACGCCGGAGAGGGCGACGGATTTCTTGGGCTTAGCGACGTTCGCGGGTGAAGAGCTCATCGAGTTTCTTCTCGTAGTCGTGGTAGCCGATGATGTCGTACAGCTCCTCCCGCGTCTGCATCTCCCCGAGGAGGGGCTTCTGCGTTCCCTTCTTCCTCACTTCTTCGTAGACCCGGAGCGCGGCCTTGTTCATCGCGCGAAAGGCCGTGAGCGGGTAGAGGACCAGGGCGACATCCGCGCCGCGGAGCTCCTCGACCGTGAACAGCGGCGTCTTGCCGAACTCGGTGATGTTGGCGAGGATCGGCACCTTCACCGCGGCGGCGAATTTCCGGTACATCGCGAGCTCGGTGATCGCCTCCGGGAAGATCATGTCAGCGCCCGCCGCCACATAAGAAACACATCGGGCAACGGCAGAATCCAGACCTTCCGCGGCAAGCGCATCCGTGCGCGCCATGACGACGAACTGGGGATCGGTGCGCGCGTCGACCGCCGCCTTGATGCGGTCGCACATCTCTTCCCGGGAGACGAGCTCCTTGCCGGGGCGGTGGCCGCAGCGCTTGGCGCCCACCTGGTCCTCGATGTGCATGGCGGCGGCGCCGAACTTGACGAGCGAGCGCGTGGTGCGGGCGACGTTGAAGGCGCTCGCGCCGAAGCCGGTGTCGACGTCGACGAGCAGCGGCAGGTCGCAGACCTCGGTAATGCGACGGATGTCCGTGAGGACATCGTCGAGGTTGGAGATGCCGAGGTCGGGCATGCCCAGCGAGCCCGCGGCGACGCCGCCGCCGGAGAGGTAGATCGCCCGGTAGCCGACGCGCTTCGCCATCAGGGCGTGGTTGGCGCAGATCGTGCCGATGACCTGGAGCGGCCGCTCCTCGCTGACCGCTTTGCGGAACCGTGCGCCGGCGCTCATCACTGGACGAGCCTCACTTTCCCACTCACTTTCCCACTCACTTTCCCAACAGGTGCTTGACCCCGTCGCGTTCCTCGTGCAGCTCCTTCAGCGTGGCGTCCATGCGCTTGCGGCTGAACTCCGAGATGTCGAGGCCCTTGACGATCTGGTAGCGGCCGCCCTTGCAGGTGACCGGATAGCCGTAGATGACGCCTTCCGGGATGCCGTAGCTGCCGTCGGAGGGAATGCCCATGGTCACCCAGTCTCCGTCACGCGAGCCGGCCACCCAGTCGCGGATGTGGTCGATCGCAGCGTTGGCGGCGCTCGCCGCAGAGGAAAGGCCGCGCGCGTCGATGATCGCGGCGCCGCGCTTCTGCACCGTCGGGATGAAATGGTTCTCCAGCCAGCCCGGGTCGTTGATCATGGGCCAGACTTTCTTGCCCGCATTTCCTTCCACGACTTCGGCGTGAAACACGTCCGGGTACTGCGTGGCGGAGTGGTTGCCCCACACGGTTATTTTTCTGATTTGTTTCACTTCCTTCCCGACCTTGTGGGCGACCTGCGAGGCCGCGCGGTTATGGTCGAGGCGCATCATGCCCGTGAACTGCGTCGGCTTAAGGCTCGGCGCGTTCTTCATGGCGATCAGGCAGTTGGTGTTCGCCGGGTTGCCGACGACCAGGACTTTCACGTTCCGGTCGGCGACGCGGTCGAGCGCCTGGCCCTGGGGGCCGAAGATCTTGCCGTTCGCCTCGAGGAGGTCCTTGCGCTCCATGCCGGGGCCGCGCGGACGGGCGCCGACGAGGAGCGCCACCTGGGCGTCCTTGAACGCCACCATCGGATCGGCGGCGGGCACCATGCCGGCGAGCAGCGGGAACGCGCAGTCGTCGAGCTCCATCATCACGCCCTTCAGCGCCTTCTGCGCCTTCTCGTCGGGAATCTCGAGCATCTGCAGGATGACCGGCTGGTCGCTGCCGAGCATCTCGCCGCTCGCAATGCGAAACAGCAGCGAGTAGCCGATCTGACCTGCGGCGCCGGTGACGGCGACGCGTACTGGGGCTTTGGGCATCGAGGAGCTCCGGGGTGCTAGAGGGCAGGATTCGTCGAAACGTCGAATTTCGATTCTACAGCAGCGGCTTGCTGCGCCGCGACGCTATAATGGCCCGGCGCGAGTTTGGGGCTCGCGCCCAGCCCATGTCCAGCGCGGCCGCAAAAAAACGTCGACCAAAATACCTGAGTCTCACCGCGTTCCTGTTCGAGATCCGCTTTCCGGCGGCGGCGTGGGTCTCCGGGTTCCACCGCATCTCGGGCTTCCTGCTGTTCCTGCCGTTCACCGCCTGGCTGCTCTACCTCCTCGACGTGAGCCTCGCCTCCGAGCAGGGCTTCGCCCACGTGCGCGACGTGTACCTGAAGATGCCGATCGTTCGGCTGGGACTGCTGGTCTTCATCTGGGCGTTCCTGCACCACCTGTGCGCCGGGCTGCGCTTCCTGCTGATCGATATCGACATCGGCGTGGACCTGCCGCAGGCGCGCTACTCCAGCTACGCGGTCTTCGCGGCCAGCGTCCTGCTCACGCTCTTCATCGGCTGGCGGCTATGGTGGTGAAGCGCATCGTCGTGGGCGCGCATTACGGGCTGGCCGACTGGATCGCGCAGCGCATCACCGCCTTGGTGATGCTGCTCTATGCGCTGCTGCTCCTCGGCGTTTTCGCCGCGCGCCGCGAGCCGATGGACTACGGCGCCTGGAAGGCGTTCTTCGCCCAGGGGTGGATGCGCGTCGCGACGCTGATCT
>Ga0153915_10007058_pt1 | contig 10571 bp, 6 predicted proteins | sample Opewatmetagenome_2_FD_107003 | JGI IMG/M metagenome (GOLD analysis project Ga0153915, IMG submission 107003) | Freshwater wetland microbial communities from Ohio, USA - Open water 3 Core 3 Depth 3 metaG | ecosystem: Environmental > Aquatic > Freshwater > Wetlands | place: USA: Ohio, Lake Erie... | reverse complement strand
TGCCGTTCGTCCGAGAAGGCGTGGACCGGCAGCAACTCCACGGCGGTAATTCCAAGAGCGAGGAGATAATCGATTACCGGCGCAGTCGCGAGGCCGGCGAAGGTGCCTCTCAGGTCCGCAGCAACATCGGGATGCTGCTTGGTAAAGCCGCGCACATGCAATTCATAAAGAATGGTGTCCGCCCAAGGAATTTGCGGCCGCGTGCTTGGGCTTCCACTGCTATACGGCGTCGCCACGCGGCATTTGGGAACGAAAGCCGCATTATCCCTGTCATCGAAGGACAGATCCTTCGCCGGATCGCCATGTCGGTAGCCGAAATTTGCAGCGTCGAAGACGAGGCGCCCGGCCAATGCCTTGGCGTAAGGGTCGATCAGCAGCTTATTGGGATTGAAGCGGTGCCCGCGCCTAGGATCGTATGGCCCGTGCACGCGGTAGCCGTAAAGAAGGCCGGGCCCGGCTCCGTCCAAATAGCCGTGCCAGACATCGCCCAAGCGTTCGAGCAGTGAAAAGCGCCCGATTTCGCGCAGGCCCGTCCCGTCGAACAAGCACAAATCGACCTTCTCGGCATGGGCCGAATACAGCGAAAAATTGACCCCGTTACCGTCGAACAGCGCACCTAACGGCCCCGCCTGCCCGGCGACCAGGCGATCGGGGAATCGCGTCACCATCCACTCTCGGGCCGAAGGATTAGGGTCGCCAGCGGCGGCAGGGTCAGACTCAGCGAAAAGGGCTTATCATGTGCCGGAACGTTATCGGCGAGGACACGGCCGCCATTGCCTACATCACTGCCGCCGTAGAATGTGGAATCGGTGTTCAGCACCTCGTCATAGGCTCCGCCTTTTGGCACGCCCACGCGGTAATCATGGCGAACGGTCGGCGTGAAATTACACACCACCACTGCGATATCGCCCTTCTTGGACCGGCGCAGATAGGACAACACGCTGGCATCGTGATCGTGGCAGTCGATCCAACCGAAACCGTTGGCCTCGCAATCCAACTCATACAAGGCAGGCACGCTACGATAGAGGCAGTTGAGATCGCGCACCAGACGCTGGACTCCGACGTGCGCCGGATCAGCAAGGAGATGCCAATCCAGGCTGCGGTCGTGGCTCCATTCGTCAGCTTGAGCGAATTCGCCGCCCATGAACATCAGCTTCTTGCCGGGATGCGTATACATGAAGCCCAGATACGCACGGAGATTGGCGAATTTCTGCCACCGGTCACCGGGCATCTTGTTCAGGAGCGATCCCTTGCCGTGCACCACTTCGTCATGCGATAGCGGCAGGATGAAATTTTCCGTGAAAGCGTAAAGCAGACCGAATGTCAGGTCATCGTGATGAAAACTGCGGTGGATGGGATCGCGCGACATATATCGGAGCGTGTCGTTCATCCAGCCCATGTTCCATTTATAGCCGAAGCCAAGGCCACCCAGATGGACGGGACGGGAAACCATCGGCCATGCGGTTGATTCCTCAGCCGCTGTCATCACATGCGGATGCTGCCCATAAACGACGGCATTGAGGCGCTTCAGAAAATCGATGGCCTCCAGATTTTCGCGCCCGCCAAAGCGGTTGGGCAACCAGTCGCCGGGCCTGCGGCTGTAATCCAGATAAAGCATCGCGGCCACGGCGTCGCAACGCAGCCCGTCGACTTCAAAACGATCGAGCCAGTAAAGGGCATTCGACAGCAGAAAATTTGCGACCTCCCGCCGTCCGTAATTGTATACGAGCGTATCCCAATCCCGGTGCCGGCCGAGACGTGGGTCGTCGTGCTCGTATAGATAGGTGCCGTCGAACTTTGCCAGTCCATGGGCGTCGTCTGGGAAATGACCTGGCACCCAATCGAGGATCACGCCGATTCCGGCATCATGGCATCGGTTGATGAAATCATGGAACTCCTCCGGCTGCCCATACCGGCTGGTCGGGGCGAACAGCGCCGTCGGCTGATAGCCCCAGGACCCGTCGAACGGATATTCGCTGGTTGGCATCACCTCGATATGGGTGAAGCCCATCTCCTTGACATAGGAAACGAGCTCTTCTCCCAGTTCGGAATAGGTGAGCGACCTGTTGTTCTCCTCGGGCTTGCGCCGCCAGGATCCCAGATGTGCTTCATAGATGGCGATCGGCGCGCTCCGTGCGTTGAGCACATTGGACCTCGCTTGCCATTCGGGCCGCGGTGGCGGTGTCTTCAAGGGGCCGTGTACGATCGAGGCTGTCTTGGGCCGCAATTCGGCGCAAAAAGCGTACGGATCGGACTTGAGGAAGACTTCCCCGCTCTGCGACTTGACCTCGAATTTGTAGGGTGCGCCCTTGCCGACTCCGGGAAGGAATATCTCCCAGATGCCGCATTCATGGCGGATGCGCATGGGATGGACGCGGCCGTCCCAGCGATTGAAATCCCCGACAACGCTGACGCGGCGAGCATTGGGCGCCCAGACAGCGAAACTGGTCCCGACGACCTCGGCAATTTCGCATGGCTGCGCGCCGAGCTTGTCGAAGCATCGTAAATGATTCCCTTCCGCCAGTAGATGCACGTCCAGATCGCTGAGTACGGGCGGAAACCGATAGGGGTCCTCGATCTCGACGCCTCCGCCGTGCCGCAGCGATGGGCGCAGGCGATAAGCGAAGGCATGTTCGTCTTCGGCAACCGGCCCGGCGAACAGACCCGTGCCATCGACGCGAGGCAGCTCCACCGATTTGCCTCCCGTCACGTCGATAACGGCGACCCGGGAGGCATCGGGAAGGAAAGCGCGAACATTCACCCTGCCGTCGGCGCCGATATGCATGCCAAGGAAGGAAAATGGATCCCAGTGATCGCCAGTAGCGACTTTCGCGGCGTTGATTTCGAAGCTGGTCGGGAGAGCGGCGGAGGATTCGCTCACTGTTCGGACCTCGTTGAAAACATCGATCGTGGAAGCCTGCCCCGAATGCCGATCACGCGATCAACACCATGTGTTTAACGCTACGTACGTTTTGTTTAAGCGATATTGATATTGATCAAGGTTGGTCGGCACCCGGATCCGTAAATTAAGAAAAAGAGAGATGATGCCCGACATGATCAACTCTACGACCGGCGGAGCACGAGTTTCTATGCGAGTGTTGTTCGCCTCCTCCGAAATCCACCCCCTTTCTAAAACCGGTGGCTTGGCTGATGTCAGCGAAGCCCTACCTGCAGCTCTCTCCAATCTCGGCGTCGACGTTCAGCTTATCACACCAGGATATCCCTCAGCATTCGAGCAGGCAGAAGACAAACGTGTTGCGGTGATTTTGGATAACGTCCTCGGTTTCGAGGATGTTCGCATAGTCCGCGCGCGCACGCCGAAAACCGGCGTTCCGGTCTGGCTTGTCGATTGCCGAGACCTCTATGACCGTGACGGAGGTCCCTATCAAGACCGGTGGGGTGATGAATGGCCTGACAATGCGCAGCGCTTTGCCATGTTGAATCATGTGGCTGCTAAACTGTCGTTGGGTGCAACGCCGATTAGCTGGCGCCCAGATGTTGTGCACGCCAATGATTGGCATACGGGGTTGCTGCCCGCTTTGCTGGCGGCTGTAGAGGGGGTGCGGCCCGCCACCGTCTTCACTATTCATAATATGGCCTATCAGGGGGTTTTCCCTGCCGATCTCCTGGGATGCATCGGCTTTGACAACCGCTTGTTTGGTCCTGATGGCTTTGAATTTTATGGAAAAATCTCGTTCCTTAAAAGCGGTATTTGTTTCAGCGATTACATCACCACGGTCAGCCCGACTTACGCAAAGGAGATCATGACGCCGGAATACGGTCACGGCCTGGATGGTCTGTTGCGGCAACGGGCGCAGATTACGTCAGGGATCCTCAATGGCGTCGATTACGGCATTTGGGATCCCCGACATGATCCGTTCCTGGCGGAGCACTACAGTCCGGAGGACATGTCCGGCAAGTTGACCTGCAAAAAGCGGCTACAGGAGTCCTATGGTCTGGATGTTGATCCGGACCGTCCTATTGTCGCCTTCATGAGCCGTCTGACCCATCAGAAAATGGCCGACTGTGTTTTGGAGGCGCTGCCCTTGATTGCCGAACAAGACGTTCAATTCGTGCTGGTCGGTCAGGGTGATTCTGCATTGGAAGAAGGTTTCCGCGACGCCGCCGCACGACTGCCCCGGGTCGCCGTTCAAATCGGTTATGACGAGCCGTCGGCGCATCGGCTATTGGCGGGAGCGGATATCCTCCTCGCGCCATCACGCTTCGAGCCCTGCGGCCTGACGCATCTTTACGCCATGCGCTATGGCACGGTTCCCATTGTTCGCCGAACAGGAGGGCTGGCGGACACGGTTGTAGAGGAACTCACCAGCGCCGTGCCGGACCCGTCGGCGACAGGCTACGTTTTCCAAGAGTCCACAACGGGCGACATGGTCGCGACGCTCGAGGCCGCGCTGGACGCCTTTCGTTACCCCCTATCATGGCGGCGGCTCATGTTGAACAGCATGTCAGCTGATTTTAGCTGGGAGGCGTCGGCGCGCCGATATCTTGCTCTTTACCATCAGTTGACTGGTGAGGCCACGGTCGACCTCGATGTAGCGGAAGTTGCAACCGTTCGCGAGGCAGTGTGACGGATACCCTGGGATTTCCCTTTGCAGACGGCAAATTCAACGGACCAGCACAGCGTTAGAGCGAGGAGAAGGGAGTGGAAAAGATGATCGTCAGCAGACAGCAGGACGTGCAACTTCGAAGCTATCTGATCTGGGAGCGGGAAGGTCGACCCCAAGGGCGCGATTGGGACCACTGGTTCCGGGCTGAAGCGGAACTAGCGAGGGAACAGATGGGGCTCAAAAAGACCGTAGCATCGGCACCTCCGCAGATTCGTGGAGCACAACCGGGAAAAGGCAAAGCAGCCAAGAGACCCGCTGCAAAGAAAACTTGATTAGTTGACGCGACCGATCGCTTGAGTGGGTCATGCCCCCCGGGACCATCAGGTATTCGAGGAGGTGTTGAGTAATGGTCGCCTCAATCTTTCGCCCAAGGCGGCTGCCACGAGAGATCAGCGAGCTCACCAATTTGGCGCTCGATCTGTTCTGGACATGGAGCCATAGCGGCGACCACGTGTGGCGACTTATGGACCCCGATATTTGGGAGAAGACCAAGAATCCCTGGATTATTCTTCAGAACTTGTCGAACCAAAGGCTGAAGGAACTGGTCGAGGACCGAGATTTCCGCTGGGAGCTCGACCGCCTGGTCGACGAAAGACGCCAGCATCTGCATAGCGGCGGATGGTACGAAGAGGCCCATACGGGATCGGGTTTGCGTCTTGTCGCCTATTTCAGCATGGAATTCGGCCTGAGCGAGGCGCTGCCGATCTACGCGGGAGGCTTGGGAATTCTAGCGGGAGATTTTCTGAAGGCGGCCAGCGATCTCGGCGTTCCTGTGGTGGGCGTCGGACTGCTGTTCCAGGAAGGCTATTTCCGCCAATTCATCAAGGGCAACGGCGAACAGGAAGAAACCTATCCCTATAACGAGCCGACCAGCATGCCGATCCAGCCGGTAGAGGATGAGGATGGCACGTGGCTTCGGGTCGCCGTCAATCTGCCGGGCCGCAAAGTTCTTTTGCGTGTGTGGAGCGCCACGGTAGGACGGACCACGCTTTATCTTCTGGATAGCAACGATCCGGTGAATTCGCCGATCGACCGAGGCATGACCGCAAAGCTTTACGGCGGCGGGCATGAGACGCGCCTTCTGCAGGAGATGGTGCTGGGAATTGGCGGCTGGCGTGTTTTGGAAGCACAAGGCCTCGATGTTGACGTTTGTCATCTCAACGAAGGCCATGCCGCTTTCGTTGTCTTGGAACGGGCCCGGTCTTTTGCGAAGAAAACCGGCCTGTCGTTCTGGGAGGCGCTATGGGCCACAAGGGCGGGAAACGTCTTCACCACCCACACGCCCGTGCCCGCCGGCTTTGATACGTTCGACGGTCCGATGCTTGAACGGTTCCTCCCCTATGTCGACAGTTTCAGGGAAGAGTCCGGCGTAGTGCTGGATGAATTGCTGGCCCTTGGCCGGCGGGACCCATCGAACAAAGACGAACCCTTCAACATGACCTATCTGGCATTGCGCGGATGCAGCATCTGCAATGGCGTCAGCCGTCTGCATGGAGAGGTCTCCCGTCGCCTGTTCAAGGACTTGTTTTCCCGATGGCCGGAGGATGAAGTGCCGATCGGATCGATCACCAACGGCGTGCATATGCCGTCCTGGGACTCGGCAATGTCGGACGAGCTATGGACACGATGCTGCGGCAAGGAGCGCTGGAGGATTTCGGCTAAGGGTCTGGGCAAGGACATTGGCTGCGCGACGGACGAGGAATTGTGGATCCTTCGGGCCCAGCAACGCGAGGCGCTGATCGACTATCTGCGCAGTAGCGTTCAGCAGCAACTTCGCCATCGCGGTATTTCCGGCAATCAATTCGCAGAGGCCGCCCGCCTGTTCGATCCGAACACCTTGACCTTGGGATTTGCGCGGCGGTTCACCGAGTATAAGCGACCAACTCTTCTCCTGAAGGACCCAGACCGTCTGCTCCGCATGCTGACCAATCCATCGCGACCCGTGCAATTGGTTGTCGCCGGCAAGGCGCATCCGGCTGACACGGTCGGCAAATCCATGGTCCGGGACTGGGTAGAATTCGCGGCCAAGCCTGCCGCACAGCACCATGTCGCCTTTCTCGAAGACTATGACATCTCAATTGCGAAGGCCTTAATTCAGGGCGTCGATGTTTGGCTGAATACCCCCAGGCGGCCGTGGGAAGCTTGTGGCACCAGTGGCATGAAGGTTCTAGTCAACGGCGGGCTCAATCTTTCCGAATTGGATGGGTGGTGGGCAAAAGCTTACTTCGACGAGGTCGGCTGGGCGCTGGGCGATGGCCAAGTCCATGATAGCAGCTATGACCGTGTCGCAGCGTCGGAACTTTATGACATCATAGAGGACAAAATCATTCCATGCTTTTACGAGCGCGATTCGCACGGCGTGCCACGCCGCTGGCTGCACATGGTTCGCGCCAGCATGAAGACCCTGGCGCCCCAATTCAGCAGCAGTCGCATGGTCCAGGACTATGTCGAGACGATCTATCATCCCACGTCTGAAGCCGTTCACGAGCGTATGGCCGACGATGCGACGCTCGCCCGTGAACTCCGCAACTGGGAACTGAATCTTCGCCAGAATTGGCACGACCTGCATGTCGGTCAAATGGAAGCTGTCCTCGAGGATGGAGAGTGGCGGATCTCCCTTCCCGTCTATCTTGGGGAAGTGCAGCCCAACGCCGTTGCTGCTGAACTATACGCGGAGCCCCAAGTCGGCGAAGAGGCAAGCGTCAAAAAACTGGACCGAGGCGAAAGTATTGCTGGTGCCAAACACGGCTTCGTCTACACGACACGGCTGCCATCGACGCGGCCGATCGAGGATTACACGGCGCGCATCGTTCCCTTTCATCCTAAGGCCTTCTTGCCCCTGGAACTGCCGCTTATCCATTGGCAGCGCTGATGGCAGCGTTATCTTAGTCTGACATAGGGCTTTGTCAGAGCAAATTCGTTTGAGGCAGGAAGGGGCGTCGCGTAGCGTCTGGCGAGGGGCAATTCCGGCCGTTATTTCAACAGTTCACCTGAGGTTATTCGTCTCGCGGTGATGCTGTACATCCGCTATCCGCTGTTTCTCCGGCAGGTCGAAGATGTGCTGTTCGAGCGTAGCATCGATTTCTGCCACGAGACCGTGCGGTTCTGGTGGAACCGGTTCGGTCCCTTGTTTGCCGCGGAAATCCGGAAGCGGCGCATACATCTTCGATCATATTCACAGTGGCGCTGTGACCTGCTCCCCTGAAATATCCCCGATTCGAGGTTAGTCTGTTCTCTCGGAGAGGAGACAGGCGATGAAGCGCAGCAGGTTTTCAAAAGAGCAGATCATCGGGATATTAAAGGAGCATTCCGCAGGGCTGCCGACGCTTCAAAGCCAGTAGCCTGGCCTGCCCTGATGCGAGGTCGAGGCTCAGTGAAAGTGTCCGGACGACTGCGAGCCTTTACCTCACGCTCTTTTAAGAATGGCCCGCACTAGGCTGACGCCATCCCGCCGCGTGTTCGGCCGCGCAAAGGCCGGTCACAACGGATTTCGCGAGACCGCCGACATAGCCGACGGCCGCGCCGCCTTCGAGCCCGCCGGTCGTGGCGCCGGCAGCGTAGAGGCCATCGATGGCCGTGTCGTCCGGGCGCAGCACGCGCGCGTGGCCATCAATTGCAATGCCGCCCATCGTATACGTAATTCCCGCACAGACTGGCGTGGCGTAGAAAGGCGGCGTGCGGATCGCGACCGGAGCACCCTTATAGGTCCGGCGTGGTGGCGTCAGCGACCCGATAGTACCGGCGTCGACCGCCGCGTTGTAAGCGGCGACCGTGGCCTCCAGGGCCGCCGCCGGTGCGCCGATCAGCTCGGCAAGCGCCGCTAGGCTCGGTGCCTCGTGCATTGTTCCGCTCTCCCGCGGAAGATGAGGGTTGGCGGGGATCAGGCCGTTGCGGCCCGCGCCCTCCCAAATCGCTTGGTCGAAGACAATGGTGGCTGAAAGCGGGTCTGCCAGCGACGCAACGCTGTTGGCGGCGTACACACCACCGAGTCCTTCATCCGTAAACCGTTTCCCGTCCCTGCCGATGATGATGCCCGCTGTGGCGATCGAATCCAGATATGGGTACGGCCAGAGCCTTTCATTGGTTGGCGCGTCGATGCTGAGCAAATGACCGTAGAACCGGTCCATGCCCAGGATCGCCGCGCCGGCTTCCTGCGCGAGGCGCAGGCCATCGCCGGTTCCTGAACCAGCGTTGCGCTGATGCAGCTTTTCGGGATGAGGCGATATGTATTCCCGAACCAGATCCAATGCGGACTGAAACCCGCCATCGGCGAGAACAACGGATCGGGCGTGGTACTCGGTTGGCGCGCCCACGATATCCGCCGTCACACCGATGCAGCGTTCACCTTCCATGAGCGGATGCCGCACGCGCGCGTCACGGATCAGTCTACCGCCGCGCTCGGCGAGGTTATCCCCCAGCCGACGAAGGAGCACGTCGCCCGCGCGGCCTTTCCAATCGAGACCCGGCCGCGTGCGGCCCGGCGGCGCCAGCACCCAACGATGATGCGGGCTGCCGCTCGCCCGCAGGAATTTGAGCCCCTCGCCCTGAAGCCAGCGCACCGCGCGTTCTGCGTTCCGCGCCACGGCACGAGCCAAGTCCGGCCGCGCGATCCCGGCGCACAGCCGCTCGATGGCGTTCAGCAGCGCCTGTTCGCCGGCCATGATATCGCCCATGCAAACATGCAACGTACCGCCGGTATAGCGAGTATTGCAGAGGTATTTTTCTGCCGCTCCCTTCTCCAACACGACCGCCTTGAGCCCCAACTGCGCGGCGCGGTTGGCTGCCGTCAGGCCAGCGATGCCGCCACCAACTGCAATGAGATCAAGTTTCTCGCTGCGCATAGTCTAGCCTTAAAGCTTGGTGGCCGACGCGTAAACCGTGAACCCGACCATCGCAGTCAGATCGAGGAGGTCCACGTCGCACGACGCGCCGGGCCGGTGTCAAACTCGGTTGCGCTCGCCTTCTGCGCGTTGGCACTGTCGCGACCAACCATTGGGCGGTCTTCACCCTAGTCGGAGTGTGAAACGGCGTCCAATCCTGCCCCCACCCCGAAAAGCCGGTAGCCGCGTGAAAACAATAGCTTCCTCTGATTTCGGCGGGGTCAAAGTTGGATGCCGATTCACACATTGGTCACGGACTCGCGGTCTATTATTCGCAGCTCAGGATTGTTGACGCTCCTCACATCCCTGACAGAATGCCATTCCAGGCGCACACTCTCGTCTCTGGGAGACTCATGCTGTGCCATGACCAAGAGATTTCGAAGCTGCCGTGAGCAAGCGCACGGATATTCGGGAGAAGGGCCAGGTTTCCTCGGTTATGGCTGAACCTGAATCGAACGCCAGCGGGACACCTGCCGCCGAGAGAGGCCTGGAAGGCCATGGCTGGAAGTATGGCGGCAAGGCATCGGGGTGGCGACGATTCGCACTGTGGATATTCGGCCTCCTGGTATTGTCGGCCCTCGTCTTGGTTGTCGTGCGCCTTGGCGAGATTGAGCGATTCGTCGAACTGGCGCGGGCGGCTCGTCCAGAATGGTTGCTGCTCGCCTGCGTCGCTCAGTCGGCCACCTATATTTGTGCCGCTGCCGTTTGGCACCGGGCCCTTCTCCAAGCCGGTCATCCCAGACGGCTTTCATCGCTCGTCCCACTTGGCGTTGCTAAGCTGTTCACGGAACAGGCCCTACCGAGCGGTGGCATCAGCGGCACGTTGCTCGTACTGCGCGGTCTGGGCCGCCGGCACATTCCGACGCACGCCGCTATGGCAGCTTTCCTCGTGGGCATAATCTCATTCTACACCGCCTATTTGGCGGTTGCCTTGGTTAGTGTGGGAATCCTTTGGCTAAATCATAAAGCCAGTCCTGCGCTTCTGGCGGTAGCCGTCCTGTTTTCCGCCGTCGCCGTAGCGATACCAGCCGCGGTGCTGTGGCTACAGCGCTGGAGCGCCCGG
>Ga0153915_10007057_pt1 | contig 10571 bp, 7 predicted proteins | sample Opewatmetagenome_2_FD_107003 | JGI IMG/M metagenome (GOLD analysis project Ga0153915, IMG submission 107003) | Freshwater wetland microbial communities from Ohio, USA - Open water 3 Core 3 Depth 3 metaG | ecosystem: Environmental > Aquatic > Freshwater > Wetlands | place: USA: Ohio, Lake Erie... | reverse complement strand
CAGGGATACTTGGCATTACCGGCATTCGACACCAGGTGATGCCAAGCATTTCGTACACGTACCAACCCGATTTCTCCAGACCGCATTTTGGGTACTTTGGAACGTACGTCGACCGGTATGGTCAAGTGCAAACGTACAGCCTTTTTGAGAGAGAGGTGTTCGGCGGTGCGCCGCAGGGAGAACGGCAGGCCCTCTCCGTGTCTGTGGGGAACGTCCTTGAGATGAAAACAGCCTCGCGCGATAGCGCAGTCAAAGAGAACAAATTTCAACTGCTCAACCTGAATCTTGGCCTTTCGTACAATTTCGCCGCGGATAGTCTCAAATTCAGCGAGCTCGGGATGGATTTCCGAACGAGCGTCGGGCAGGTTCTCTCCATCGGCGGAAGCAGTCGCTTCAATCTTTACAAGTTCGAGGTCGATCCAAACAATCCGCTGGTTGGCCGTCGGGTGGAGAAGTTTCTTATCAAGGAGAGCGGAAAACTGGCTGAGCTCACGAGCTTCTCGATCAGCATTGGAACGCGACTGAGCGGAGAACGGAAGAAGACGAGTGTAGGGCCCACGAAGGTAGTCGAGGATACTCTAAAGGATGTACGGCCGCGGACGGGTGTCTATGGACTCTACAACCAGGAAGAGCCGGATTTCAGCATCCCGTGGAATCTTGATCTGATGTGGAATTTCAGTCAGAGCCAGGCCGATCCGCGATACAAATTCCGAAGCTCCAATCTCATCGTTGGTCTAGGGTTCAATCTGACCGAGTTCTGGAAGATCAACGCAAGCGGCAGTTATGATATGCTTAACCGGCAGATCTCAGCGCCGCAGATATCGGTCTACAGAGATCTTCACTGTTGGGAGATGAATTTCAACTGGGTGCCACTGGGTCAATACCGCAACTTCCGCCTGGAGATTCGTTTGAAGGCACCTCAGCTTCAGGATGTCAAAGTCACAAAGCAGGCGAGTGCAAGCGGTCTCTACTAAGGCGTGGTCATAGTCCTGAGGGAGGGCGGCAGACGAACTCAAGAAACTTTGTGGCAGCCACTGTGTGCACTCGATACGCGGGTGGGAAACCGAACCGGTTCGGCAGAACTACAGAAGAGTCCTATGGTTCGTTCCCGCTGAGTGGGTCTCGATGGGAGGCGACGTGATGGGGGATGGCGCTATTCGAAACGCAACGATAATAAATTGCGTCATGTACCTCAGGCTGATTGCTTCCGCTCTTCGTATCGGTAGAGGGGATCCCGCCTTTTCAGTATCACATCCTTCGTGATTGTGCACTCCGTGACGTTCGGCCGCTCGGGCAGTCCAAACATGATGTCGAGCATCACCTCTTCAATAATTGACCGAAGCGCACGTGCTCCTGTACCGCGCTGCAGTGCGAGGTCGACAACGGCATCCACTGCGGACTGCTCAAAATGCAACTCCACTCCTTCCATCCTGAAGAGCTTCTTATACTGCTTTACAATGGCGTTCTTTGGTTCGGTCAGGATACTGTGAAGTGCTTCCTGGTTCAAAGAATGGAGAGAAGCAATTAACGGCACACGTCCGACGAATTCAGGAATCATACCGAACTTGATCAAATCTTCCGGTTGCACCAATTCGAGGTAGCGGTCTGCATCGGCATCCTTCTTGCCCTTAATATCGGCTCCGAACCCCATTGGGTTGGCGCTAACACGACGAGCTATGATTTTGTCGAGCCCCTCAAAGGCACCGCCGCAGACAAAAAGGATGTTCCGCGTATTAATGTTGATCAGACTCTGTTCGGGATGTTTCCTCCCACCTTTTGGCGGGACACCTGCAATAGTTCCCTCGAGGATCTTCAGCAGGGCCTGCTGTACTCCTTCCCCGGAGACGTCGCGTGTGATTGACATGCTCTCACTCTTCCGCGCGATCTTATCGATCTCGTCGATGTATACGATACCCCGCTCTGCCCGCTCAACATTGTAGTCAGCATTTTGCAGAAGATGTACGAGGATGGTCTCGACGTCATCCCCTACGTAACCCGCTTCAGTGAGAGTGGTGGCATCAGCGATTGCAAACGGCAGGTCGAGAATGCGTGCCAACGTCTGGGCGAGCAGCGTCTTGCCTGTACCAGTGGCACCGATTAACAGAATGTTCGTCTTCTCGATTTCGATGTCATCCATGTCGAACAGGCGATCCTTCGCGTCGATCCGCTTGTAATGATTGTAGACGGCGACGGCAAGACTCTTCTTCGCTCGTTCCTGACCGATGACGTAGTCGTCGAGTGACTTCTTGATTTGCGCGGGTGTCAGTCCAGGCTTAGGACCACGCCGCTGTGCGAAAGCGGCGAGATTGTTACGGATGATATCGACCGAACTTGAGACGCAGATATCACAGATATAGACATCCGGGCCTGCAATAATGCTCTGAACCTCCTCCGGTGTCCGCCCGCAGAAGGAACAGCGGATTTTGTCGGTGCCTTTGGCTCTCTGGGTCATTGCGAGGAACCCCTTTACTTTTTCGGTTCGCGTTCCTTCTTGACGAAAATCGTGTCAATGAGACCGTAACTCTTTGCATCTTCGGGTGACATGTACCGGTCGCGATCTGTGTCTTTCTCGAGCTGCTCAATCGGTTTGTTGCAGTGATGTGCAAGGATTTCATTCAGACGCTTCTTCGTGCGAAGGATCTCCTCTGCCTGAATACTTATGTCTGTTGCGGTCCCCTGGACACCGCCCCAAGGCTGGTGAATCATGATCCGGGAATTAGGGAGGCAGGCTCGCTTTCCTGGGGCACCGCCGGCAAGCAGCACAGCCCCCATACTTGCTGCAAGCCCAATGCAAATTGTTGCAACCGGCGGACGTATGTACTGCATCGTGTCATACACGGCAAGGCCTGAGGAGACGTTTCCGCCGGGGCTGTTTATATAGAGGGAAATATCCTTATCGGGTTCCTCCGACTCTAGGAAAAGCAGCTGGGCAATGACTAGGCTCGCGATGGAATCGTCGATGGGTGTTCCGATAAAAACAATACGCTCTTTCAGGAGGCGAGAAAAAATATCATATGCCCGCTCACCGCGCCCTGTCTGCTCTACCACCATTGGCACGAGTTGGTTGACAATTTTGAGATCGTGTGTCATTCGAACTACTCCCTCTCTTCGTAAAGTGTTACGCCGGTTCTCCTTCTAGGACCTTTTCCTGCACCTTTGCTTGAGCGCGGAGAAGGGTCATCACCTTATCCGATAGCAGCCGGTCAACTGCCGAACTTGATCGCTTGTAGTAGTCCAGCAATCGGCTTTTGTCAATGCCAATCTTGGACGCTTCCTGCTCGGCAAGTGCTGCAAGGTCTTCATCGGTGACGGTCAAATTTTCCTGTTGTGCAATTGCTTCCTTCAGCAGAGTCCACTTTGCCTGCCAGACGGCGTACGCACGGTTTTCGTTTCGGAATTTCTCTTCATCAAATTCTGCCGGGAGACGCCGGTCCTTCGTTCGGCTCTTGATGTCGTCCAGAAATGACTGTAGAAATGCTTCCACAAGACTCTCGGGAATTGGGAATTCATGCATCCTGACAAGTTCGTTGGCGATGGCATCGTTGACCCGATTGGTCCCCTGCTCCTCCCAATATTTCTCGAGATCGGCCCGGAGGGTTGTACGAAATTCTTCAGGAGAGGCAACTTTGCCGGCGGTCAGTGTCTTGACAAGAGCCTCATCGTAAGGGGGGAGCTGGAGTTTCTGAATTTTGGTGACAGTGATATCCAGGTGGTAGTTGTGACCATGATCTTTGTGTTTCGTCTCATACCTTACACGGTATGTTTCTCCCGTCTTCGCTGCTTTCAGGGCTTCACGAATCTCCGGCGCAAGTGTGGGATCTGCAAGGTAGAATCGGGCGCCCGATGTCTTCTTTCCGATAAGCGGAGCCCCGGTGTCATCGAGCTCCTGCAAATCTGCCAGGACAACATGTTCGAGATCAGCAACCATTTCAACGTCAATTGCCGTACTGTTTGCCTGCCGGAGGTGGTGAATTTCCTGCTCTACCTCGGCATCGGTGACCCGCCGGATGGGCTTTTCAACTGCAAGACCTCGATAGTTCTGGAGTACAATCTCCGGCTTCACTTCATACTTGACCGTAAAGCGTAGATACTCTTTCCGTTTGAAATCCATCTTCACCATCGAAGGAGTGCCGATGGGCTGAATGCTCCGTTCCTCCATGGCTTGACGATAGAGGGTATTGGCAACCTCGTCGATTGCGTCACGCTCGATTGCTTCGCCATAGATCTGTTTGATCATGGAGAGGGGAACTTTGCCTTTCCGGAACCCCCTCAACTCCGCCTTGGGACGAAAGTCTTCATATGCTTTGTCGAAATGGGGCTGAAGTTCTTCATGCGCTACGTCAATTGCCGCTTCCCGTTCGGTGGGGGAGGTGGTGTTGATGGTAACCTGCACCGATGCGTTTCCTTTCTCTGATAGTGAACCTTTGATCAGGAATGACCTATTCGTCCACCTTCCTCCGGGGAATGTGTGGTCTCGAAACGTCGCCAGTGGGCATAGGGGGACTCGAACCCTCACGGATTTCTCCACCAGATCCTAAGTCTGGCGCGTCTGCCAATTCCGCCATATGCCCCCGGAGAGTGGCGTTCAACGTCCGCTGCAGGAAAAATTACGGAATTCCCAATGGAATTTCAAGATTACTGAGGAGTGAGGATCAAGGGAGGGCGAAGAGCAGGCGGATCGTGGTGCCGTGGCCGATTTCGGAGTCGATTTCGATGCTCCCGTGGTGGTCGTCGATGATCTTCTTGCATATGGCAAGTCCCAGGCCCGTACCATGTTTCTTGCCGAAGGTGAAGAATGGTTCAAATACGCGCGAGCGGATCTCCGGTGGAATACCTTGGCCAGTGTCCGAAAACTCAATCACCAATGTGTGGTCCTGCTGGCGTGTTGCTACTGTCAGTGTGCCGCCATCGCCCATGGCGTCGGCTGCATTTGTGGCGAGGTTATAGAAAACCCGGACCATCTTTTCCACATCCATCACACAGATACCCTCGAAGCCGAAATTGCGGGTAACACTGATGCTGCGCTTTGACAAGTCCTTCTCAATGAAACTGAGAGCACTATCCATGACTTCGTTAAGATTGACCTCCTCAACATGGATCTCGCTCACCCCTCGGGAAAAGTCCAGGATTTCCTGGGTCATGTTGACAAACCGATCGACCTGTCGGATGATCTCATCAGCCAACTGAGCGGCTTCAGTGTTGCCGGTCTTCTTCTTGATGACTTGGGCGTACATCCGGAGGGTGCCCATCGGATTCTTAATGTCGTGTATGATGGTGCTGGCCATTCGCCCAACAGCTGACATCCGTTCACTCTGCACCATTTCCTTTGCCATGCGCGCATTCTCCAAAGCGATGGCAGCATGGACCGACAGGGCCTCAATAAACGCTTCGTCGTCAGAAGTGAACGGACCTTCCCGCTTGTTGAGGAATTGGAAGACACCGACAATGACACCGTCCTTGTTCCTCATAGGCATGCAGAGCACATTCCGCGTTTTGTACCCGCTCTTCTTATCAATTTCGGGATTGAACCTGGGGTCCTTGTACGCATCCGCAATGTTGATGGTCTCACCGGTCTTTGCCACATATCCTGCGAGCCCCTTGCCGATCGGCAACCGAATTTCAATCATATTGCTGCCCTGGGTGACCTTGGACCAGAGCTCGTTTGTTGCCGCGTCGATCAAGTAGAGCGTACCCCGGTCGGCATTGATGCTCTGAGTAGCGACATCGAGAATCAAGATCAGGACCTTATCCAGCTCAATTACTGAGTTGACGATCTTGCTTGCCTCGATGAGCAGGTTCAACTTGTCCAGCTTGTTCTTGGCTGCTAGGGAGTTGCGGCCCAATTCCAGAACGAATGTCTGGTCCATCGTTCGAAGGCGGACTGCGAGGTTGGTCAAGAGGTTGAGCGTGAACTCCGGGCTTTCGGCAACCAGAGAATGATATGACGGAGCAGAGATAATTGCGAGAGTGCAGTCATCCATAGCCTCGGCGCGCGCGGAGCGCGGCAGACTATCAATCAGCGAGAGCTCACCCAGGAAGTCGGCTTCGTGCAGGACTGCCAAGAGTGACTCGACACCGAACTTCGTCTGTTTTTTGATTCTAACTCGACCCTCCAGGATCACATAGAGGTCGCGCCCCTTGGTGAACTCGTCAAAGATAATTTCTCCCGCCTTGAACGTGCGGACTGGGATGCCCGCACAGAATTTCTGCAGGGTCTTCGTGCTGACACCGGCAAACAGAATGTTCTGCCGGAGCTTGTCGGGGAGGAGTGGAACACTTGTGGAGGATCGCGAGGCCTTGCGTAGTGCGGTAGGCGCGAAGTGTGAACGTGATTTTGCCTGCCTGTGTGCTGGCTTCTTTTTCATGAACATCGATTCTCTTACGTCCGACCCTCATAATAGCCAAATCGGCTAGGAGAGTCAAGAACGGTGCGGTCACGGAGATTTCCGCCTGTTTCTTGCAGATATGCTTGGTTCACCGTATATAGCAACATGGTCTCGGAGCCTGTTCTGCAGACAAAGCACCTGGGAAAGAAATTCGGCAAACGCTGGGCAGTGCACGACCTCAACCTTGTTGTGCGCCGGGGAGAGGTGTTCGGATTTCTTGGACCTAATGGTGCTGGAAAAAGCACCACCATACGCATGATCCTATCATTGATTCAACCATCAACAGGGTCGGTTGAGCTTTTTGGAAGACCACTTGTGCGCCATAGAAGTGAAGTGTTGAAACGCGTGGGTGGCCTTGTGGAGAAGGCGGATTTCTACCTCTATCTCTCCGCACGAAGAAACCTTGAAATTGTCGGAAGGCTCCTCGGAAGAACCTCAGCAGAGGAGATTTGCCGTGTGCTCGAGATAGTAAGCCTGACTGATAGGGCTGATGATCGGGTCAAAACCTATTCGCATGGGATGAAGCAGCGGCTTGGCATTGCCCAGGCGCTTCTGGGTTCGCCTGAACTTGTGGTTCTTGATGAACCAACCTCAGGCCTTGATCCACAGGGAATTAAGGAAGTACGTGAGCTCGTCGGGCGACTATCTCGCGACCAAGGAATGACAATTTTCCTCTCTTCACACCTGCTTCATGAGATTGAGCAAACTGCTACAAGTATGGCAATCATCAACCGGGGTAGACTTGTTGTTCAGGGGTCGGTGCGTGACCTTCTTTCGGATCGGGATGTGAAGGTGCGTATTGAGGCAGACCCAGCTGAGCGGGCAAGAGAGGTTGTAGCCGGCTTGCCGTTTGCTGCGGATGTTCTGATGGAGGGCAAGTTCATCGAGGCGAAACTCCCCCCCGATCGGATTCCTGAAGTAAACCACCTCCTAGTACAACTCGGCATCGAGGTGCGGGCTCTGGTGCCGAAACGCTCTCTCGAAGAATATTTCCTTGCCATCACAGAGGGGATTTCCGAAGTCACGCCAGATGATAAGATAGGAGAGGGGGGGAAAGCCTAGTATGCGGACGATCTTCGGCGACGAGCTCATCAAGACATACTTTAAGTGGCGCTCCTACATTGCCTTTATCGCAATCGCGATCATAGTTCCACTTGTCATGGTTGCGATGAGAATGCAGGGGGATGTCATGGTGAAGTCAATTACCCGCGGTCTCTCACAAGATTTCTTCCTGGTCGGAAATATTCTGAACGGCTATTTTGTAACGTACTTCATCATGAATGCTCTCTGGATCCACATCCCATTTCTGCTGACGCTTGGTGCGGGTGACCAGCTAGCCGGGGAGGCAGCGGCGGGCACATTCCGTATCATCCTGACCAGACCTGTGTCGCGAACACGGATCCTCGCGACAAAATATTGTACCACTTTATTCTATACATCGACCGTAGTGGTATTCCTCGTGGCGCTCAGCGTCGTGGTAGGATTGCTCCTCTTTGGCACCGGGGCGCTTCTCGTGCCGGGGAAGACTCTTACGATCATACCGGCGAATGATGTCCCGGTGAGGATACTCTTTGCTTGCCTCCTAGCGGTCTGGGGCATGTGGGTTGTTGCGTCGCTCGCGTTTTTCCTTTCATCATTGGTAGATAATCCGCTTGGTCCAATCATCGGAACAATGGCGGTGATCATCATCTTCTACGTGATCGGGGCAATACCTGCGGACTTGTTCCGTGAATTCAAACCATATCTCTTCACAACCTATCTCGATATTTGGCAGAAGGCACTCGAGCAACCTATCCCATGGAATGAAGTCCTTCGATCGGGTGCAATCCTTGGTGGCTACAGCATTGGTTTTTATCTAGTCTCATGGTATATTTTTGGTCGCAAAGATATCCTCAGCTGAGGCATCTCCTGCGAGTGCGTACTCCTCCTCTTTGAGGGAAAGGGATCCTACGATGGACATCCAGGCAATTCAGCGAGCTCTTCGTGAAGCGGGCATCGATGGCTGGCTGTTGACTGATTTCCGGAACCGTGATTATCTTGCCTATCGACTCTTGGAACTGAATTTTGAAAAGATGAGCAGCCGGCGATGGTACTATTATATTCCGGCAAGAGGCGAACCCAAGAAATTGGTCTCTGCAGTAGAGAGGCAAAAGCTGGACACTCTGCCAGGGAAGCGGATTGTCTATCTTTCCTGGAGAGAGCAGCATGCGGCGCTGAAAAGAGCCCTCGGTTTGAAAAAGAAGATTGCGATGCAGTATTCTCCGAAGGGCAATGTCCCGTACATCTCACTTGTGGATGCGGGGACGATCGAACTTCTTAGGAGTATGGGCTACAAGATTGTTTCGTCCGCCGATCTGATTTCCGAATTTGTCTCGATTATCTCTGAGGAAGGGTACCGGAGCCACAAGGAAGCAGCCGCCATTATGGATCGGATTATGGAGGAGGCCTTCGGAAAAATCCGCGAGGGTGTAAGAACAGGCAATGGACTCACGGAATACGACCTTCAGGAATTTATCATGCGCCGGTTCACAGAAGAAAACCTCACGACGTATGATCCGCCGATGGTCGGAACCAATGCACATCCGGCGGATCCACATTTTGACCTGACGCGAGAGAATGCCCGCCCCTTCAAGCAGGGGGATACCGTCTTGATTGATATGTGGGCAAAGAAGAATGTGCCCGGCGCAATTTACTACGATATTACATGGGTAGGTTTCGTGGGGGATACGCCGCCTCTAAAGTATGCGGAGATCTTTGCCGCCGTCCGTGATGGGCGTGACGCAGCGGTGCGGTTTGTGATGGAGAAGTTTGCCAAAGGCGAAACCTGCTATGGCTGGCAGGTGGATGATGTCTGTCGGAACGTCGTGAGAAAGGCAGGGTATGGGAAGTATTTCCTCCATCGCACTGGCCACTCGATCACTGAAGAAACACATGGCAATGGTGTAAATATTGATAATCTTGAAACAAAGGATGAGCGAGCTCTCCTGCCAGGATGTTGTTTCTCGATCGAGCCAGGTATTTACCTAGAGGGGGCCATGGCGGCCCGAACAGAAATCAACATGTTCATTCGCCATGACGGGACGCCGGAGGTTACCGGAAAGGTTCAGAACGAACTTGTTCTTCTCTAAACCAATTCTGGAATTGACGTGGGTTTAACCGACCGCCTCCACGAACTGCGCACCGGCTTCCATCGTACGTTCTGGGTTGCGAACGGCATGGAGCTATTCGAGCGCCTGGCCTACTACGGCCAGGGGACTATACTCAGCATCTTTCTCCGCGACCACCTCCACTTCAGCGAACTTGAGGCTGGAAAGATATCCTCCGTATTTGGTGGCCTGATTTACTTCCTTCCCATTTTCGCTGGGACGCTTGCAGACAAATTTGGCTTTCGGCGGGCCTTTTCGTTTGCCTTTTTCGTCCTGGCGATTGGCTATTTTCTGATCGGGTCAACCGGCATGAGTGCCTTCTCCGGAATCTACAGCGGTCTTCCGGTTTTTTGGATACTCATCTTCTATGCCATCTTCACGGCAATCGGCGGCTCCTTTATCAAACCCTCGGTGCTGGGAACAGTAGCAGTGACCTCCAAACCGCACACCAAGTCGGTCGGGTACGCTGTGTACTACTGGCTGGTCAACATCGGAGCGCTCCTTGGTCCGGTGATCGCAAACCTGGTGCGTAAGAACATCGGCATCGAATTCGTGTACGTTGTTTCCGCAGTGAGCTGTGCTGCAATGTTGGTTGTCAACATACTGTTCTATCGGGAGGTAAAAGATGAGGCTGGAGAGGTGATAGAAACAGTGATGACAAAATTGAAGAACATGGTTGTAGTGCTAACCAATGTACGCTTCATGATCTTCCTCCTTATCTTCTCACTCTATTGGATCATGTTCTGGAGCGGCTTTTATATTGTACTGCCGTTTTTCATTACCGATCACATCGATCGCAATGCGAACTTTGAACTTGTTCTGTCTGTCGGCGCTGCTGGCATCATCCTCCTGCAGCTTCCTGTTAACCTTCTGACCAAAGGCCTCTCCTCGAAGTCTGCTATTCTGGTAGGGTTTGCAGTCTCAAGCCTGTGCTTTGTAGTTGCTGCGCTCACTGGCTCGATTTGGGTTATTGCCCTGGGTATTCTTCTCTGGTCAATCGGCGAAATGATACAGGCCCCGCGATATTACGAATACATTT
>Ga0153915_10007056_pt1 | contig 10572 bp, 12 predicted proteins | sample Opewatmetagenome_2_FD_107003 | JGI IMG/M metagenome (GOLD analysis project Ga0153915, IMG submission 107003) | Freshwater wetland microbial communities from Ohio, USA - Open water 3 Core 3 Depth 3 metaG | ecosystem: Environmental > Aquatic > Freshwater > Wetlands | place: USA: Ohio, Lake Erie... | reverse complement strand
TCTGTACTATAATACCCAACGACTTGACCGAGATTATTAATATCGTTAGGATAAATGCTGCCGATGTCAGTGATCGTCCCCTTGTCATAGATAAAGCCGTGGTAAAATGCATTCCCTGAAATTTGAGATGTACCCACAACCTGACCGAGCTCATTTATGGCGAGAGCAGTGCTCCATGTTCCGCCGAGTGTGAGGTGGGTGACGGTGTATTGATGGAGGGCATTGGTCCAAGAACTGGTAAAACACACAAAACAAAATACCAATAATACCAAAATCCCCTTTGAACAAATCCTTTTCATCTCATTATCCTTCTTTCCAACAATTGCGATTTCAAATAAATAAGCCAAGCCTGCTCAAATATTGTTCTTTGACAGTTCGGTCACGACTCATAGACTATGTTTTTGAGCATTTTCTATACCAGGTTTCGTTATCATTAAAAGAAAGTGAGGAACCAGTTAGTTTCTCAATAAGTTATAGATTTTTAAACAGGTATTTTTAAAAAACTGACACTATTAAAAGTGGAAGTGTTTTACACAAAAGTTCCGAATGGCTTCCACTCCTAATTGATGACTATTTGAAATATTAATTTTGCTGCAAGATTTAAAAATGTCACTTTTAGGAAGGAGGTACTGCTAGGAAGGAGGTACTGCCATCTTGACACGGAGTGTAAGGTCAAATTCTAAATTTGGAAAATTATTGGAACCTCCATTTTTTAAAAATAGAACCAGAACTAAATCATTTCAGCTCCCTCACCGGGGATTCCTCTGCCCACAGGTGGTAAACGTCATTGTAAAGCTCTTCGCTCACCGACACCTTGTAAGGAGTAGGGTTGATGTCCCTGAGATGATCTTCCCTTGTACCCCGCAGCTGATTCAAAACATAGTCTCTGGACTCTTTTAAGGGAACTTCTGGGTAAACCCTTTTTCCATCCCAGACGCAATGATGGAGTGGAATAACTTTAGAAGGAGCAACAAACACACGTTTGATATGGTCAAATGGGTGATGGCATAATATGCGTCTGGTTGATTCGGGTGGCCTATCTCCCACTCTGATCATCAGATCCAGCAGGCTGTAACCGTCTTCACCGAAAAGGCGGTAAGCCTCTTTCTTCCCGGGGATGGTCATTTTACTCAATTCCTGGGAAAGTTTTATCCGAGGTATCCCTTTTGCTTCAACCAATTTGTAGACGCATCCCATTGCAGGCTGATCATCGCACGTAACAAGATGAGTGCCTATACCAAATGTGTCGATATCATGGCCTTGCTGATTGAGAGAACTCAAAATGCTCCTATTAATCTCATTGCTAGCAAAGATTAGACATTTCGAAAGATTGGAGTCAGTCCTGGCACCTATTTCATTGAATACTTTCCTTGTTCCCTTTGAAAGGTAGGAAAGGTCTCCAGAGTCCAATCTTACCCCTGTAGGCCTGTAGCCTATCTTGAGAAGCCCAAGCGCCACGCAAACAAAGTTAGGAACACCTGATTTCAAGGTATCATAGGTGTCCACAAGCGCCAGAAACCCTCTTGGAAAGGCCTGGGCATATGCAATAAAGGAGGCAAGCTCTCCTTCATTGGTGTAATTGAAACCCAATTCTTTTCGGATTTCCAAAACCATTTTAACAAAATCATGTACTTTTCCGTCTGCTCCAGCAAGGGTGTGATCTTTCAAATCCTCAATGCCTGTAAAAGACTGCACATAAGAATGGGCGTGAGTTCCCCCGATGGGGACACCAAAAAGATAACCTGCAAGAACATTGCTTGTCCCATCGAAACCACCCATATAGCTATAACGAGAAGCTGAAATACCTCCATCCGGGCCTTGCGCCCTCCGTAATCCAAATTCAATCAAGCCCTTGTCAAAGCCCACAGCTAAGCGATATTTCGCCGCATTTGTTGTCATTAAGCTCGGATAATTGGTCAGCGTCAGCGTGGGAGTCTCGAGCATCTGACCCACCGCTATCGGTCCCTCTACTCTCATTAATGGCACACGAGGAAAAGATATCGTTCCTTCTTTCAAGGCATAAACCTTCATTTTGGAACAGTCCACGCTCTTGAGCCAGTCGAAAAAACCTTTCTCGCATTGCGGCATCTGCTCCTTGAGATAGGCAATGTGATCATCCGTAAAATGAAAATTTTCAAACAGCCTGAGCTTCTCTCCGAGGCCGGCATAAATTGCGAACTCTCCCTGGAAAGGATTTTTGCGGAAGAAAAGATCAAAAACAGCCTCCTCCTCGTGCACCCCGGCTTTCCAATAAGCATAAGACATGGTGATCTGGTAGAAATCAGTCAACATGGGATTCACCAGTTGGTTCGTTGGTTTCATCTATCACACTCCTTTTCAAATCGACTTATCTGCAATGGCCAATGGATCTCGGAGTCGGGGAAAGATCAGGAAGTCGCTTATGTTTTATCAACAGGTTCTTTAGGTAGATTTTTTAAATTACTTATATACCTCAACTCATTAAATGGAACTTTATTTTTCATCACATCAAACAATTCTACAGCAAGCGCCTGTCCGATAAGTTGTTTTGTTTCGAATTCAGAATAACCTTCATTCATTAATCGTTTTAAGGTCATTACTGTCTCAGCTGGGTCATTTGCATTAATTTGGTTGTTAATGACTTCAAAGATGGCGTTTCTTAAATTTTCGTTAATTTTCATTTTGTAAATGATCAATTGCCCTTTTAAAATATACTCTATTATAGCAAATTCTAAATATGAAGACTACAGGAAAAGTGTTATATGACTTGACAGTATCTGTGAGGACCAATCCTAACTATTACAAAAACTTATTCCGCAAAAATGACTTCATATTTTCGACGGGTGGTTAAAGAGACCAAGGTCAGAGAGTTTCCGGGCGAACGTCACATTCCCTTAGACTTTCTGAATTGGGGATGTTGATGGAATTTGCGATCAATTGTTCTTAATCGAAATTTCATTCTAAGAAACCTATTGGCAATGGATCCCATCTCTAAGGTCTTGAGTGGACGACTGGTGATTTTGATCTTATTCTGCCGAATGGCCGCGAAAATGGCTTCGAGGTTCTTTTCTGCGTAAATCAGCGAATAAGTCGTTCCAAGCTGAGAGAGAAAATGAGCATCTGAGTTTCCAATCAATGGGAATCCAAAGGCTCGGGATACTTTTACCGCCTTTTGGTTAAAATTGATCATCGGGGAATAAAAATGACAATATTCGAGGGCGTCGAAGAGATTCAGGTGCTTCATGAGGTAACCGTTTAAAGAGTACGTTCCTGGGAAGTAAGGGTGCGGGGCAATGATCAAGGTTTCTGGTCGACGCAATTTTGAGAGAGAATAAAAATCCGAGCACATTTTATACGGGGGAGGGTTTAAAACGAGGACATGGCGTCTCTGAATCGTCATCTCTATGCCGGGGATGAGGAGGATTCCCCTCTTCTGAGCATAAAATGAAAGGTCTTGATTGAAGGTCATCTGGTGATGATTGGTGATGGCAATGACATCAAAACTTTCATCGGCAGCTTTTGAGATAAGTTCTCTGGCCGTGTAACGTACGAGGTCGAGGGGATCTTCAGCCGTGTGAAGATGCAGATCCGCCTTGAGGGGTCTCGATCTTTTGATTTTAAGAGTAGATCCTTTCACCATATAAAATTTTATAAGATGTCGAAGACGTTATGTCAAATTCCGTAAGAGGATGGAGGTCGGTGAGCTTTCGAGTTGGAGATTAAAAACCTAAAAACACTGTCAGATTTTTACCCCGTCAGAAATAATGCCCTGTCGGAATTTCTAACGGGGTTTACTCGAAATAGTTGAGAAACTGTGGTGGAAGCTTGGTCTTATCGACCTGAAAAAGCTCGATCAGAATCCCATCCGGAGCGGGAACCATGATATATTTCCAGAATCCCAAATCAGTGACCCCTTTTTTAAACACCACACCTCCGGATCTCAGCTTACTGGCCACTCCCTCTATATCATCGGTCTGGATTCCAAAATGATGAATATTGCCTCTAACTTGGTTCTTGGGTGGCTGGTCATAAAGATGAAGTCTGCCATTGCCAATTCTTATAAATATGTTTCTTTCACCCGCAAGTTCTGAATCGAGAATCACTTGGCCTCCAAAGAACTCCTTATAGAAATGGATACTCTTATCAATCTCTGAAGCAAAAATATGGATATGATGAACGTGACACGCCAATTGCATCCCTCCTTTGCTGGGGTTCCAGAATCACATATCAGTAAGCCATCGGGATAACAAATCCGTCCTCTGCCCCCTTGGGGCCACATACTTCAAGATACATAATATCTTTTCCCTCTAATTCTTTGGCGATATGTCTCACACAACACATTCCACAGAGGGAGAGGGGCTTTGGATTTCTGGGTAAGAGTGTTTCTGAAAAACCTTTTTTTAAGACATTCCCGAAATTATGGGCTGTAAGACCACTGGATTCGATCCATAAAAAATTTGCCGTTTGCCCACAGTCGTGGCATATCGTATCCATTCTCAACAAATAGGCCCTCGCATCATCATCCATCTTTGATTCTTTAAAAAATTCACCCCATTCTTTATTGGAGTGAAAAACATAGCACGGTGGCCCAGGAACCGGTTGGATCACCACTGCCCGTCCAGAAAAAGTTATATAATCTTTTTGAAGTTGGGTGATTAAACACGTTCTACATAAAGATTTTATATTTTTAACATCTTCGACATGCTCGGAATAACCATATTTTGATTCAGCTCCACATGCCAGACATTCTTTGACAAGGGTGGTCTTCTTTCTTCGAAGGAGAAAAGAGTAGAGGATCCATAAAAAAACGATACAACCCAATACAATGAGGAATATCTTCATCGTGCAAATTATCCCTGTAGGAATTTAATACGTAAGGGTAGGGCGATACCGCCGCATCGGATATGGGCCACCATTTCTTTAATGGTTTGCCAGCGATGGAGACCACCCTGAGCCTCAATCGCTATGTTCAGTTGAGCCTGGCCTGAAGTCATGTTGAATGATCCTCCGCTCTCCTCCTAATGCTATTTTTTAATTTGCTTTGCCTCGCGGAGCATTGAAAGAGCATCTTTTACGTATTCAGAATCTTCCGCACGGTAGAGGATGGTGGCATTCAGCAAGAGGTTGCCGACAGCCATTCCTCCCCGAGTCAGGTACAAGAATTCTCCTGGATTAGGGGCTTTATCAGTGAAGGAAAAGAAATATCCGATGTTGTTAACCCCTCGCATCTGTTGTAAGACCAGCTGCGTTTCGACTGCTTTCGGAAGAATTTTTTGTCCATCCTGTTCGACAAGAGTCCGTATTTTGGTAGGACTGTTAAAATCTTGTTCTCCCGTTTTGCCCCATATTATAGTGATTAAAACATGGAAATCGTTCCCCTTCGCAGGAACGAAAATAATAGTTGGAAACATATCCTTTTGAGGCTTATGAATATTGTCTTTCCAGGAAGCAGGGACGTTTAGCTCCAGTATTCCATGGTCAGGAATCGGATATTTTCTAACGGCCTTGGGTCCCGCTGCAAAAACAAGGTTTGTTCCTATTAATGTCGTGAGCAGTGTCATGACAAAAACCAATTTGACATTTATCTGTATCCTATGCATGAAACACCTCCTTGAGGGCATAACGCATCATTAATCAGAGAACTTTTTTTGGATTAAACTTGTTTATAAAAACATAATAACATTTTTTTAACTCAATTATTACATTTTAGGGCAAAACCTGTCTTTCAATGTACAGAATATGCAAGACCAATGATTTTTTCTACAATGGGTAGATATTTTAGAAGCATCAATAGTCCATGATCCATTAAGAAATATTATTAATAATATTAATATGTTGAAGCCCTTATCACTTTATTCTCTGACCCCTCTCAAATTTGGCATTAAATATGCCAATTATATGCAACCAAATATCAATTTCAGTGACACCTGTCTACTGAGTTTGAATAAGCAATAAATTGATATAACTGATTGATATAACAAAGAGAACAAGATGATTCCTAGTTTAGATCTCATTTCAAATTTGAGGAAATCACGTCCTCGACAAGTACCCGATCGCCCACATTTGATGTTGAAAGGTCTTAATCAAAAGGTTTTCCTCAATCAGTGGGGAGAACCGGAAACACAGATTGGTCTGAACCAACTTGGGAAATTAAATAAACTAGGCACCTTATTCTTGATCACTGAACCAACAGAAGAGGCCCATCTATCTGTCTGGATTTATAAAAGGAAGGAAAGCATTCTCCTCTTTACAAAGGAGAAACTGATTTCCCATTTTAGTTGTAAAAAATTCAGGTCGAAATTGGTATAAAGATATAGAATTTAACCTCGAACAGCCTTCCTAAGTTACCCACTAAAATTTAAAAAACGGAATATTTCAGGACCAGACCCTTCTATCCTAATTGATATTTGATTTGTTTTTGTTTAAAATTATTTCTGTTTCTTGATGACCTCTTCGATAATGCGAAGGTTGTGGAATGAAACCTCCAAAATCTTCATTTACCTTCAAATCTTTCCTAGACCTAAAAGCGTTGCTCGAAAAAAAACCTTTTTGTTTCCCTGAGCACCCTCATCCTGACGTTATAGATCATAGGGAGGAACAACATCCAGAATTGGAGGAAGACCTTTTTAAAAAGGCGATGGAAGGTGTGAGGCCAATCTCAAGAAAGAACTATGTTGAGAAAATTTGCCAAATCGAATTACCAGAAGGTTCAAAAAATAAGGAGGATGCTGAGACTTTAGAAAAGCTCACCGATCTTGTGAAATATGGGAGGGGTTTTAATGTAGCAGATACGCCAGAGTATATCGAAGGAACAGGATATAATATCCACCCCTCCGTAACAAAGCGTTTGCATCAAGGAGAATATTCCATCCAGGCGTTTGTTGATCTTCATGGTCTGCTTGCAGAGGATGCGAAGGAAGTCTTTGAGAGATTCTTAAAATGGGCAGTGACCACGGGCAAGACCGGTGTTTTGATTGTCCATGGCCGCGGTCTTTCCTCACCTTCTGAGCCTGTCTTAAAGAAAAAGGTTATCGAATGGCTCACCCGTGGGCCTTGGCGGAAATGGGTGGCAGCCTATTCCAGTGCAAGAATTTGCGATGGTGGGGCCGGGGCGACCTATGTGCTGCTAAGGCCTCGCCCTGTCTCGAAGCGGGCTAAGAAGAGGTAGTCTCTTGACGTAAAATCTTGATTAAGAAAAGAGGAATTAAAAGGGAAAAATACTGATGGAGTATCCTTGGCTAAAGAACTATGATGAAGGGGTACCATACACGTTAGAACCGTATCCGAAACAGACACTGCTTGATATTTTGAGCGACACGGTACGCCAACGCCCTAATCATATAGCTCTGATCTTCAAAGGGAGACATCTATCCTATTCTGAGTTGGAGAGGTTGAGTAATGCCTTTGCCAATGCGCTGGTTGCGTTAGGAGTCAAGAAAGGCGATCGGGTCGCTCTTCTTTTACCCAATTCACCTCAATTGATCCTTACCCAGCTTGGCGTGTGGAAAGCAGGGGGTATTGCTGCTCCGATCAATCCCCTCTATACAGGACACGAATTGGAGCGATTGTTGATAGAATGTGGGGCTGAAACCGTTGTGGTCTTGACCCGGTTTTATAAAAAAGTTAAGCCTCTTCAACCGCGCACGAGGGTGCGACACATCATCGCGACCAATATCAAAGAATATCTTCCTCGCTTCCTAAGCTTCCTGTTCACATTATTTAAAGAGAAGAAAGAGGGCCATCGCATCGAACTCCAAGCGAATGACCTATGGTTAAGTGATTTGTTGCGACAGCATGCCGGTATTCAAAGACCGAATGTGAAGATAAGCCCTGAAGACTCAGCTCTACTCCTCTTCTCCGGTGGAACTACTGGGGAGCCCAAGGGAGCGGTAGGTACTCACCAGGCTCTACTGATGACCGGAATGCAGTTGCGCGCTTGGTTCAGTACGATAACGGGTGAATGGGAGGATGTCATCCTGCTGACTATTCCTTTGTTCCATGTGTATGGCAATGCCGGCGTCTTTGCAGTAGGGATTTTTGGACGCGATTCTTTTGCAATCATACCCGATCCTCGCGACATTGATGATTTGGTTACCACCATTCGGAAGGTTCGTCCAACTTTTTTCCCTGGGGTACCAACCCTTTTCAATGCACTACTCAACCATCCCGATGTCCAGGCAGGTAAAGTAGATTTCAAGTCCATGAAATTGTGTGTCTCAGGAGCATCATCCTTATTGGCTGAAGTGAAGAACCGTTTCGAAACGTTGACTGGTGGCCGGGTGGTAGAAGGCTATGGTCTTACGGAATCTATGATGGCCGCTGTGGTCAATCCGTTACATGGTCCCTACAAACCTGGCTCAGTAGGGACCCCATTGCCAGACATCGAGATTCGTATCGCAGATGTGATCAGTGGCGAGGGCAGTCTTCCTCCGTGTGAAATCGGCGAGGTTTTGATGCGCGCACCTCAGCTGATGCAGGGGTACTGGCAACGTCCATTGGAAACAGAGAAGACCATCAGGAATGGCTGGCTTTACACTGGTGACATAGGATACTTGGACGAGGATGGATATCTCTTCATCGTGGATCGAAAGAAAGATTTGATTAAGCCCAGCGGATTTCAGGTCTGGCCCCGAGAGGTAGAGGAAGTCATTGCCTCGCATCCGGCAGTAAATGAGGTTGGGGTAGGGGGTGTCTCAGATGAATATCAAGGGGAAGCAGTGAAGGCATGGGTGGTTTTAAGACCAGGCCAGCAGGCAACGGCTGACGAGATCCGAGGTTATTGCCGGGAAAAACTTGCTGGGTATAAAGTACCAAAACATATTGAATTCACCGATAGCCTACCCAAAACCATGGTTGGAAAGGTGCTTCGTCGCGAACTGGTCGAAAAGGAGAAGTCGAAGCAGAATGAACCTTAACATTCATAAAACGCAGCAAAAAGAGCAGGGAGGTGGGCTGAAAAGGCTTTGAAGCGTAACCTTTTAAAGTATGGCTCCATAGTTTTCAAGCCCTTTCCAGAACCCACCTTAGGAGAAAACGTCTTGTTACCCATAAATCTTATGAATGACCGCTTTGCAAAGCCTTCGAAGCTTACCTCCCTGCGGAAATTATGCACCCATTAAAAGGTAAATCGTGAACAAATATCGGGGAAGATAAAGTGAAATGCAAAAATCATCCTGACCGTGAAACGATCGGAATTTGTCAGAAACACGAAACAGGATTCTGTCAGGAGTGCTGCGAGTGCCTTAACATTGACCACTGCTGTGAATGCGTAGATCCAAAGCTCTACTGTAAATTCAGAACACAGTGCATCATCTGGGAGATGTCAAGAGACAGAAGGAAGAGAGAAATCGATCGGGAGTTGGGGAGATAGGGAGATTAGGAGATAAATAAATTAGGAATTAGGAACCCGAAACTTGGAACCAGGAACCCCTTATAGCCTATTATTGAACAAAGAGGTCAATTGCTCAAGGTGCTTCTTTTCTTCCTCAGATAATGTCCTAAAGATCTGTTTTGCATTCCGGCCTTCTACTTTCCGTTCCATTTTGAGATAGAGGTCGTATGAATTTGATTCTAACGCCATAGAAAGTTCAAGGATGTCCCTCAGATTTTTTCCTTTTGACCATTGTAATGCCTCACTAACAAGCATCCCGCCTTCCATCACATCACCCCTTGGTTCTTTGGAGATCACTGTATCTGGAAATTCAGGTGCGGGGGCCTTCCCTGAAATCTCTTCAAACATTTTCCAGAGAGTAGTTTTATGGTTCTCCTCTGATCTCTTAAGATTTTGGAAGATCCCCTTTGTCTCTCGGTCTTCCATCATCTTGGTAAGTGATTCATAAAATTTGCGCGAGCCCTCTTCCAGGAGCCATGCCAAAGCGATCATCTCCTCCGGCCGTGCGGCTGGAGAGAAATAAGCCATACCAGCCTCAGGGATTCCTTCAGCAACAAGCCCCTGCCAGGCTCTGATTCCACCTCCCATACTATGAACTTCTTGAAATCCGGCCCCTGTTAGAATGGAAGCAGCAGCACGGCTGCGTGCACCTGCAGCTCAATAGACAATCGTCCGTTTGGTGGGGTCAAGTTCAGCAAGTCGATTCGGTAGTTCTCCTACAGGGATCAATTGTGCCCCGGGAAGATGCCCTTGTTCGTATTCCTTGGGCTGCCTCACATCGACAAGATTATACTCTTCCTGACTTTTCTGACTTAAAAACTCTCGAATCTTTTCAGCAGACCACGTCGATGCAGGTTTAAAATAATCAAGAACGCTCATTTTTTACCTCACAATCTCAATGGAATTATTATATGTGGGAGATCATCGATTTTGCAATAAATTATTCAGACCCCATAGTGTGCCCTTAACGATATTCGGGACCCCAACTATTGGAAATGACTTGGTTAAGTAGCAACTTGGTACCCAGTTAAAATTTCATGAACCTCTGAAAATTCGTTTGACAAAATCGACTATTTAAGTGTAGGATTTTAGGAAATTACAACCTGCAATTCAATTATTGTTGGACGGCTCAGATTATGAGATAGAACTTGTAGCCGAATGGCCGGGTCGATCGTGAGGATAATGGCTTGGTTTCGATAAAT
>Ga0153915_10007055_pt1 | contig 10572 bp, 9 predicted proteins | sample Opewatmetagenome_2_FD_107003 | JGI IMG/M metagenome (GOLD analysis project Ga0153915, IMG submission 107003) | Freshwater wetland microbial communities from Ohio, USA - Open water 3 Core 3 Depth 3 metaG | ecosystem: Environmental > Aquatic > Freshwater > Wetlands | place: USA: Ohio, Lake Erie... | reverse complement strand
GAAGTCGAGATCGGCTATACGGCCCGGCTGGCTGTGGAAGAAGCCAAGCGATGCTTGCATTGCTACCGGCAGGAATAGGAAAAGGAGATATGGAAAATGGCTATGGTAAGCTTGACCATCGACGGGAATCAAGTGAAAGTTCCCGTGGGAACAACGATCCTGGAAGCAGCGAAGTCCGCAAATATTCGCATTCCCACCCTTTGCTATCTCCCGGAAGTGCAGGCCATCGGGGCCTGCCGGGTTTGTTTGGTGGAGATTGAAGGAAACAGAAATCTCCAGGCCTCTTGCGTCTTCCCGGCGTCAGATGGCTTAGTGGTCCACACCAATTCCAGGAAAGTGCAAGAAGCCCGAAAATTCACCGTGGAACTGCTCCTTTCGGCCCATCCGCAGGAATGTCTGACCTGTACTCGAAATTTAAAATGCGAACTGCAGCGGCTGGCCGAAGAAATGGGCATCCGGGAAGTTCGCTTCCAGGGGGAAAAACCAAAACCCCGATTCGATGATTCCACCCCCTCTCTTCGGAGAGATTCGAGTAAATGCATCCTTTGCCGGCGTTGCGTGACCGTGTGCCAGGAAATTCAACAGGTCGGCGCTTTATGTGTGCAGGAACGGGGATTTGATACATATGTTGGGCCAGCTTTCGGGGACGATCTGGGAGAGGCCGCTTGTGCTCTTTGCGGGCAATGTATCAACGTCTGTCCGGTAGGAGCTCTGACGGAAAAGGATTATACTTCGGAAGTCTGGAAGGCGATCCACGATCCGTCCAAGATCGTCGTAGCCCAGGATGCCCCGGCGGTCCGCGCGGCGTTGGGGGAAGAATTCGGTCTCCCTCCGGGAACGTTAATTACGGGAAAGATGCTGGAGGCTCTGCGGCGGCTAGGTTTCGACGTCGTCTTCGACACGAATTTCGCAGCCGATCTAACAATTATCGAAGAGGGCAACGAGCTTCTCAAGCGGATCAAAGAGGGCGGGACCCTTCCCATGATCACCAGCTGCAGCCCGGGATGGATTAAATTTATCGAGCACTTTTATCCGCACCTCTTGCCCCACCTCTCGACCTGTAAGTCCCCGCATCAGATGCTCGGTGCGCTGACGAAAACCTATTATGCGCAGAAGGCCGGGATCGACCCGGCAAAAATCGTCACGGTCTCCATCATGCCCTGCACGGCGAAAAAGTTCGAGTGCAACCGGCCGGAGATGCGCGACAGCGGGTTTCAGGACGTTGACTATGTCTTGACCACCCGGGAACTGGCCCGAATGATCAAGAATGCCGGGATTGACTTTGTGAATCTGCCGGACGGGAAATACGATGACCCCCTGGGGGAATATACCGGGGCAGCGACGATATTCGGAGCTACCGGGGGTGTCATGGAAGCGGCTTTGCGGACGGCCTACGAGGTGGCGACCGGGAAAAAATTGGAAAATGTGGATTTCACCGGTGTGCGCGGTTTGGAAGGGGTGAAAGAAGCAGCGGTTCTGGTGGACGGGCTGGGAGAAGTGCGAGTGGCCGTGGCCCATGGCTTGGGGAATGCCAAGAAAATAATGGATCGGCTGGCCGCCGGAAAAGCCAATTATCATTTTATCGAAGTCATGGCCTGCCCCGGAGGTTGCGTCGCCGGCGGGGGGCAGCCGATGCCGGTGAACAATGAGATCCGCAAGCTTCGCGCTCAGGCTCTTTACCAGGAGGATAAAAACCTCAAATACCGTAAATCCCATGAAAACCCGTCGATTACTAAAATCTACCAGGAGTTCCTGAAAGAACCCTTAGGAGAGAAATCGCATCATTTGTTGCATACGAAATATACCCAACGGGGAAAGTATAAAGAACGTTGAGCGCTCGGGGGGCTCTGCAGAGAGCACCGGGTCAGACATAACCATCGAGGGTCTGTTGGTTTCATGCCAGTTGTCTCTACCATAAAGGAAAAATGCAGACGATGCTATACGTGCGTCCGCAAATGCCCGGCCAAAGCCATTAAAGTGGAAGAGGGGCAAGCCAAAGTCGTCAGAGAACGGTGTATCGCCTGCGGTTCCTGTATTAAGGTATGCCGGCAGGAAGCGAAGGCCATACGGGATTCCATCTCCACGGTAAAGGAACTTTTCTGGAATAACGAACAGGTCATCGCCTGTCTGGCTCCTTCTTTTCCCGCCGCTTTCCCTCAGGCCAAGGCGGGGCAGATCATCTCGGCGGTGAAAAGCCTCGGGTTCACCGAGGCCACAGAGGTGGCCTTCGGGGCCGATCTGGTGGCTCGAGCTCACGCCCGCTGGGCCCGGAAGAATGGACATAATCTGTTTATCTCTTCCCCCTGTCCGGCGCTGGTTCTTTACATTAAGAAATATTTTCCGTCCCTGATTTCGAATTTAACCCCCATCGTCTCGCCAATGGTGGCCATGGGTAGGATCATTAAACAGTCCTACCGCCCGGGAGCGAAGGTGGTCTTTATCGGTCCCTGTATCGCCAAGAAAGCGGAAATCGATGATCCGGAGGTTTCCGGGGATGTAGATGCTGTCCTCACCTTCGTGGAACTGGAGACGATGCTCCAGGAAGCCGGGATCGCCCTAGAGAAACTTCCGGAAAGTGAGCCCGATGGGCCGATTCCCAGGCTGGGGCGCATCTTTCCCGTCCCCGGTGGCCTCCTGCGCAGCGCGGCGATGAAAGAGGATATCTGCCGCAATCAGGTCCTGGTTACCGAGGGAAAAGAAGCCTGTTCCCAGATTCTTAACGAGGTTCTGCAAGGAGCCATAGAAGCCCGATTCCTCGACCTGCTCTTTTGCGAAGGATGCATCAATGGTCCGGCCTTTCCGAACGAACTCTCGGTTTTTGGCCGAAAGGAGCTGGTGGCCAATTACGTCCAGGATCGGTTGACTCGGGAGCGGGAGACCCGACATGAAGCCGACATGAGGAAATACCGGTCGGTGAGGCTGAACCGCGCCTTTGCCACTGAAGATCATAGATTGCCCACTCCCAGCAAAGAAATCATCCGGGAGATCCTGCGGCGGACGAATAAAATCCACCCCGAAGATGAATTGAATTGTGGAGCCTGTGGCTATAATTCTTGCCAGGAAAAGGCCAGCGCGGTCTATTGGGGGTTAGCAGAGAATGAAATGTGTCTCCCGTACCTGATCGATCAGCTGGAGGAGAACCTGAACCAACTGGCTCAATCGCATAAAGAACTATCCGAAGCCCAGCAGCAGTTGATCCAGTCGGAAAAGATGGCCTCGGTCGGGCAACTGGCTGCCGGTGTGGCCCATGAGGTCAACAACCCTTTGGGGACGATCCTGCTTTATTCCCACATGCTCCTGGAGAAGCTGGGAGACAAAGATACCCGCCGTGAGGAATTGGAAACGATTGCCAAGGAGGCCACGCGCTGCCGGGACATTGTCCGGGGTCTGTTGGACTTCGCCCGGCAGAGAAAATTGCAGATTGAAAATATTGATTTGAACCAGATTTTGGACGAGGTCCTCTCTTTGGCCTTAAAGCAGCCCTCTTTCCAAAAAGTGGAGATTGTCAAAACTCTGGATCCGTCACTGCCCTTAATCGGCGGCGACCCGGTACAATTGAAAGAGGTCTTCTTGAATATTGTGTCCAATGCGGGAGAGGCCATGCCCGATGGGGGAAAGGTGACGGTTTCCTCCAGGTTTAACAATCGAGGGGGGAATATTGAGGTTACCATCCGGGACACAGGATTGGGCATTGCTCCGGAGAACCTGAACAAAATATTCATGCCTTTTTTTACCACCAAGAAGATCGGGCAGGGAACCGGATTAGGCCTGGCGATTGCTTACGGGATTGTCAAGATGCACCGGGGCTCCATCGATGTAGAGAGCAAACAAAAGGAAGGAACGATCTTTGTGGTAAAGTTCCCGGTAATTCACCCGGTGAAATCAGAGAGAGAAGTCATTGGAGGGTAAGGGAAGCAACGAGCTTCCTGGATTCAGGGGGGAGGGGGCGGTGGAGTCATGAAAACCAAGGCGAAGATCCTGGTCGTGGATGATGATTTGGATTTCATCGAGATTAGCAAGCTCTCCTTGGGAGGTCAGGGGTATCAGGTTTTTTCGGCTTTCAACGCCAAGGAAGGGTGGAAGATGGTAGAAAAAGAAAAGCCTGACCTTATTATTTTGGACTTGATGATGGAGCGTCTGGACTCCGGAATGGCGCTCAGCCAGCAGATCAAGGGTCATCCGAAATATGGGGCGATCCCCATTCTCATGCTCACTTCCATTTCGCGCGATACGGGCATAGACTTCACCCCGCGCACAGTGGAAGATCTCCAGCAATTGAACGTGGACGATTTCAGCTCCAAGCCCATTAAGCCCCAGGTCTTGCTGCAAAAGGTGGAAAAACTTTTGGCGAAGAAGCGCGGGAAAGGGAAGAAATAAGGAGAATCTTTTCCATGATCAAAGGCTCGAGACTTTTGATTGTCGATGATGAACAACCCATCCGGGTCGCCTGTGCGAAAATTCTTTCCGAAGAAGGAGCCTTGACCGAGGTTGCCGGGGACGGGCTGGCGGGTCTGGAAAAGGCCAAGACCCATGAATTCGACTTGGCGCTGGTGGATTTGAAAATGCCCCAGATGGATGGAATGGAACTCCTGGCCCATCTTACTCAACTGGCTCCCGACATGATCAAGATTGTGATCACCGGATATGCCACCCTGGAGACAGCCATTGAAGCCGTCCAGAAGGGCGCCTATGACTATATTCCCAAACCCTTCACCCCCGGCGAACTACGGACACGCGTAAACCGTGGGTTGGAACGGCGCTCCCTTTTGCTGGAGGCGAAGAAATTGCGGGAAGAGAGGGAAAGGAATCTTCTGGAACTGGCCAATGAAAAAAGCCGAACGCAGACGATCATCCATTGTATGGGGGATGGGCTCCTGGTCACCAACCGGGATGAACAGGTGGTCTTCTGTAACCCGGCCGGCCGGCGGCTGCTGAAGGTCAAGCGGCCGATCCAGGTGGGTGAACCCATGACCCATGTGGCGAATGATCCGGAGTTAATCGCCCTGGTGGAGGCGGCGATGAGCCTGAAAGAAGGCCAGGAGATGGCTTCCAAAGAGCTGGTCGCCCGGACGTCCAGTGATCCGGTGCTCATGGCCAATTGTGCTCCGGTCAAGGATGAGAAGGGTCAAATGATCGGGGTGGTGACCGTTCTGCGAGATATTACCGAATTGAAAGAATTGGACAAAGCCAAATCCACCTTTGTTTCCCTGGTGGCTCATGAGTTGCGAGCTCCCCTGGCGGCCATCGAAGGATACCTGGATGTAATCCTGGAGGGAGTGGGCGGGGACGATCCCCAGAGGATGCGCAAGATCCTGGAGCGCTCCCGGGAACGGACCCAGGGCCTTCTGGCGCTGATTAATGATCTCCTGGCCATCTCCCGCATGCAGGCCGGACGCTTGGCCAAGGAAAAAGAGAAGCTGCAATTGGGCATACTCCTGAAAGACGTTGGGGAATTGATGAAAGGGCAAGCGTTGGAAAAGAAGGTGAACATTGAAATGGAGGTGCCGGATGATCTTCCTCCGATTCAGGCAAACCGGGAGGATATCACCCGGGTCTTCACAAACCTTCTGGACAATGCCATCAAGTATAACCACCAAAAAGGAAAGGTATTCCTGGGGGCGTGGGCGGATGATGCCTTTGTCAGAGTGGAGGTTCAAGACACCGGAATGGGGATTCCCAAAAAAGACATTGCCCACCTTTTCGACGAATTTTACCGGGTAAAGAGCAAAGAGACGCGGCTGATCACCGGGACCGGACTGGGACTTTCTATCGCCAAAAAGATCGTCGAGGAACATAATGGCCACATTGAGGTAGAGAGCAAGCTCCATCAGGGAAGCACGTTCCGGGTGCTTCTTCCGATTTGAGAAAGAGGATCCGCACGAGTATGAGTGCCAGCCAGGAATCCCAACGGAACTGACACTGACAGTCGCCCGGAAACTTCCTTTATTCCTGCGGGGGAGGCAGTGGCTGACCTCTTAGGGGAAGGGTTCTTCAGCTCCGCCAGACAAATTTCTGATTTGATTTGGCGGGTCATCAATAGAGACCCAGACCCCTCTGCAAGAGGCCTGGGTTTTTTTATGGAGGATCATCCATGGAGAGAAGGTTGGGGGTGGTGGGAATCGTCGTCGAAGACCGTAAAGCGATGGCTCCCCGGGTAAATCAGATTCTGAGCGAGCACGGGGAAATCATCGCCGGCAGGATGGGATTGCCATACAAGGATCGGAATGTCTCAGTGATCTCCCTGATCGTGGATGGAACGACGGATGAACTGGGCTCTTTAACTGGGAAACTGGGAATGCTCCAGGGCGTCTCGGTCTGTTCTTCCCTGATTCGAGGATGAGATGAGTTGGGTATCGCCTTGAAGAAGAATCCCAAAGGGGGCAAAACATGTCTGAGAAAATAAATATCATCGATGAAGAGTTGATTCATAGAGAGTTAGAGGCCGGAAGGGGCAAGTCAAAAGAAGAAATCCTGGAGATCGTGGCCAAGGGCAGAGAAGCCAAGGGAATCGAACCCCGGGAGGCAGCGGCGCTGCTCCAGGTGGAAGAACCAGAGCTGATGGAAGAAATATTCCTGGCGGCCAGAAGGGTCAAAATGAAGATCTACGGGAAACGGCTGGTTCTATTCGCTCCGCTTTACCTGAGCAATTATTGCGTGAACAATTGCCAGTATTGCGGGTTCCGCAGAGACAACCCGCTCATTTCCCGAAAGCGCCTAACCGTCGAGGAAATCCAGGAACAGGTCAGGGAATTGGAGAATTTGGGCCACAAACGCCTCTTGCTGGAATGCGGGGAGTCTCCTCTATCGGATATCGATTTCGTCGAAGAGGCCATTGCCACCGTTTACGCGACGAAGAATGGAACCGGAGAAATCCGGCGCGTCAACGTGAACATTGCGGCCACCAATGTAGAGCATTATCGTCGCTTGAAGGCAGCGAAGATCGGGACTTACCAGCTCTTCCAGGAGACCTACCATCGGGCTACTTATGAAATTCTTCACGAGGGTCCCAAAAGGGACTATGAGCGGCAAATTTTAGCCCCCGATCGGGCCCAGGAAGGGGGCATCGATGACGTGGGCCTGGGAGTCCTCTTCGGCCTTTATGACTACAAGTTTGAAGTCATGGGTCTTCTGGGCCATGCCCGTCATCTGGAAAAGAGGTTTGGCGTGGGGCCGCACACCATCTCGGTCCCTCGATGGCGCCCGGCCGTGGGCGTGGACTTTACGCCTCCCCATCCGGTATCAGATGCTTCGTTCAAAAAATTGGTGGCCATCCTGCGGCTGGCCGTTCCCTACACAGGGATGATCATCTCTACCCGGGAGAGTGTGGAGATGCGCACGGAGGCTTTCAGCCTGGGCATTTCCCAGACCAGTGCCGGTTCTCGAACCTCCCCCGGGGCCTACGGCCGAAATGGGGAAAATCAAGGGGAAGGGCAAAGCGAGCAGTTCCACGTGGCGGATCACCGCCCGCCGGACGAGGTGATTCGTTCGATGTGTGAATTAGGCTATCTCCCGAGCTTTTGCACCGCCTGTTATCGCCGGGGAAGGACGGGAAAGGAATTCATGGACATGGCCAAGCCGGGGGACATCCAGGAAATGTGTGCTCCTAACGCCATTCTCACGTTCAAAGAATACCTCCTGGACTATGCCCCCGCAGAGACTCGCCAAGCGGGAGAAGAAAGCCTGCGGCACCACCTCGAGGAAATTCCCCCCGGGCCTTTACGGGAAGAGACCGAAAAGCGTTTACGAAGAATCGAGAAGGGAGCGAGAGACCTTTTCTTTTGAGTCAAGAGCAAGACGTAAAGAGCCAGGAGCCAAAGGAAGGGATCTCCTGGCCTTTGCGACTCACTGGTTTTATATGGTTCGCGAAGAATATTTACAGAAAGTTCAAGCCGCAAAAGAAGGTCAGGGGATTTGCGGGGAGGATATCCGGTTTCTGCTTTCCACCGCCGAAACGGAGGAAAGAGAGGCTCTCTTTGAGGCAGCGGACCAGGTTCGCAAGAATTGCGTGGGCGATGAGGTCCATCTGCGAGGGATTATCGAGTTCTCCAATTTCTGCATCCAGAATTGTTTGTATTGCGGTCTTCGCCGGGACAACCATGGGCTCGCGCGTTACCGGATGTCCCTTTCGGAAATACTCGCAGCTGCCAAAAATGCAGAAGGCCAAGGGCTGGGGACGGTGGTTCTGCAATCCGGAGAAGACCCTTGGTTTACCCGGGAACGAATCTCTGATTTTATTCGCGCGATCAAGGAGCACGCAGATTTGGCCATTACTCTCTCTGTCGGTGAACACCCATATGCCGATTACCTGGCCTGGAAGGAAGCGGGTGCGGATCGATACCTCTTGAAACACGAGACCTCCTCGCCGGCGCTCTTCCGCAGGCTACGGCCCGGCCGCGAGCTGGGAGAACGATTGAAGGCCTTACGCTGGCTGCGAAACTTAGGGTACGAAGTCGGTTCGGGAAACATGGTAGGGCTTCCAGGTCAAACGGACGAAGACCTAGCCAGAGATATCCAGCTTTTTCACCAGTATGAATGCGATATGATCGGGATCGGCCCATTTGTTGTCCATCCCCAGACACCATTGGCCTGGGCGGAGAACGGCCAGTTAGATAGAACCTTGAAGGTTTTGGCTATTACTCGCCTAATCACCCGGGACGCAAACCTGCCCGCGACGACGGCCGTCGCAGTTTTGGAAGAAGGGGGTCGACGCCAGGCCTTGTTGGCAGGGGCCAATGTGGTCATGCCCGATGTAACCCCTCCGAGCTACAGGCAACACTACCAGATCTACCCCGGCAAAGCTCAGATCTCAGTGACCCGCCAAGCAATCACTGAGCTGATTTCCTCGCTTGGCCGGAAGATCGGCCAAGGGTCTGGGCGCAGAATTCGATCGCGGGCCGCCTGAGCTATTGGGGGTTCCCCTTTTTCCGCCCGAGGACCTTTCCTTTCCCCTGATTTCCTGACCGGGAACTTCTGAAATAACCGGTGAGCAGGTTTTAGCCGAGAAATAACGTGCCAGGATGGTTCGTGACTTTCTGCTCGCCTGCTGGGATTCTCCCAAAAAAGGGATTGATGAAATCCCTTGACTTTTTAAGCAAAATACCTATTATAATTTTAATGGGATATGCGGACCTCTCCGGGGGGAAGGTCGCAGGGGAAACTGCAAAATGAAAAAGGAAACTGATAAGTTTGAGGTGTTAGAAGAGAAGGTCACGCAGTTAGTGGAAGCCTATGCCTCCCTCTCAACCGAAAAAAACGCTCTGGGGAAGAAGCTTGCCCAGAAGGAGATGGAAATCCAAGGCCTTACGGAAAAAGTCGCGCAGTTGTCTGAGGAACGGGAAGTCGCCCGGGAAAGGGTGGAAGGCCTTTTAAATCGCCTTGATCACCTCATTTCTTCCAGAGACATGGTGAGTAGAGGATGAAAAACCTTGTTCGTGTAGAAATTCTGGGGCGGGAATACACGGTGAAAAGCGACGAGGGGGAGGAAAGGGTTAAGGATATTGCCGCATACGTTAACCGCAAGATTAAGGAGGTTTCGGAAAGCCGTCAGACTGTTTCCACTCTAAACGTAGCGATATTGGCCGCTCTGAACATTGCCAATGACTATTTCGAGGCCGTAGAGCATGAGAAGACTCTTGCGCAAAATATTGAAGCGAGGTCTGGCCGGTTGATTGAAGTGATTAATTCAAAAATCGAGTAACTCTTTGTAAGAGAGCTTATCCCCTGCGATGTTGGTGATGATGTGAGAATTTTTGAGCCAACAGCAAACAAACGGGAGCTGTCTCTTATTGTGGCTGGCCTGTCCCAATTCCGCAAGGAGCAGGGAACGCCAAAAGCAATAATATGGCGCCCACCTAGGCAACTAGGTTCAAAAGGAAGCATCACACGGCATTTGCGGGGGATTTTAAATGGAGAGTAGAAACTGTCGGCTTGACCCGATGATTTTTGGGATGGGTCAAAGTCAAACGGAAGCCAGTCCGGAAAGGAATTATTGGAGGGAAACAGAGGAAGCAGAATTGGCTTAAATAGCTTGAATAGGTGCAGAAAAAAATGGATGCCCCAAACCTTCCCCCGAAACGGGGGGAAGGGGGATTGACTTTGCCATACAGGGGATCGGTTGAAAAAGGATTTAGAAATCGCCTAAGCCAAAGGTTCCTCCTTTCCTTTTCCCTTCAGAAGGTAACAAACCGAAAAGCCAGAATGACATCCTAACGGGTCTATCCGAGGAATGATGTTCCCGGATTGTGCCCCTCAAGAAAGAGATTATGGACGGGAATATCTATCTGCTGATCGCGACCGCACTGGCTGTTCTTCTCGTCGGCCTCGGTGTGGGTTATTTCCTACATAAGAAAATGACCTCCGCTCGGTTTCGTCTGGCCGAGCAAAAGGCACAGGAGGCCGTCGAAGAAGCCAAGAGAGAAGCCGAAGCCGTAGGGAAGGAAGCCGAAATCCGGGCCAAAGATCATTTCTTCCAGGTCAAGGGCGAGTTTGAGGCCGAAGCAAAGGAGCGGCGGCAAGAGCTCCAGAACATGGAGAAGCGACTTCTCCAGAAAGAAGAGAATTTAGAAAAAAGGG
>Ga0153915_10007054_pt1 | contig 10572 bp, 11 predicted proteins | sample Opewatmetagenome_2_FD_107003 | JGI IMG/M metagenome (GOLD analysis project Ga0153915, IMG submission 107003) | Freshwater wetland microbial communities from Ohio, USA - Open water 3 Core 3 Depth 3 metaG | ecosystem: Environmental > Aquatic > Freshwater > Wetlands | place: USA: Ohio, Lake Erie... | reverse complement strand
TTCCTCCATCCCGCGGAGGGGCTGAACGGGGATTTCGGAATGCTGGCCAAGGAGGATGTGGTCGTTGCCATCTCCAACCGTGGTGAGACGAGGGAACTCCTCGAGGTCCTTCCCCTGGTCAAACGCTACGGGAACCGGCTGATCGTCCTAACCGGGAATCCAGATTCCACCCTCGCCAAGGCGGGAGATGTCTCTCTGAACATCCATGTCAAGGAAGAGGCATGCCCCCTGGGACTGGCGCCGACGGCCAGCACGACGGCAACCCTGGCCCTCGGAGATGCGCTGGCGATAGCCCTGATGCAGAGAAAGGGATTCAAGGAGGAGGATTTCGCCCTCCTCCACCCCGGAGGGGCCCTGGGGAAGAGGCTTCTTCTCAAGGTGGAAGACCTGATGCACGTGGGGCGGGCCTTCCCGATGGTGTCCGAAAAGGCCCTGATGAAAGAGGCCATTTTCGAGATCACGTCGAAGCGGCTGGGGGTGACAGGGGTCTGCAATCAAGACGGGCAACTGGTCGGCGTGATCACCGATGGAGATCTCCGGCGGGCTCTCGAGAGATTCAACGACCTCCTCCACCGGCAGGTCTCGGAGGTCATGACGCGCAACCCCAAGCGGATCGAGAAAGACGCACTTGCCGCCAAGGCCGTTCAGCGAATGGAGGAGTTTTCCATCACCTCCCTCTTTGTCTTTGAAAAGCCCGGGGATACAATCCCGGCGGGAATTATCCATCTGCACGATCTGCTAAGGGCAGGCGTCGTCTAAAGGGATGGGTTGGTTGGGGTTGTTCGATGAAACGGGCCAAGCTCCTTCTCCTTCTTTCGATCGTTGTCATCGCAGGGGCGATTGTGTTTACCCTCTGGAACAACCTGAAAGAAAAGAGGGTTGCCGAAGAGAATGAGAAGCTGCCCCAGATCTCAACAGGCGGGGCCGACGTACGCCTGGAGAAGATCCACTTTGTCGAGGACAAGGAAGGTCGGAAAACCTGGGAGCTCGAAGCGAAGGTGGCCCAGCAATATCAAGGCGAGGATCTCCTGGTCGTCGAGAAGGTGAAGGTCACCCTTTACGCGAGGGACGGCCGGACCTTTACGATCTCTGGCAATCAGGCCAGGGTTCATCAGAGTTCGAAGGACATGGAGCTCTCGGGGGATGTCCAGTTGACCTCCAGCGACGGCTACCAGCTCAAGACCCAGAATCTGACTTACAACCATGCGGAGAAGAAGGTGACGACGTCCGATCCGGTGGAGATCGACGGCGAACTCTTTCGCCTGGTCGGGAGGGGAATGCTGGTCGATTTTGGAGAGAGGCGGTTCAGGGTCCTTCATCAGGTCAGAACACTGCTTAAAGGGGGCTTGCGGGGATGAGCCAGACCGGAAAGGGCTTCTTGGTTCTTGTGCTTTTCTTTCTCCTCTTCTCTCTTCTGTCTGCAGAGGCGCAGGACAAAAAGGGGAAGGCAAAAGTGGCGAACAAGAAGCCGAAGGCAGAGGGTGGATTTGGACTGATGTCCAGCCGGTCTCCCATCGAGATTACCTCCGATGCCCTTGAGGCAAACCAGAAAGAGAATGTGGTCACGTTCAGCGGGAACGTGATTGCCAAGCAGGAGGAGATGACGATCCACACCAACAAGCTCGTGGTGAACTATGATCCCGAGACAAAGAAGATCAGTGAGATCCAGGCCCTCGGAAATGTAAAGGTGGTCATGGGAGATCGGCGGGCGACAGGCCAGAAGGCCACTTTTTTCCAAAACGAAAACAAGCTGATCCTGGAGGGAGACGCGGTGATCCGCGAGGGAGACAACGTCATCCGGGGAGAGCGGGTCATCTATTACATGGATGAGGAGAGGAGCGTGGTCGAGCCGAGCAAGGGCGGGCGGGTCACCACGACCATCTCGCCGCCGAAAAAGGACGAGAAGTCAGAAGGCGGAAAGCAGAAGGCGGAGGAGAAAGAAAAGAAGGCAGAAGGTAAGGAATAGAAAGCAGAAGGCGGAAAGCGGAAAATAGGGCTCGTAACTTCAAACTGTTAGGAACGGGATGACGCTGCTTTATTGTGAAAACCTAACCAAGGCGTTTCGCCAACGAAAAGTGGTTGACGGAGTGAACCTGGAGATCCAAGGGGGTGAAGTGGTCGGCCTTCTGGGACCGAACGGGGCGGGGAAGACGACCATCTTCTACATGATCGTGGGACTTCTTCAACCCAACAGTGGACGGATGTACCTGAACGATGGAGAGATTACCGGTCTTCCGATGTATATTCGGGCACGTAAAGGGATTGGGTACCTGCCCCAGGAGCCGTCTGTCTTCAGGAAACTAACCGTGGAAGAGAACCTGATGGCCATTCTCGAGACGTTGCCGCTCTCCAGGGAGGACCGGAGACACCGGCTGAAGGAACTCCTCGCTGAACTCGGCCTCTCCGCCCTCAGAAAACAGAAGGCCTATAGCCTCTCAGGCGGGGAGCGGAGACGTGTGGAGATCACCCGGGCCCTGGTGCTTTCCCCTTCTTTCATCCTTCTCGATGAACCTTTCGCGGGTATCGATCCCCTTGCCGTCCTCGACATTCAGGGGATCGTCCATCAATTGAAATCAAAGGGGATAGGAATTATAATTACGGATCATAATGTGCGGGAAACATTAGGGGTCTGCGATCGGGCCTATATCTTGAACGAAGGACAGATGCTGGAGGAGGGAACTCCCGAAGTGATCGCCCGGAGTCAGAGGGCGAGGCAAGTCTATCTCGGTGACGGGTTTGAACTGGCCAAGACCCGACAGGAGCGAGAGGCGGAGAGAAAGAGCTAGAGGTACACCGTTAGAAGATAGAGGAGGAAAAGGGTGACGGGCAGGATAGAGAGACGGACCCGTCTGGGACGGATTGTGGGAGCAAGATGGCATTAGAGCTAAAGCAGTCGCCGAAACTCGTCCAACAGCTGGTGATCACTCCTCAGCTCCAACAGGCGATCAAGCTGCTTCAATTAACGCGGCTCGAGTTGGTCGACCTGATCAGTCAGGAGATGAAGGAGAATCCCCTCCTTGAGGAGACGGAGGAGGAAAGGGATCGCTCGGAACCCGACGGGTCTCCCCCCGAGCAGGGAGAAGGCGAGCCTGGTGCCGAAAAAGAGGTTACCGCGGAGGTGAAGGGGGACGGAGAAGGAAGAGACGAGTTCGACTGGGAAAACTATCTCGACAATTACAATATTTCTTCGTATCAGAAGTCCAGCCAGCAGGATGGGGACGAACGCCCCTCCTTTGAAAACTTTCTGACCAAACGAACGACCCTCTTCGATCACCTCTTTTGGCAACTTCAGCTCTCCCATTTTTCCGACGAGGAACAGCGCGTCGGAATCTCGATCCTGGGAAACCTCGATGAAGATGGCTATCTCAAGATCTCTCTCGAGGACCTCTGTGCGGAGACTCAGCTCCCCGTGGAGAGGGTGGAGGGGGTGCTCCGAGGGATCCAGCAGTTCGATCCGATAGGGGTGGCGGCGAGAGATCTCAAAGAGTGCCTTCTCATCCAGCTCGAGTCGATGTCTGTTCGGGATCCCCTTGCCGAGAGGATCGTCCACGAACACCTCTCCCTGCTGAAGAACCGCAACTACTCCCTGCTCGCCAAGCGCCTAGGTGTCTCTCTGGAGGAGGTGAACCAGGCCGCGTGGGTGGTCTCCAAACTGGACCCCAAGCCTGGAAGGGCCTTCGGGGGGGACGTGGTTCAGGAGATCATTCCCGATGTGTACGTCTACAAGGTGGAAGGGGAGTACGTGATTTACCTGAACGATGATGACATCCCGAGGCTGAAGGTCAACCCCTTCTACCGGAGTATCCTGACCGAGGCCCGGACGGCGGTGGAAGAGGATCGCAAATACATCCAGGAGAAACTCCGGTCCGCACTCTGGCTTATCCGCAGCATCCATCAGCGGCAACGGACGATCTATAAGGTCACCAAGAGCATCGTCAAATTCCAGAAGGAATTCCTCGATAAAGGCATTCAGTTTCTGAGACCCCTCGTCCTTCGCGATGTGGCCGAGGACATCGAGATGCATGAATCGACCATCAGCCGTGTGACCCACAACAAGTATGTCCACACCCCCCAGGGCATCTACGAGCTGAAATTTTTCTTCAATGCCGGGATCACCTCCACCGAGGGGGATACCTTGGCCTCCGAGAGCGTCAAGAATCTCGTGAGGGAGATCATCGCCAAGGAGGATCCGAAGAAGCCTTACAGTGATGAGAAACTCGTTCAGATCCTCAAAGGGATGAACATTCACATAGCCCGAAGGACGGTTTCAAAATACCGGGAGATGATGAAGATCCTTTCCTCGAACGAGAGGAGAAAGATGTTCTGAGAGAGAACCTTCGAACGTCAAAGCACCCCTATCCTTTGACACTTCTGTTCTGACGAAAGACAAGGAGTCCTTCAATGCAAGCTGCAGTGACATTTCGACACATGAAAACCAACGACGGAATCAAGGACTACGTGCAGGGAAAGGTCCAGCGGTTGCAAAAGTATGTCGGCAGTCCGAAAGAGGTCCACGTGGTCCTCTCCACGGAGAAGTTTCGGCAGATTGCAGAGATCACGATCATCGCGGACGGATTGACCTTCAACAGCCAGGCAAAGAACAGCGACCTCTATGCCGCCATCGACCAGATGGTCGACAAGATGGAGCGGCAGATTCGGGAACGGCGGGGGAAAGAGCGCCGGAAGAGGCCGCCCGTCACTAAGGCGGTTGCCCAGAGCGCTGAACAGATGGTCGGAGGGTCTGAAGACACCGAACTCATCTCCCTCATCCAGAGGAGGCGTGTCCTGGCCAAACCCATGTCTCTCGAGGAGGCCGTGGCCCAACTGGGCGTCGCAAAACGGGACTTCCTCGTTTTCATCAACTCCGATTCCGGCCAGATGAATGTTCTCTACCGCTCCAAAGATGGCGGATTCGAGTGGGTGGAACCCCACGCCAAGTGAGGGACGGATGAAGATCCTCGACTGTTTGAAGGAGGAGTGGATTCTTCCAGAACTTCAGGCCTCTGACAAGCGTTCCGTCTTGGAAGAGCTGTCCCGTGTCTTGGTCAAGGCGTGCCAACTGCCGTCGAGCGATGATCTGCTCAAAGTCCTTTTGGACCGTGAAAAGCTCGGGTCGACGGGAATCGGAGAGGGGATTGCGATCCCTCACGGTCGGCTCAAGAAGCTGAAAAAATTTCTTATCGCCTTTGGCCGTTCGTCAAAGGGGGTGAACTTCGACTCCATCGATCAGACCCCAAGCCAACTCTTCTTCCTTGTCATGGCCCCGGAGAATTCGGCGGTGGAAAACCTCAAACTTCTGGGTCGAATTGTCACGTTATTGAAAGACCCATCCTTCAAGAAACGGCTCATGGAGGCAAAAACCCAGAAGGAGCTTTTCCAGGTGATCTCCGAAGAGGACGAGAAGTATTGACCGGAGGGATCGGAGATCATCAAGGGCCGTGTGGAGAATCATCTCCACGCCCTGAAATTCCCCCACATGACCGTGGACAGGTTTCGGGTCTCCTTAGGTGGGAGGACGTGGTTTTATGAACGAACTCTTCGTTCAGGTGTTCGAGGAACTGAAAGACCCTTCTCTGGGCCTGACCCTGATGGCGGGAGGGAAGGGGTTGAGGAAGCGGATCACCCATTCCCAGGTTCAGAAGATGGGGCTGGCGATCACCGGGTTCATCCAGTTCATCAATCCGGAGCGCCTTCAGATCATTGGTTCCACGGAAATCACCTATTTCCAGACGTTGACGCCAGAGGTGCAGGAGCAGGTCATTCGAAAAATCTGCAGCCTTGACCTTTCGTGCCTGGTGTTCACAAAGAACCAGGAGATCCCTCCCCTCTTTCTGAAGGAAGCCGATGAAAAAGGGATTCCGCTGTTTCGGACGAACCTGGCCAGCGTCGATTTCATCGAGCGGGTGACCAAATTCCTGGAGGAGAAGCTCGCCTCGTCGACGAGCATTCATGGCGTCCTGATGGATGTCTTTGGAGTCGGGGTCTTGATTCTTGGAAAGAGCGGCATCGGGAAGAGCGAATGTGCCCTGGATCTCATCCTGCGGGGGCACCGGCTGGTGGCCGATGACATGGTGAACATACAGAAGCGATCCCCCTCCACGCTGATCGGCAATGGGTTTGACGTGATCCAGCATCACATGGAGATTCGGGGACTGGGGATCATTAACATCCGGAGTCTCTTCGGGGTCGAGGCGATTCGGGAGCGGAAGAAAGTCGAGCTGGTGATCGAGCTCGTGGAATGGGACGATCATCTGGACTACGACCGTTTGGGATTTGAGAAGGAAACCTACTCCATTTTGGGGGAGGCCCTTCCCCTGCTGAGAATTCCCGTGACGCCTGCCCGTAATCTCACGACGATCATCGAGGTCGCCGCCCGAAATCACCTGCTCAAGGTGATGGGATACGACTCGGCACTGGAATTCGAGAAGAAACTGATTCGCAAGATCGAAGAGCAAGGGGAGGGGAAACCGGAGGCGGAAGGCGAGGTAGAGTGAAGGCTTTACGGGTGATCCTGATCAGCGGTCTCTCGGGGTCGGGGAAAACGACAGCGATCAAGGCCCTTGAGGATATCGGTTTCTACTGTGTGGACAACCTGCCCATTCCCCTCCTTCCTAAGTTTCTGGAGCTCTGCGAGCAATCGGCCGGAAAGATTTCCAGGGTGGCTGTGGTGGAGGACATCCGAGGGTCGGAGTCCTACACGGCAGGGGGGGCTTCTCAGGAATCAGAGGGATCGAACGAGCTCGGGGCCAGCAAGGATTTTCTCGAGGAATCGAGGCGGATCCTTCAGGGTCTCCAGCGAGAGGGCTACCGTGTTGAGATTCTCTTTTTGGAGTCTTCGGATCACGTGCTGATGAGGCGGTTCAGCGAGACCCGCCGTCAGCATCCTCTGGCCGTGGGAGGGTCCGTCCGAGACGGGATCCGCCTGGAACGGGAGAAACTCCAGGGAATCCGAGACATGGCGAGCCGGGTTATCGATACCTCGGAGTTCAACGTCCATCAACTCAAGGACACCCTGCAGCGATACGCCCAGGAGGGGGTACGACGATCCGGTCAGATGACCGTGACCCTCCTCTCCTTTGGCTACAGCTTTGGCATCCCTTTCGAAGCGGACCTTCTGCTCGATGTCCGTTTTCTCCCCAACCCGTATTTCGTGGAGGACCTGAAGCGGTTGAGGGGAGACGATTCCAGGGTTGCAGATTATGTGCTCCAGTGGGAGGAGACGGGAGAGTTCTTGAGGCGAGTTCATGAGCTGATTCGATTTCTCCTTCCGCTCTACATGCAGGAGGGGAAATCGCACTTGACCATCGCCATCGGGTGTACGGGAGGGAGACACCGCTCGATCGTCATCGCAAACCAACTCGCCGAAAGGCTCCGATTGGAGGTGGCCGACAACGGCGTCTTCCTTTCGGTGCGTCATCGTGACGCGGAGAAGGGATAGGGGGGAAATCATGGTCGGGGTTGTGGTGGTGACCCATTGCCATCTGGCAGAAGAGCTGATCGCGGCGGCACAGCTGGTGGTTGGAGAGGAGTTGAAGCAGTTTCAACCCGTCCCCATCGACCCCAAGGAAACGTCCGATCAAATCCGGGAGAAGATCATCGCGGCCATCCGTAAGGTCGACGGAGGCCAGGGAGTGCTTATCCTCACGGACATGTACGGGGGGACGCCCTCCAACATCAGTCTCTCCTTTCTGGAAGAGAAGAGGATCGAAGTGATCACGGGGGTGAATCTCCCCATGCTGCTCAAGCTGGCGACCTACACCGACGATATGGCTCTTGAGGCTTTGGCGGCCTTCATCACCGACTATGGCCAGCGGAACATCAATCTTGCCAGTGATGTGTTGAAGAAACGCGTGAGCAAGCCAAAAGGTTGACCGTGGGCATGGAAGAACAGGTCTACACCATTCGAAATCGGCTGGGCCTCCATGCCCGCGCCGCAGCGCTTTTTGTGAAGACGGCCATCCGGTTCGACGCGGAGGTCATGGTGGAAAAGGACGGGGTGGAGGTAAACGGAAAGTCCATCATGGGCATCCTCATGCTGGCCGCTTCGAAAGGAACGAAGATCAAGCTGAAGGCGGAAGGGAAAGAATCCGCCCAGGCGATCCAGACGCTCGGGAAGTTGATCGAGACTAAGTTCGGTGAGGAGTGAGGATGGCGGTCCGCCAGGAGACCAACAAGCTGATCCATGGAAACCCGGCCTCTCCCGGGATCGTGACGGGGAGGGCCTATCTCGTCGAGCGGTCGAAAGTCCGGGCCCCCCAGAAACCGATCATGGCCGATCAGGTCGACGCCGAGGTGGGCCGATTTCACAAGGCCGTTGAAGAATCGCGAAGGCAACTGACGGAGATCAAGGAAAAGATCCTGGATCTGGACGTGCGGCGGCACTCTTTTATCCTCGACGTCCACTTGATGATCTTGGACGATCAGATGATTATCGAGGACACGGTGGAGACGATCCGGAAGAAGAAAGTGAACGCCGAATGGGCCCTCGACCTGACCCTCGAGAAATTTGACACGGCCTTCAAAGCCGTGGAGGACGAATACCTGAGGGAACGGCGAAGCGATCTCCACTACGTGACGGCACGGATCTTTCGAAACCTTCTCGGGAGGAGGCACGACGACATCACCAAGATCAAAAGCAAGGTCATCATCGTCGCCCATGACCTCTCTCCGGCGGACACGCTCCAGATGAATCTGAAACACGTGGCGGGGTTCGTCACCGACATCGGGGGAAAAGTCTCTCACACGGCGATTCTGGCCCGGTCCCTCGGGATCCCCGCGGTGGTCGGTCTCGAGGTGGCGACTTCGCTGGTCAGCGGCGGAGACCTTCTGGTGATAGACGGGGAGACGGGGGATGTGGTCATCAATCCCACGGAAGAGGTTTCCCATTCCTTCATCGAGCGAAGGCGAAAAGTCAGATTCATGGAGCGGGAGGCCCTGAAGGTGGCCTCCTTGCCCGCAGAGACCGTCGACGGTGTCTCGATCCGCCTTCAGGCAAACATCGAAATGGTGGAGGAGGTCCCGTCGGCAAAGATCTACGGCGCCGAGGGTATCGGGTTGTATCGGACCGAAATCCTCTACCTCAACCGGAAGGATCTTCCCTCTGAGGAGGAGCACTTTCAGATCTATCGCCAACTGGCGGAGAGCCTTTATCCGGCCACGGCCACGATTCGGACGCTGGACATCGGGGGAGACAAATTTCTTGAAAACTACTCCGCGACCAACGAACTGAATCCGGCCATGGGTTTGAGGGCGATCCGGTTCTGCATCAAAGAGAAGGACCTTTTCAAAACCCAGCTCAGGGGGATCCTGCGAGCGAGTGCCCACGGGAGACTACGGATCCTGTTCCCTATGATCTCGGGAATCGATGAGCTGCGTCAGGCGAAACGCATCTTAGAAGAGGTCAAGCGGGATCTGGCCAGGGCCCGTGCCCCCTTTGACCGAGAGATCCCGATCGGAGCCATGATCGAGATCCCCTCTGCCTCGGTCACGGCCGATCTCCTGGCCCGGGAGGTCGATTTCTTCAGCATTGGAACGAATGACCTCATTCAGTACACCCTGGCCATCGACCGGGTAAACGAGCACGTCTCTTACCTGTACGAACCCCTTCATCCCGCCGTGCTGAGAATTATCCGCGGCGTGGTTCAGGCAGCTCACGGTGCGGGAATCCCGGTGGCCATTTGCGGTGAAATGGCATCGGAACCGGCCTACGCCCTGATCCTTCTGGGCATGGGGCTGGACGAATTCAGTATGACGCCTGCCTCCATCCCGAAGGTGAAGAAAATCCTCCGCATGTCGCGGTTCGACGAAACCCGGTCCCTCGTGGAGGAGCTGTTTCAGTTTTCGCCCGCTCCCGAGATCGAACATCATCTCCAATCCTGGATGGCAAAACGATTTCCGGCGGAGGTGGTTCAGCACAGGCAAGAAGATCAGGTGATGCAGACGGCCTAGGACCAAGAGTAAAGAGTGTCGAGTGACGAGTGTCGGGGGACCAAAGGCCGGTAAGCACTGATCAGTCATCAGTAATCAGTAAGTGACTTAATGACGAATGACTTAATGACCAATGACTAATGACGAATGACCCAATGACGTATATATCGGACGCGTAAAGGAGTAACCATGGACTACGATATCAAAGATCTTTCGCTTGCGGGCAAGGGACGTCTCCGTGTGGAATGGGCGGAGATGGCCATGCCCGTGTTGAGGCTCATCCGGAGTCGATTCGAGAAAGAAAAGCCCCTCAAGGGGAGACGGCTTTCAGCGTGCCTCCACGTCACAACCGAGACCGCAGTCCTTGCGAAAACCCTTTTGGCAGGGGGGCTGGAGGTGGCCCTCTGCGCCTCCAACCCGTTGAGCACACAGGACGATGTGGCGGCCTATCTTGTCAAGGAACACCATGTCCCCGTGTTTGCCATCAAGGGGGAGGACAGCAACACGTACTACAGGCACATCCAGGAGGCCCTTGCCTTCCGCCCCAACCTGACGATGGACGACGGAGCCGACCTGGTCTCATCCTTTCATTTTATCGCCCTCGGGAAATGGGGTGAGTTGCCTCCCCCGGTTCGAACGTGGGCA
>Ga0153915_10007053_pt1 | contig 10572 bp, 10 predicted proteins | sample Opewatmetagenome_2_FD_107003 | JGI IMG/M metagenome (GOLD analysis project Ga0153915, IMG submission 107003) | Freshwater wetland microbial communities from Ohio, USA - Open water 3 Core 3 Depth 3 metaG | ecosystem: Environmental > Aquatic > Freshwater > Wetlands | place: USA: Ohio, Lake Erie... | reverse complement strand
TAACATACGTTCATAATTAATAGTGACGCTATATCCGACCAGGCTATAGCTGATTACCCCATAAAAATTGTTGTTATTAAGCTCATACGAATCTACATTATGCCTGGTGATTTTCCCTTCAGGCATTTGAGCATTTACAGCCTCGTGTAAAAGTGCCAGAACGATTATCAGAATTCTTACAGATCGATACAAATTGAATCGCATTATCACAACTCTTTTACTCCCCAGGACTTATTAATGTTGATCCATTTATAAATATCAGGTTTCACAAACTGGCGTTTACACTTATCCACTGATAAACCGCGTATTTCAATATCGTCTAATGCGGAAGGAGCCATACCCGATTTGTGTGCCAGCACTATAGCAGGTATATCATTTAATTCGAAACCCATTAATAACGATCCAACCATGTCAGTTGCTAGAGGGCATGTGCCGGCAATAATTAGCCCCATATCAACCAGTGTACCATCACTTGGACCATTTCCTTCCATTGCTGTAGATGCATCAATAACGGAAAGTCCGGTTTTAACGGCATTATTCATGTCGATTACTTCATATGCCACGCCAGGGGAACCTGCCTCTGCTGCTCTGTCGTGTAGCCATGAACGTACTGCATAATATTCTGTACCCGGATAAAGACCAATTAAGTTCTTCATTGCCAGTGTTACAGTAGCAAGTGTGTGTGTCTTCATCATTGGAACTGAACACAACAAATCGATTTCTGTAAGTGATTTATGGATCTTAACTGATTCTGCAGCGAATCCATTTTTCAGAGGCACCTCAACAATTTCCCCGGAATGCAGATTAATTAAAGGTATATTTAGTGACCTTGCCATTTCAGTGTAGCCCAAAGCATTAAAAACATGCTCCTGCATTTTATCAAGTATTTCTTTTTTCTTTGTTCTGAAGATTTCATTATTAATCACGTTAAATGAAAAGGCGGCAGCAGAACCTTCTCCTATCATTACTTCTTTTCCGGCTTTTATCATTAGCTGGGCAAGTGTTTTTACTACAACAGGTTTTGTAGTAAATGAGGGACTGTCACCTGTAAGATTAGGCTTAAGCATTATTCTTTTTTTCCCTTTTGTAACTGTTTTTATTCCACCTAATAGATCAATTGCTTCTTCTACTGCCCTGGCAATATTCCCGTCTTTTATTCTTGCTATGCTTACCATGTCCTTCTTCGGAGCAACGTTATGATGCTCTCCATACATGAGGTTGAAGCCCAATGTTGCCGTACCAAATGCTGCTGTGTAGGTTGCTCCAATGAATTTTCTTCTTGAGATTTTATGTTTTTTCATAATGCATTATTGCCAATATGGGAATTCCTGTCAAGAGTTATCCTGAATAAAATCCTTTATTATAGAGTCTGCTTCCTTCAGATCTGATTCCTGAATATACAGATCAATCGCTGGAGGTACTCCGAGGAGCCAGGCACCAGAGTAGTCATTTTTAATTAATGCGGAAATCCCTGCTCCTTCAAGTCTTGCTTTAAGAAGAAGAACCGACGCCTCATTTCCGGCAAAGACTTTAATAAGGTTATTATTTTCTTCCATTTGGATGGTTTAATATTTTAGGTCATGACCAGGGAAAGTCACAAAACATAAAGTTACAGAAAAGATTTACTTAGAAGAACACAACCACTCAATTGCGTGCGGGTTTCCTCAAACACAAAAAGGCCAGTACCCAGATCGATATTCGGCAAAAATAACGAACTTTACAAGAGAGAGAGAGTTTGTACTGGCCCAAATAAAGAACGGCATCTGGATTAATATCGTATCTGGAAACCGGATTTTTCGATAAATTATATCCGGTAACTGAAGTTACTTTATAAAAAGGTATTTAGTGAATTTCACCTGGTCTATTTTCAGGCAGACTTCAGCTTTTTAATATCCAGTTTTTTCATTTGCATTAAAACCTTCATAACCCTCTCAGCTCTTGAGGGGTCGGCAAGAAGCTTCGGAATTATTGAAGGAACGATCTGCCACGACAGGCCGTATTTGTCTTTCAGCCAGCCACACTGTCCCTCTTCGCCTCCTTCAGAAAGTCTGTTCCAGTAATAATCAATCTCATCCTGTGAATCACAAAATACCTGAAAGGAGACTGCTTCACTGAATTTAAAAATAGGACCTCCGTTCAATATAGTGAAGGACTGACCGTTGATCTGTAAATCAACAGTCAGCACTGTACCTTCCTTCTGCCCATGGATTTCAAATCCTTCCTTTGTGTAATAGGTTTTCTTCACAATTTTTGAATTTTTAAAAACAGAAGTATAATAATCAGCTGCTTCTTCAGCCCTGTTATCAAACCAAAGGCATGGTGCTATCTGATGAGTAATTCTGGGAGGCTTGCTGAAAGCTGATTTTACTTCTGCATATCGCTTGAAGTTATCCAGGATCGACTGCCATCCGTCATGCTGCAGTTTAATGGAATTGATTTTTTCTGGTTCAAAAGTTTCAATAATTCTTGTTTTTCCGTTCGTCCTTGAAAATGCGATTGATACCTTTCTCCTGTCAGCAAGAGTGTAGTCGATCCTTTCCTTCAGGATCACCTTATCATAAATTCCTTCAAAATCAAAGCCTTCACTGCCGTTTACAGCTTCCATCCTGTAATTGAATTTTCCGCCAGTGCGCAAATCATTAACTGCCCTCGGTGTATTCCAATCTTCTGAAGCATTGTTCCATTTCACAATATCTTCCGGAGATGTCCACAGCTTCCACACCAGATCCAGCGGTGCATCTATTTTTGTCTGCACCAGGATGATTTTCTGTTCCTTAGTTGTTTTCATAGCTTGATAATTAAAATGATTATATTTTTAAACAGGATCCATAGGTTGAATCAACAAAAAGAATCCTGCTTTTGTTCGCTACCGTTTCTGAACTTGACCGATAGAACAAAAGAAGTGTTGGTGATTGATTAATTTCCAGGACGTCAAAGTTTGCCCAGATAGCCGGCAAATCTGAAAAGATCGTCCCTCGAATTGAAATCGATTCTGTTTGATTTCAGGTACTCCTTAATGGCATCCTTTTCTTGAGGAAAGGCTTCCATGACATTCTTCCGGGTGAATTGTATGAAAGCCCTGCCTGGAGCCGAAAAATAGTACTGCAATGTATGCTGGAATACCCAGTCTTCGTTTGGCATCAGTTTATAAAAATTACCGGAAAAGGACATTGAATTATAAGTATTAATAGATGAGTTTCTGTCAGTCGTTCCGTAGGCGCCTTTTCTCTCGACGGTCTTGAGCCGTATATTATGCATTAATCCTACCCTGACCGGACCTTCGGAAATCAATTCTATGTAGCCATTATTATAGAAAAAAGTATCCAGTGCTACTGTTATGAAACTGATATTTTTTTTGTCTGCAATTGAGAGAGTATCATGTGATTGAAGAAATTCCATTTCCCCAAGCAGAAAATTATAGTTAAACAGGCCGGGTCTGGTGATCCCATTTTTAAACTGAAGTCTTCCATCAGCAAAATCAGGATAACGATATCTTACGCTAACCGGGAAGTAGTCAATTACCTTCGTTCCCGCTTTTACAGTGATGTCCTTATACTCCTGACCCGTGAGGGGATAATTTAATAGCAGAACAGGGCAAATAATACATAAAATTCTCTTCATATTTTCTGAAAAAGGATTCTGATTGAGAAATTCCTCAAAAACCAATTATAATTTATAAGTGGAATAAATTTCATTTGTTTTTGAATTATATGCAATGACTTCTCTGAGATCAGTCATCAGATGAAAATCCGCAGATGTCAGTTCAGCGGTTTTGCCCTGGACCGGAGTAGTCCCTGTGATATTGAATACAAATAATAACCTCAAACTACTTTTGTTTTCTTCAATTTTTGAAGCCAGCACTTCATCATTGATTTTAAAAGATATTGTTTCTTCTACTACGTCGACGCAGGCATAATTTATATTCTTTTTACTTATTGTCATCCCCGGAGGACATTTAATTATGAATTGGTCAAACTGAATAAATCCCGGTTCATTGTAAAATAGACTGTAACTGAGATCGTTCGATACCGAGAGGTTCTTTGTTCCCGGATCGTATTTAATCTGGATGCTCCGTTCAGCCTGATAGTCTGGCTCAAAATCAAGGTAGTAAGGTGTGGAAATGATTTTGGACTTCAGTTCCTTTAATTCCGAGTACTTTGTTTCATAGTCCTCCGACTCCAGATAGGCTTTTCTTTTTGAGTCATTGTTATACTGGTTCTTAAGGTGATAATACTCAAGAACGTCTAAATTTAAAATACTGACAAGATATTCAAGCTGTGATCTGTCCTGCTGGAAAATGCTGTTGCTCATCTTCCCCTTTATTTCTGATGAGTTTATTTTAATATCCGGAATTGTTTCCTGGGGATTAAGAAATATAAGAAGTCCTGGCAATATCTTTAATAGAACTGTTCGCATGACTTATTCAAAGCTGGTGAATTTGTTAACAATCATATTCAGACATATTGATGAATTAACAAAGTTAACCTATCCTTGTATTAAAGTCAAATTGCAGTCATATTCCGTACAAATTAAAAAAGCCCTGGTTAAAGGGCTTATATCAATTCTATTAAAAGGTTTATTGAGGTTAGTTTCTGATACCAAGGCTCTCATTCTTAGGCTGACCTGAATGCTGACCAGGTTTGGTCAGTTCCATTTTCTGGAGGAATTGCAATCTTGCCACTTCATCAGGAATCCAGGCATCCGCCTCAATCCAGGTGGAATTATTGATCCTGACAAACTTGGTTTTCTTTGAACTTATGGTTTTTTTATTTTTCATATCTCCCGATGTTATCCTATAACGTCAGGAGAATGCCTGATATTGCAGGAAAATTAAGTATTCGGGAGAATTTGAGGCACTAAAATCCCTGGCTAAACGAGGTCCAGATTGGAATTTTCATTTCTTCCCATCTTTTCATGGCAGCAAAAGCAAAATTGTTGGTGTAGACTGTAACATATTGCTTTGCCTCCTCATGCTTACCTGATTTAACAAGCTCAATCACCTTTTTTTCAATGACCGGCAACTCCTCAAATGCTTTGTCTTCAAGTTCTTTTACGGCAGGTTCAATCAGTTTTCTTCCCTTCGACCACGTGATCGCTGCAAGCCGGTTCGTTTCCCGGAATGACCATATTGCAGCATCAGGTGTGTACCTTTGCTGGCCACAAATACTGAAAGACTCAGGTAAGCTGAGAACTCCTGAAAATATCGGGATCCTTGGACTTAATGCCGGATTATCGAATGAGAACCATGCTACTGCACCTACTTCGTCAGGTAACCAGCTACGGCATTGAATAATGTGGGAATAGGAACAAAAATTCTGAGCTATTGTGTACCTGTTGGTGACAACTCCTGGTTTGAGCTCGTTAAGCAATCTTATCAAATCAAAGCTCATCCAGCTGCTAACCGCGGATGATTTGATCTTTTCTTCCAATTCATTCCCATTTTCATCTTTTTTTCTGATTGTGACCTGCAAGTTTTTTGTTATGTCATAATCTGTACCTTCATAAGTTTCCCTGAAATATTTTAACACATCACGAGGGGATAGCTTCCTTTCAGGTTTTACCGTGAATGGCAGTTCCGTGGTATCATTTGAAAGCTTTAGTGAAGGAGCCAGAGTGCTTAAGATGTAAAATTCACGCGTTCCAAAAGGCCTGGTGTAAGAGCTGATTATTTTCCAGAATTTCAAAGGTTCCCTGCCGTCCCAGAAACCGAGTCTCTTCGCCGTTTCCTTAAGATCATGGCTGTACATAAACTGGTCAGGATTATTGAAATCTATGGTGGATATCCGCGGCATATTTGCTGAGACACCTACATGGTCATCCGGGATTCTGGCAGCACACCAGATAGCTGATGCCTTTCCTTTGCCTGAACCTGAAATCTCGAACTGCCAGACTTCTTTCGGATCAGCAATCGTCAGGCATTCCGCATAGTCGCCATATCCATATTCTTCGGCAAGTCTGCCCATCAGCGTAATTGCTTCCCTTGCGGTTTGGCACCGTTGCAGGGCAATTTTTTCCAGCTCCTCAATGTAGAAAATCCCTTCCGGATTCCTCAGCTCCAGTCTTCCGACAATTGTTGTTTCACCTATTGCCAGTTGTTTCTCATTAAGACAGGGATAGGCAGTGTTCAGAAAAGCATATGTCTCTTCTGTCTCAGGTATCTCTCCGGTCTTCCTGACATTACGCATATCCCAGGATGTTTCCCTGGGGACAAGCATACCTGAATATACAGCATGGACAGCTCCTTTTTCAAATCTGGAATGCGGATATATTTCAACCCATGTTCTGTATGGGCCATCGCATGTATGAGAAGTAATTACCGATCCATCGGTGGTGGCAAGTCTTCCCACCATTATACTGGTGCACTGCCCTAAGTGGCTTTGGTTTTCTGAATCTGTACCGGCATCTTGGGCCTTGATTATTACGATCGAGGACATAAATAAGATCCAGAATGCCCAAATAAATTTTATGGAAGATTTCTTCATGGGTGTATAATTAATTTTTCACTGAGACAAAATCCTGATAATAGGTGTTTATTATTAATCTGCGTTAATTAAGTATAGATATCCCTCCGCAAATAAAGCCTGTACGAAAGCAAATAAAATAATAAAGAAAGCGCGATAAAATAAGATAAACTCAAAAGGTTAAGCTTATAAGTCGGACTGGTCACTTCCAGATTGACATATTTAAAAGGGCTGAGGTAGCCTATTTTTGCGATACTTTCGGTAATCTTTGAGAGTGTGTAGATAAAATACAGGATTAAAACCAATCCAATACAAAATGTTGTAATTGGTCTTGCCCTTTTTACAATGACCGACAGAAAGAGACCAATTGAACCAAACAATATATTCAGCAGGAAAGTATAAAGCGACAGGATCATGAATGATCTTAAACTAAATGCTCCGGTCTTTACCAGAGCTATGCTGATGAAACCCGCAAGGGCTGTAACCAGGTTGAGAAAGAACACATTTAAAAGAACAACAGATGATTTGCTGAAAAAAATCTCCTTTCGGGTAAGAGGCCGTGTCAGCAGGTATTCAGCAGTCTTATTGTATTCTTCCTTCAGCAGGATGTTTGAAGCGAGCACAATAGCAAAAATACTCCCGAGCACCAACATATATATCACATTATTGACAGCATAGAACCCTGATGCTGAAAGAAGGTCGTTAAAGTTGGAAATACCCTTGAATTGAAGAGCCCCCTTTGGAATAAGGCTTAGCATACCCATGACTTTTGACTGGTTTTCCATGAATGCCGGGTAAACTGACATTGTAACCGAAATTAACACCGTTATTATGATACCCCATAGGATAAGGCTGAAAGTGTTCCTTCTCAATTCATGTAAAAAAAGGTTCGTATTCATCTTCCATGAGCTTTAAACCTGATAATAGTGCATGAAAATTTCATCGAGCGACGGCTCTTCCATGATGAGGTTGTTCACTTTCTTTCCTGAAAGAAAGCTTACAAGCTCATTTATATTCCCGGAAAATAGAAATGATAATGTATTACCCATTCCCGCAGTCAAAGCAACTGAACCCTGGATATTGAAGTTATCTGCATTAACCCGTTCTCCGAATTCTATAAAAACTTTTTTCAACTGTTTTTTCCTAAGGGAATCAATATCCTCTACTTTTATGATTTTTCCTTCCTTAATGATTGCAACTCTTTTACAAAACATCTGAACCTCACCCAGAATATGTGAGGAAAAAAATACAGTCATGCCTCTCTGATTCTCTGAACGCAGCAGTTCAAAAAAAACAGACTGCATCAGAGGATCGAGTCCGGTAGTGGGCTCATCCATGATAAGCAGTTCAGGACTGTGAATCAGGCTCTGGACAATTGACACTTTTTTCCTGTTTCCCATTGAAAGGTCGGCTATCTTCCGTTTAAGGTCAAGATCAAATAATTTTGACAGCTTGGTAATCCTGCTACTTCCATCCGCCACACGATAAAACCTGATGCAGTAGTTAAGGAATTCATTTACTTCCATGAAAGAATATGCGTTCGCATCAGAGGGGATATATCCGACTTTATATTTGATCTCCCTGGTTTGCCGGACAACATCCAGTCCCATAATCCTTGCACTTCCGCCTGTCGGAAATATAAGGTTCATCAGTATCCGGATTGTGGTAGATTTCCCTGCCCCGTTAGGCCCGATAAAGCCAAAAATCTCTCCTTCGCCTATCTCGAGGTTAACATGCTCAATTCCCCTCGTTTTCCCGTAGAATTTTGAAAGATTTGCAATATCAATAACCGGTTGATTCATGATTACTGGTTAAGTATTAGGCATTATCCATACTGGCAATGCCCCATAAAGCTAATCTTTACTTTTATATGACCAACATTGAAAACCAAATATAAGAGCCCAAAGAATTCCGGTTAACGGGCCTTAATCCAAATTTTGCCATTCTTGATAAGAAATCCCAAAGTGACGAAGGTGGATTTTTAACTTGAGTTAATTACTGAATGCGAACCACTCCTTCAGCCACTTTCTTGAATCTTTCAAGAACAAGAGCATCATGTCCCGGGATTATCAGGCGGGGATCACCAACAAGGATCTTCATACGGCGTAATTCTTTAGCATAGGCTTCCTTATCGGAGGTTAATGGTATCGAAAGGAAGTGGTCGCTATTATAATAAAACCAGGAGTCATCGGATGCCAGAAGTACCTTGCCGGCGTTTGAATCAACAAGAAGATGCTGAGATTCAAAAGTATGTCTCGAACCGATAAATACCCTGATACCCGGAATAATTTCGATGCTGTCGCCATCCACGAGCTGAAGTCTTCCATCCAGATTGGCCTGAATAATGCACTTAACATCCTGCTTATCCAATCCCAGATGATTAGCGCCTTTTTGCCACGCATCCCCTACGAAGTAAGCAAAATCCTTCTTTTGCATCCATATTGTTCCGGTCGGAAACAATTCAAGTCCATTTATATGATCAGAATGTGGATGGGTGAAGATGATGTCAGTGATATCATTTACGTTCACATTAATCCTTTTGAGCATGAGATCGGGTCTGACATAATTAAGATAATTTGATGATTTTGTTCTATCCTCAAGCATTCCTGCATCGACCAGTACCTTTCTCCCATTATCACCATTCAGGTACCAGATAAAATAGGAGAAATCAACGCTGTCTTTTGGATCAGCACCAGGGGCGATGACAGATGCCGGAGTCCTGGAACTGCCTTTTAAATACTCCAGTGCATAGATATCATAAACATTCCGTGGCTGCGAAAAAGAAACGCTGAGGAGCATTAAATTCATCGCGATTATAGAAAGTATTTGCTTCATGTTATAAAATGTTAATGAGTATACTAATGTATGAATTTTAGATAGATTTGGGAAGGAGGTCCGGATTAATCTTAAAATGAACGACTCTATAAGCATTCAGAATTCCAGTCAATGACTTAAAGAATAATGTTTTGTAACTTTGATTGGATTTACCATGGATTTAAAACATCTCCGATGAGCTATACACATAAAGGCAAAGCATTAATTAATGGGGCGGTTGATCCCGGGCTGGTCCTTACAGATGAGGGAGAACTGAAAGTTACCCCCGAGGACGACGGGGCTCAAATTGCTGAATACATAAAGGGTGATTTTGAATGGTGGTATTTTGATATACATGATCAGGTTTCAGGCAGTTTTATAAAGATCGTCCTGCACATCGGTACAAATCCTCTTAGAACCAAAATAACTTCCCAGCTTGCAGTTTACGCAGATACTCCGGACAAAAGTGTTAGTCTTTCTTATCCATTTGAAATCAGGGACCTGAGCTCTGATTCCTGGCACTGCAATATTTCAGTCAGTGATAAAATAAGGATATGGACCGTATTGGATCATCCACCGGGATATTTCATAAAAATTGAAATACCGGGATTTAAATGTGATGTGAAATTCAGAAGCGAAATTGAAGGATGGAAACCTCTCGGGAAGAATATACCCTTTCAGACAGGAAACAAAAAAGTTGATTTTTCATGGGTTATCCCTGTTCCCAGGGCAAGGGCAGAGGGGACTGTTTACCTTGAAGGCCAGAAATACGATTTGTCGGGAGCCACGGGATATCATGATCATAATTATATCAAAGTCGACAGAAAAAACCCTTTATACCTTGATGATCAGGTCCTAAGATGGTATTGGGGAAAATGCTTTGCAGGAAGCTTTACTGTTATTTTCATGGATGCCTGGTGCAGGTCAAACCGAACTCTTTCACTTATGGTTGCTGAAAACGGGACGATCATCCATAGTTCGAATAATCTTATAGAGAGTTCTGTGCTATCGTATGGCTATGATAACATATTAAAGACAGGTTACCCTTCTTCAATCGTCATAAGAACCCTTGATGAGGAGTTCCACCTGAAAATGGAATTTGTATCTGAAAAGATACTGGACCGGAAGGATCTTCTGGCAGGTATCAATCCGGTTATCAGGTTTCTTATCCGTTGGCTCATAGCAAAACCCGCATACCACGGGATACTAGCGAAGGTAAGGCTGGAAATAGGAACCAATATTCTTAAAAGTTCCGGGAATTTCGAATCAATGGTATTCCGTAACAAATGATCTTTAT
>Ga0153915_10007052_pt1 | contig 10572 bp, 10 predicted proteins | sample Opewatmetagenome_2_FD_107003 | JGI IMG/M metagenome (GOLD analysis project Ga0153915, IMG submission 107003) | Freshwater wetland microbial communities from Ohio, USA - Open water 3 Core 3 Depth 3 metaG | ecosystem: Environmental > Aquatic > Freshwater > Wetlands | place: USA: Ohio, Lake Erie... | reverse complement strand
GTGTCGGCGGCACCCCAGATGACGGTGTCGGCGTTCGCTCAGATGACGGTGTCGGCGTCACCCCAGATGACGGTGTCGGCGTCACCCCAGATGACGGTGTCCGAATCACCCCAGATGACGGTGTCCGAATCGCCCCAGATAACGGTGTCGGCGTCACCCCATATCACCGTGTCGCTTGCGGCCGACGTATGGTTGAAGTGACCGTCGACGTGACCTGTTCTTCCTCGTCCGCGTTTCGTCGCCAATGAAAGTCTGATGGATAACCGACCGAATCCTTGCGCGCTGAGCAGCTGATCCGCGGACGCGATCACGAGATGACTGGGGGCGATTGAGGCGCCGGCGATCGTCGTGTTGCTCAAGTCGCCGTTCAGCGCGAAGTCGGCCGCCGCCAGGACATTCAGGCTGCCCGCGCCGGCGCGAATCAGCCCGGCTTCCGGCATGAACGAGCTCGTCATCTGCAGCGCAGCCTTGATCGCAATCGGCTGCAGGTTCGGCCGCTCCTCGAGCAGCAGCGCCGCCGCGCCGCTCGCCATTGCCGTCGCCATGCTCGTGCCCGATCCGTAGATGTACGAGTTCGCGCCGCTCCCGGCCACGTGCTGCAGCGGGAAGTTCACCGACAGCAGGCTGCCCGCCGCTTCGGCCGACGTAATCCGCCGCCCGGGCGCGACGAGATCCGGCTTCATCACCAGGTCGAACCGCGTCGGCCCAATCGAGCTGAACGCCGCCACCTCATCGTCTCCACGATCCGCCGTGCCCTTGGCGTCGAGCGCGCCGACAGTGAGGGCGTACGGCGAATTGCCGGGCGAGGTGATGCCGCCGACGATCGTGCGTCCGTCGGCCGTCTGGCCGTGATTCCCCGCGGCCGCCACGACGACGATGCCCGCGCGCACCGCGCGTTCAACCGCCGCGCAGACAGGATCGTCGCGATACGGCTGGAGGACGGGCGCGCCCAGCGAGAGGTTGATGACGCGGATGTTGTAGGCGCGCTGATGGTCGATGGCCCAGTCGATCGCCTCGATGACGTCGGCCGCCGAACCTGAGCCGTCGTTGCCGAGCACGCGCAGGTTGACGAGCTGCGCGCCGTACGCCACGCCGCGATACATCTGCGTGTCGGCCGTCTGCCCCGGCTGGCCCGCGATGATCGCCGCCACGTGCGTGCCGTGGCCGAAACGATCGACGCCGTCGCCGCCCGTGAAGTCGACGCTGGTCAGCACATGGCCCTTGAGGGCGTTGTGAGTCGGATCGATGCCCGAGTCGATCAGCGCCACGGTGACGCCGCGGCCCGTCAGCTTCGGCAGCGGGCCGGCGCCGGACCACACCTGATCGGCGCCAATGCCCTCGTCGACCGGATCGATCGCCGCCGACGACTTGTACCGGATGTTGCCCGACAGATGCTCGACGTCGATGTCGTTCTGCAGCGCGGACAACTGGCCGGCATTCACCACCAGCACGCCGCCGCTCCGCAGCCGCCGCTTCACTCTCAGGTTGTACTTCGCCGCCAGCCGATCCGCCGCGGCCGCGCCATCGACAATCACTTCGACCGAACTCGAGCCGGAGACGAGATGGTCGGCGAGATCGTCGCTCAGGCGCGCGCGATGCTGCGCTTCAGCGGGCGCGCCGGCCGCCACGGCGAGGGCGGCGAACAACACCACCCGGGCGGAAAATTGCGAAGGGAATGTGAACCGGATCGACATCAGTCGCTCCATCAGGGCTTAGGACTGTTTGGAATCCTGCACGGAGTCGAGGAGGACGCGCTGCGATCCGCCGAGCGTGCGGATCGTCACGAGCCGGCCTTCGCGAATCCGGTTGTAAATCGTGCGCCGCGAGACGCCGAGCATCTCGGCGGCGTGGTCGAGCGAGACGCTGCGGCCAAGTCGCGGTTCGGGTTCCACTACCGACATCTGTTCTGATGTGTTCTCAGTCATCGCCACTTCTCCTCGGGGTCGCGCGGAGATAAGGGCAATGCCGACGCCACAGCGGCACAGCCTTAGAGCCGTTCCATCGCTGTCACTCAAGTCTTTGTGGTACAGTGACTTGCTGAGCATCCCAGTCGAGTTGCAGAGGCCTGATTTCTGAAGTGGACGGCCAAGATTCTGGCCAACTTGTGAGGCGGAGTCACCGATGATGCGCGATTTGCGTGCAAAATCGCTGGAAGCCCCCGAGTTGCACACAAATTCGATCGGCCAGTTTTTTAGCCGGTGGGCCAGCTTTTGACCGGACACGCGCGTTCAGTGCGTCTGTTTGTCGCGGCGCTCCTTCTCCTGGCCGCCGGTTGCCGCTCGAGCACCTCATCCGACTCTTCCTTTAATAAAGGATCGGCGTCCACACGCGGCGGAGAGCTGACGGCGTCTATTCGTACGGAGCCGCGCAACTTCGCGCGCCTCGGCCCGCGCGAGGCGACGACGGATCTTGTCGCCACGCTGACACAAGCCAGTCTCATCCGGATCAACCGCGTCACCGATGACGTCGAGCCGTGGCTGGCCGAAAGCTGGACGCGATCGGCCGACGGCCGTCAATACACGATCAAGCTGCGGCCGAACGTCAGGTTCTCCGACGGTCATCCACTGTCGGCCGACGATGTGCTGTTCTCGTTCGAAGCCGCATATGCGGCCGGCTGGGCCGACTCGCTGCAGGTCGATGGAAAGCCACTGAAAGTCGCCGTCATCGATCCGCTGACCGTGATGCTGACGTTTCCAGTGCCGTTCGCGCCCGGGCTGCGGATTCTCGACAACATGATCGTCCTGCCGCGTCATAAGCTGCAGGACATCCTGAAGAAGGGCGCTCTGCAAACGGCGTGGGGCCTGTCGACGCCGCCATCCGAGCTCGCCGGGCTTGGACCGTTTGTGTTGAGTGAATATCAGCCGGGTCAGCGCCTTGTCTTCGTCAGAAATCCGCAGTACTGGCGTCGCGACAACAGCGGTGCGCAGCTGCCGTACCTCGATCGAATCACGCTTGATGTCGTGCCGGAGCAGAGCACGGAGCTGCTACGGCTCGAATCAGGACAGAGCGATACCACGGCGAGTGAGATGCCGGCGGACGCGTACGCGTCACTCAAGCGCGGCGCCGATGCCGGCACGCTGCGTTTGTTCGATCTCGGCCCCGGCCTCTATCCGGATTTTCTCTCGTTCAACCTGAAGCCGGACGCCTTCGCGGGCGATCCGCGCGCGTCGTGGCTGCAACGCGACGAACTGCGCCGCGCCATTTCGCTTGCCGTCGATCGAAGGGCGTTCGCCGACACAGTGTTTCTGGGCGCGGGCGTCCCGGTCTTTGGTCCCGTCTCGCCAGCCAACAAACGATGGTATTGGGCGGGCACACCGAAAATTCCTCACGATCCGGCACAGGCGAAGAGGCTGCTGGCGTCGATTGGCATCACGGACGAGCATCCGGCACGCTTCACCATCCTCACGCAGAAGGGGCGCCCGACATTCGAGCGCGGAGTAGCGGTCATTCGTGACGAGCTCAAGAAGATTGGAATCACCGTCGACGTCGCCGCGCTCGAAGGCAACGCGGTCATCCAGCAGATCGTGTCGGGCAGGTACGACGCCGTCTATTTCAACTTCTTCCTGAGCGATACCGATCCCGCCCTGAGCGCGGATTTCTGGCTGAGCTCGGGCAGCGAGCATTTCTGGAATCTCGAGCAGAAGACGCCGGCGACGGACTGGGAAGGCCGGATCGACGAGTTGATTCGGGCGCAGGCCGTCGCGTCAGACGACGCCGAACGCAAGCGCATGTTCGACAAGGTCCAGGAGATCTTCGTCGAGCATCACCCGATGATCTATTTCGTCGCCCCGCGGATTTTCGTCGGAAGCTCGACGCGCCTCGGCAACGTGATGCCCGCGGTGTCCCGTCCGCAGCTGCTGTGGTCGCCCGATACGTTGACGGTGACGCACTGATGACCGGCTATATCGCACGAAGACTCACGTTCGCCGTCGTGCTCGTGTTTGCCGTCTCGTCTGCCTCGCTGATGCTCGCGCGATTCGCGCCTGGCGACTACGTCACCGAAAGCCTGGGCGTCAACGCGCGGCGCGCGGCGGTCGATGCGGCACGCGCGCGATACGGACTCAATCGGACCTTCGGCGAGCAGTATCGCGACTGGCTCGTCGGCGCGCTGCATCTCGATTTCGGGCGCTCGATGCAGTACGACCGGCCCGTCGCCGACCTCATTCCCGAACGGGCCGTGAACACGGGCATCCTGGCGTTCAGCGCGCTGGCCGTCGCCACGCTCATCGGCCTTCCACTCGGCGTCGTCACGGGCACGCGGCGGCGCGGCATCGTGCCCGCCGCCATTCGCGCGGCCTCGCTCGTGCTGCTGTCGATGCCGCCGCTGCTGACGTCGCTGTTTCTCGTCTTTGTCGCGGCGAAGAGCGGATGGCTGCCGGTCGGCGGCATGACGTCGAGCGGCGGGGAAGGCCTGCTGCGCCACATGATTGTCCCTGTCGCCGCGCTCGCGCTGCCGCTCGTCGCGATGTTCGAGCGGCTGCAGTCGCAGGCGATGAGCGAGACGATCGGCCAGCCGTACGTCGTCGCCACATTCGGCCGCGGCGTGCCGCTGTCGCGCGTGATCTGGCGCGATGCGCTGAAAAACGCGCTGCGGCCGATCGCGTCGATCTACGGCCTGGTCGTCGGGACGCTCTTGAGCGGATCCTTTGCGGTGGAAACCGTCACGGCCTGGCCCGGCCTTGGACAGCTGATGCTCGGCGCGCTTCGCGCGCGCGACGTGTATCTGGTCGCCGGCTGCGCGGCCGCGGGCTCGGTCTTTCTGGCGATCGGCACGCTGATGTCGGACGCCGCGCTGGCGATGGTCGATCCCCGCACCGCCGACTGACATGCGCGCACTTGGCCTTACGCTGCTCGCCGTCATCGTCGCCGCCGCCGTGGCGGCGCCGATCGCCGCGCCGTACGCGATCGATCAGCCGTTTCGCGGGCTGCTGAATGCGCCGCCGACGCTACCGCACGTTCGCGATGACAGCGGGTCCTGGCGCGCGCCTTTCATCTATCCGTGGACGCTCACCAATCAGCTCGAGCAGCGCTACGAGCAGGATCGGACGGTCATCGTCCCGCTGCGCTGGTTCAGCGACGGCCATCTCGTGTCGTCCTCTGACGACGGGCACGTGCCGCTGCTGCTGCTCGGCGCGGACAGCTACGGCCGCGATGTGTTTTCCCGGCTCGTCCACGGCGCGCGGCTGTCGCTGGCGCTCGCCGTTGCGGCCGCGGCGGGAGCGCTGATTCTCGGGGCGCTCGTCGGCGGCATTGCCGGCTATGCCGGCGGCGTCCTCGACGATCTGCTGATGCGCGGATCGGACTTCGTCATCGTGCTGCCGGCGATGTACATCGCGCTCGCGCTGCGGTCGGCGATGAAGCTCGTCCTGCCGCCCTTTGAAGTCTTCGCGCTTCTCGCGGGCATCTTCGCCGTCGTCGGCGCGCCGTTCCTCGCGAGAGGCGTGCGCGCGATCGTGCGATCGGAAAAGCAGCTGGACTATGCCGCCGCCGCGTCGTCGCTCGGCGCGAGCCACGCGCGGCTGCTGCTGCGCCATCTGCTGCCGGCCGCCCGCGGCTTCCTCGGCGTCGAGATCACGATGCTCATTCCGGCGTTCATCGTCGGCGAAGCGACGCTGTCGTATGTCGGCCTCGGTTTTCCGGATCCGGTGGCGAGTTGGGGCACGATGCTGCACGACGCGTCGAGCATTCGCGCGTTCTCGGATTTTCCGTGGCTGCTCAGTCCCGCCGCGGCGATGTTTCTGCTGGTGCTCGGCCTGAATCTCGTGGTGCAGCACGCGGGCGTCGCGCCGGTCTACAATGACACGGATGGATCTCCGCGGCGTCTTCGCGCCAATTCCGACACCCTTCGATCGTAACGAGCAGTTCGACGAACCGCGGCTGCGGTCCGCATGCGCGCGCTGGGCAGCCAGTCCGCTGACGGGCCTCGTCGTGCTCGGATCGACGGGCGAAGCCGTGCTGCTCGACGAGGACGAATCTGATCGCGTGGTCGCCGCGGCCCGCGCGGCCTGGCCGTCAGCCCGTCCCTTCATCGTCGGCACAGGGCGGGAATCGACGGCCGCCACGATTCATGCGGTGCGGCGTGCCGCCGCACTGGGTGCAGACGCCGTCCTCGTGCGTACGCCGGGGTTTTACAAAGCCCAGATGAACACCGACGTGTTCGTGCGTCATTACACGGCGGTCGCCGACGCTTCGTCCGTGCCTGTTCTTCTGTACAACTTCACAGCGGTCACCGGCGTCAACCTGCTGCCAGCCGCGGTGTCGAGGCTCTCGGCGCATCCGAACATCATCGGCGTGAAGGAGTCGGGCGGCGACATCGCCCAGATCACCGAGTTCGTGAAGGGCACGCCTGACGGCTTCAACGTCCTTGCCGGGTCGTCAACGACGTTTTATTCCGCTCTCGGCGTCGGCGCAACCGGCGGCATTCTCGCGCTCGCGTGCCTCCTGCCGGATGCGTGCATGCGCCTGTTCCATCTGGCGCGGTCGGGCAAGCATGACGAGGCGAGCGCGCTGCAGCATCGCCTGCTGGGCATCGCGAAGCTCGTCGGCTCGATGCACGGCATCGCCGGACTTAAAGCAGCTTTGAAACTTGTTGGGTGCGACGTCGGCGGTCCGCGATCGCCGCTCGCGCCCGTGTCTGACGCGACCGTTGCCGTGCTGCGCGAAGCGCTCGTGTCATTTGAGGAGGTCGCGGTCGTATGAAAAGTCTTCTTCCCGAATCGGATCGTATTCTGCTCGGCCCTGGACCGTCGATGACGTCGCCGCGCGTGATGCGCGCGATGGCCTCGCCGACCGTCGGCCATCTCGATCCGCTGATGGTGGCGATGCTCGACGATGTGCGCGCGAAGCTGACGAAGCTGTTCCGCGCGCCGGAGGGCTCGTTCGCGTTTGCGGTGTCGGGCACCGGCACGTCGGGCATGGAAACCGCGGTCGCGAACATGATCAAGCAGGGTTCGCCGGCCACGGTCATCATCAACGGATACTTCGGCGACCGCCTGGCGCAGATGTGCGAGCGGTACGGAGCGACGGTCACCCGGCTCAACGGCGAGTGGGGAAAGGCGATCGACCCCTCGGCGCTCGAGAAATCGCTGGCGGCAACGCCCGCCGATGTCGTGGCGATGGTGCACGGCGAGACGTCCACGGGGGTACGCAATCCGATCAAGGAGCTCGCGGCGATTGCCCGCAAACACGACGCGCTGACGATCGTCGATGCCGTCACGTCGTTTGGCGCGGTGCCGCTCGAGATTGGCGCCTGGGGCGTGGACGTCTGCTACAGCTGCACGCAGAAGGGTCTTGGCGCGCCGTCAGGGCTCGCGCCGATCGTGTTCGCGCCGAGCGCGCTCGCGAAGGCCGTCAAGTGTCCGAGCTTCTATTTCGATCTGAACCTGCTGAAGGACTACTGGATCAACCGCAAGTATCATCACACGATGTCGTCGGCGCTCCTGTGCGCGCTGTACGAGGCCCTGACGATCGTCGACGAAGAAGGCCTCGAAGCACGGTGGGCGAGGCACGAACGCAACCAGAAAGCATTTGTCGAAGGCCTGTCGTCGCTCGGCCTCTCGCTGCTTCCGCCCGAAAGCGATCGCCTCCACAGCCTCAGCACGGTGAAGATTCCCGATGGCGTGGACGACGCGGCGGTGCGCAAGATGCTGCTCGAGGAATACAGCATCGAGATCGGCGGCGGCCTTGGACCACTCGCCGGAAAGATCTGGCGCGTCGGCCTGATGGGCAACAGCTCCGCGTCACGCCTGGTGGTTCTGCTGCTCGGCGCGCTGCAGAGCGCGCTCGCCAAACAGCGCGTCAATGCCTGAGAGCCGATCGAAGCGACTCGTCCTCGCCTCGTCGGCCGCGGTGCTGGCGGCGGCGATGGCCTGCGCGACGAACCCTGCCACCGGCGAGCGGCAGCTGTCCTTCATGAGCGAGGAAAAGGAAATCGCCCTCGGTCAGGAGAACGACGCGCAGGTCCGGACCGAGATGGGGTCGTACGACGATCGCGCACTGCAGGAGTACGTGACCACCGTCGGCATGAAGCTGGCGATGAACTCGGAACGGCCGAACCTGCCCTGGCATTTCACTGTCGCGGACGTCCCGGCGGTGAACGCCTTCGCGCTTCCCGGCGGCTACATCTATATAACGCGCGGCATTCTGCCGTTCCTCGACGACGAGTCGCAGCTCGCCGGTGTCCTCGGACACGAGATCGGACACGTCACCGCGCGTCATGCCGCGTCGCAATATTCCAAGTCGACGTTGTCTCAGTTCGGTCTGCTCGCCACGGCAGTGTTCGCGCCGGGCGGGCAGGCGATCGCGCAGGGTGGCAGCGCCGGCCTCGGCCTGCTGCTGCTCAGGAACAGCCGCGACGACGAAGCGCAGGCCGATCAGCTTGGCGTCCGCTACACGTCACGCGCGGGCTGGGATCCCGCCGGCATTCCGCGCATGCTGACGACGCTCGGGCGCATCGAGGAGGCGAGCGACAGCAAAGGCGTCCCGAACTGGCTCGCGACGCACCCGGCGCCCGACGACCGCGTGCAGCGCGTGCAGTCTGCCGTCAGAGAGGCCGAGAACGCGGCGCCGAAGTTCACGACGGACCACGACGGCTACCTGAAACGCATCACGGGCATCGTGTGGGGTGACAGCCCTGAGCAGGGCATCGTGCGCGGCAGCAGCTTCCTGCACAAAGGGCTGCGCTTCGCGTTCGATTTTCCGCAGGGCTGGACGATTCAAAACGGGCAGACGCAGGTGGCCGCGAAAGAGCCAGGCGGACGGTCCATGATCGTCCTGGAACCGATCAAGAGGCCCGCCGGCCGCACCATCGAAGACACGGCCATCATCTCGATGCAGAACGCCGGGTTCCGTCAGATCGACGGCGCGCGGACGACGGTCAACGGTCTGGAAGCCTATCTGGGCACCTACGTCGGCGTCCTGCAGGATCTCGGGCGCGTGCAGATGCGCGTGCTGCACATCCGCAACGATCGGGCCGTCTATCTGGTCGCCGGCGTCGCTCCCATCGAGACGTACGCGAACGTCTCCGGAACGTTCACGAAAAGCCTCGAGTCATTCCGGGGCATGTCGGCGGCCGACGCGGAGCGTCTCCGTCCGAATCGCATCGATCTCTATACCGCCCGCCAGGGCGACACCTGGCAGAGCATCGCCGAACGGCAGAGCAAAGGGATCGTCAAAGCGACTACGCTGGCGATCATGAACGGCCACCCCGTCAACGACCAGCCGCCGCCGGGCGAGCGGCTCAAGATCGTCGTCGGTGATTAAGCGAGCCGTTCAGATCGTGGCCGGTCTCGGGGCCGTCGCGTTTGGATGCCTGATCTACGCGTACCTCACGCTTCCCGACGTCCGTCCCCTCGTCACGGGCAATCCGACGACGACCGCGTTCATCGAGCTTCGCGCCGACGAGGCGCGGGCGAAGGGGACGGTGCCGCGCAAAGTCCAGCGATGGGTCGGGTACACGCACGTGTCGGCCGATCTCAAGCGCGCAGTCCTCGTCGCGGAAGACGACGCGTTCTTTCAGCATGAAGGCGTGGATTTCGAGCAGCTGCAGGAATCGCTCGAGGTCGACTGGGCGCGCGGACGTTTTACGCGGGGAGCCAGCACGATCACGCAGCAGCTCGCGAAGAACCTCTATCTCTCGCCGTCGAAGAATCCGCTGCGGAAGCTGCGCGAGCTGATCATCGCGCGGCGGCTCGAAGCGGAGCTCAGGAAAGCGCGGATTCTCGAGCTGTATCTGAACGTGATCGAGTGGGGTGACGGCGTGTACGGGGCCGAAGCGGCCGCGCAGACGTATTTTCATCAGCCGGCGGCGACGCTGTCGCCAATGCAGTCGGCGCTGCTCGCCGGCGCGATCGTCAATCCGCGGCTTTTGAACCCCGCGCGTCCGACCGTTCGGCTGCTGCGGCGGCAACAGCTGATTCTCCGCCGGATGGGCGCCGTCTCACCACCGCCGGCTCCGGCGGAGTCCGCTCCGTCTGAACCCGTCGACCTCCCACAAAGCGACGCGACCAGTAGCTCGAGCTGAGATGTTCGACCCGCACGACGCCCTTTGAACTTGGCGCGTGCACGAACTGGTCGTCGCCGATGACGATGCCGACGTGCGACGCGCCGCGCGACACGGTGTGAAAGAACACCAGGTCGCCCGGCTCCAGATCGTCCAGCTCGATCTTCCTGCCGACCTTGAACTGCTCGTCGACCTCGCGCGGCAGCGCCGCGCCGTGCTGCGCGAACACCCACTGCGTGAAGCCGCTGCAGTCGAAGCCCTTGGGATCGCTGCCGCCGTTGCGGTACGGCGTGCCGCGGAAACTGAGGGCGGTGTCGATCAGCGTGGGCTCGACCGGGAGCGCCGCTCGTGGCGGGGCGGGCGTGCCGGGCGCCGGCTCGGGCGTGGGTGCGGCGGGCGGCGTTGCCGACCCGGCCGGCATCGGGAACGGACGAGGTCTGTTCGCGCCGCTCGACGCGCATGCCGAGGTGAGGGCGGCAAGGGTCAGGAGAACCAGCGCGCCGGCCGCGGCCAGATTCTTACGTTCTTTCATCGTTCTCCGGATAGCTATCGGCCCGAACCGCGACACCCGG
>Ga0153915_10007051_pt1 | contig 10573 bp, 8 predicted proteins | sample Opewatmetagenome_2_FD_107003 | JGI IMG/M metagenome (GOLD analysis project Ga0153915, IMG submission 107003) | Freshwater wetland microbial communities from Ohio, USA - Open water 3 Core 3 Depth 3 metaG | ecosystem: Environmental > Aquatic > Freshwater > Wetlands | place: USA: Ohio, Lake Erie... | reverse complement strand
TGGGCTACGTGCTGTTCTACAAGTTCAGCGATTATCTCGCCGCGCCGTGGAAGATCTTTTACGTGTGGGAAGGCGGCATGTCGTTCCACGGTGGCTTGCTCGGCGTGGTGCTGGCGATGGTGTGGTTCGCGCACGCCCGCAAGCAGAACTGGCTCGCGATCACCGACTTCATCGCGCCGCTGGTACCGCTCGGGCTCGGCGCCGGGCGCATCGGCAATTTCATCAACGCCGAACTGTGGGGCCGGCCGGGCACCGTGCCGTGGGCCATGGTGTTCCCCAACGTCGACGCGGCGCCGCGCCATCCCTCGCAGCTCTACGAGTTTGCGCTCGAGGGCGTGGCGTTGTTCGCGATCCTGTGGTGGTTTTCGGCGAAACCGCGGCCGCGCGGCGCGGTATCGGCGCTGTTTCTGATCTGCTACGGCGGATTCCGCTTTCTGGTCGAGTTCACGCGCGAACCCGACAGCTTTCTCGGTTTGCTCGCGCTGGGATTCTCGATGGGTCAGTGGCTGTCGGTGCCGATGATCGCCGCCGGCATCGCGATGCTCATCTGGGTTTACCGCGCGCCGCCTGCGCGGCGCTGATCGGGTTAGTGAGCGGGACGGCAGCATGGAATTTGTCGCGATGCCGCTGAAACGGTAGAATACGGCCCTCTTTGTGGGGTGGTAGCTCAGCTGGGAGAGCGTCGCGTTCGCAATGCGAAGGTCGGGAGTTCGATCCTCCTCCACTCCACCAACGTCCTTTTCGCCGGGTTGCTTCCAATCTGTCTGCGGCGGGCATAATGTGGCCCGATACCTGTAACGTCTCCCGCTGCTTGTGCGGCGCGCCGAAGAAGAAGGAGTGATGGAAAAAACGCCTGCTGTGACGGCGGTTCCCATGCAACATCAGGAACATCGCGACATGCTGCGCGACAGCGTCGCCGACTTCGTCGCGCGTGCGACCGACATTGCCCGCGTGCGCCGGTTGCGCGACACGCCCGCCGAATACGATCGCGCGGTATGGACGCAAATGGCCGAACTGGGCTGGCTTGGCATCCTCGTTCCCGAGGCGCACGGTGGGCTCGGCCTGGGGCTCGCTGAAGCAGCAATCGTCGCCGAGGGGCTGGCGCGGGCGCTGGTGCCGGAGCCATTTACGGCGGCAGGGGTGCTCGCGACCACGGTGCTCGTCGGGAGCGACAACGAGGTGTTGAAAGCGGAATTGCTGCCGCAAGTCATGTCGGGTGCGGTATTGCCGGCGCTCGCGTGGCAGGAGCGCTCCGGCACGCTCGATGTGGCGGCAATGGAAACCCGTGCGGCTCCGTTTGAAGGCGGCTATCGGCTCAACGGAACCAAACGTTTCGTCGCGGGCGCTGCCGGTGCCGACGCGTTTCTCGTATCCGCCGATGCGCCAGAGGGATTCGCGCTGTTCTGGATCGGCCGCGATACGCCCGGCGCTGCGCTCGCGCTCGATCCGCTTGCCGACGGGCGTCATTTCGGAACGTTCACGCTGTGCGACGTTACAGTGCCGCGCGAGCGCATGATCGCCTCGCCCACGGCGGCACGCGCCGCGCTGGAACGCGCGTTGGACCGGACGGCGGTGGTCGCAAGCGCCGAGCTTTACGGCATCATGAGCCGTGCGCTGGAAATGACGGTCGACTACCTCAAGACGCGCGTGCAGTTCGGCAAGCCGATCGGCAGCTTCCAGGCGCTGCAACATCGCGCAGTGGATCTCTATGTCCAGCAGCAGCTCGCCTCCGCCGTTTTGGAAGACGTCGTCCGGGCGCTGGACCAGGATCCGGAACCGCAACCGCGAACACGCGCTGCGCTAGCCAGCCGCTTGAAGGCGCGTTGTAGCGACGCGGCGGCGACGATCACGCGCCAGGCGATCCAGCTTCATGGGGCGATCGGCTTCACCGACGAATACGACGCCGGCCTTTATCTCAAACGCGCCATGGTGCTTGGCGCGTGGCTCGGAAACGCCGTGTGGCACCGTCGACGGTACGCGCAACTGACGGAGTCGGAAGGCACATGACTGTTCCGAACACGCCTGATTACAGCGCCATGAGCGACGGCGCGTTTCGTCGCGAACTGAGGACGTTTTTTGAGCAGAACTACCCGGAGAATCTGCGCTTCATGCCGCGCCGCGTGCGTTGGAGCGAAATAGCGGGTTGGTGGCGCACGCTCTACGAAAAGGGCTGGATCGCGCCCAACTGGCCCCGGGAGTGGGGCGGCATGGGGCTGGAAGCAGGAAAGACGGTGATCTTCCTGGAGGAGATGGAGCGTCACGGGATCGCCCGGCCGCCCGACCAGGGCATTACCCAGGTCGGCCCCATCATCATGAACTTCGGGACCGAGGCGCAGAAGCAGTTCTACCTCCGGCGCACGCTGTCGGGAGAGATCATCTGGTGCCAGGGCTATTCCGAGCCCAACGCGGGTTCGGACCTGGCAAGCTTGCAGACTTCGGCGGTCCGCGATGGTGATCACTACGTGGTGAACGGCCAGAAGATCTGGACGACGCTGGCGCACGACGCGACCCACATCTATCTCCTCGCACGCACCGACAGACAGACCAAGAAACAGGAGGGCATCAGCTTTTTCCTCATTGATCTCCAGACGCCGGGCATCACCATCCGCCCGATTCGCAACATCGCCGGCCACGAGGAGTTTTGCCAGGTCTTCTTCGACAATGTCCGGGTGCCGGCCGACACGCTCGTGGGCAAGCTCAACCAGGGCTGGACGGTCGCCAAAGCCCTGCTCTCATTCGAACGGCTCAATATCGGCAGCCCGCGGCGCCCGCAATACGCCCTTCAGCGGCTGGAGATGCTGGCGCGGGCCAAAAGCTTGTTCGACGATCCTGGTTTTGTCGATCGTTTTGCGGCATTGAAACTCGACCTGGAGGATCTCGCTTCCCTCTACGGGCGCTACGTCGAGCAGGTGAAGCGTGGCGAGCCGTTGGGACAGGATGTGTCCACCCTCAAGATCTGGGCCATGGAGACCTGGCAGCGGCTGACCGACCTGCTGGTGGAAACCGGCGCCGAAGAGGGGGTTGTGAGCGGCATCCATGATATCGCCGGCGTCGAAACGGATTTTCTGAGCCCGTTCTACTACGCGCGGCCGGGGACGATCTACGGTGGCTCAAGCGAAATCCAGCGCAACATCCTCGCGAAGTACGTGCTCAAGCTGCCGTCGTAGCGCTCGCGATTCGCGCGCGGTGATCGGGTAAGCGAACCGCTTTCTCCGTTCCGCTGCGCGCGCGTAGAGCGGCAGCCTTGCTCTCCGGTTTACGCAACGTTCATCGGCAACAGCACCATCTGCCGGCCCTCCAGGTGCAGTCGCTCCTGGAGTTCCAGCGGGGTGCGGTTGTGGAGCCAGCCCGTGAGGAAATTGACGCGCGCAAATACGAGCTTTGACGCGAAGCACACGGCATTCGGGTATTTTTCGAACACCTGCTTGGCGAGCTTGACGAACTCTTCGCCCGGCTCGATGCCGAAGCCGATGTAGAACTCCGCGGCGAACCCGTGCGCATGGCAATAGCGCACGAAGTAGCGCAGTGAATTTTCGATGGTGTAGCGCAGCGTTCGCAGCGCCCCCGCGCCGCCGTAACTCTGGGCGTCCACCTCGCCGACGCTGACAAACACGAAATTCTTGAAATGTCCGGGAAACAGGTGCAGTACCCGCAGCAAGGCGTGGATGCCGACGCCGCGATGCTTGCCGACGAACAGTACAGCGGTCGGCGCTGCAGGATCAAGCGGCGGCACAGGGCGGCTGTCATCCCATGGGAGCCTGGCCTCAAACAGAGCGTCGGCGGCGCGTAATTGCGCGCGCGTGGCGTCATAGTGGCGGCGGATCGCCAGGCAGGCCGCTATTACCAGGCCGGTGATGAGGATGGTGACCCAGCCGCCTTCGGTGAATTTCTCGACCACCAGCACCGTCAGGATGCTGGAAGTGACGATCAATCCCACCAGAGATAACAGCAGCCGCCCCTTCCAGTTCGCGGCCAAGCGGCGTTGGCTTACCCAATAGACGCACAACCCGAAAAGCGAGATCGAGAAGGTGAGAAACACGTTGATGCTGTACAGCACCACCAGCAGCGCGACGCTACCTTGGCTCCAGAGCAACACGCCGATGGCGGCGAAGCCCATCAACAGAATCCCGTTTTGGGTCACGAGCCGGCTCGAGAGCTCGCGGAAATGGCGCGGCACCCAGGAATCCGCCGCCATGTTGGCCAGTACCGCCGGTCCGCCGAGAAATCCGGTGTTGGCGGCGACGAACAAGAGTCCCCCCTCCAGCGCGAGCACGATCAGCAGCCCCGTGGCGTTGGCGAACGGACTGCCGAGATCGAAGTGCTCGATGATAGCCTCGAACACGACAGCGTTGAGCGTCTGGCCGGGGCTTGGCGCCGCGTTCCACAGCAGATAGAGCAGCATGATGCCGCCGGCGGTGAAAGCGAGCGAGAACGCCATATAGGACATCGTCCACTTGCCGGTGCGGACGCGCGGCTCGGCCAGCGTGTTGACGTTGTTCGAGACCGCTTCCAGCCCGGTGTAAGTGCCGCCGCCTTGCGAGTAGGCGAGCAGCATGGTCCCCACCACGAACATCCAGCCCGTTTCGCGGGAGAGCGCCGCGCTTTCGTCGAACGTAGCGGGGATCAGGCCGGGCAGGCTCTCGGCGTGCGCGTAGATGCCGTAGCCGATGAGCGCCACGTGCACCACCACGAAGCCGACGAAGATCGGCAACAGGACCTTGATCGCTTCTTTCATGCCGCGCAGGTTGAGCGTGATCAACGCCGCGATCATCGCGATCTCAAACGCCACTTTCCACGGATGCCACGTCAGCGGCAGCAGGCTGAACACCGCATCCGTCCCGCTCGCGACCGAGATCGCGACCGTCAGCACGTAGTCGACGATCAGCGCCGCACCCGAAACGAGGCCGGCGCGCGGGCCGATGAGCTGCGTCGCAACCTTATAGCCGCCGCCGCCGTTCGGGAACAGCTCGATCACCTGGTTGTAGGCAAGCGAAATGATGAATACGGTGACGGCGATCGCCACGGCGAGATAGAGGCCGAAATGTGTGTGCGTGCCGAGCGCGAGATAGGCTTCCTCCGGCCCGTAGCACGACGAGGACAGCCCGTCGGCGCCTAAGCCCACCCACGCGAAGAACGCAATCAGCGCGATGTGATGACGTGTTTCCGGGTCCATCGGATCGCGCGGCTTGCCGATCACGACTTCGCGGGCTTTGGCGAGAACGGACATCGCGCTACTGCGGAGTGGCGTTGAGCGTCTTCTCGATGCGGCGCGCGAACACCGTCATTTCCTTTGCTGCCTGCTTATCGCCCTTCGCTTCCGCGACGCGGATGCCTTCGCGATATGCGGCGAGCGCGTCCTGGCGCCGCCCGCACTCCGCCAGCGCGCGGCCGAGCAGTTTCCAGGCAGCGGAATAAGCGGGATCGCGCAGCACCGCTTCACGCAGGTGCGTGACAGCGTTTGCGGCGTCGCCCGCCTTGAGGTATTCGTTGCCGAGACTGAAGCGCAGCAATGCGTTGTCGCGCGGGCCATGGAGCAGTTTCTCCAGGTTGGCGACCAGATGAACGGTCATGGGATCGGGCGCGGACGGCAGCGTGGAGATTGAAAACTTGCTGGGAGCGCTTCATGATAGCGTAAATACCGATAGCAGCCAAAAAGCGCGGGAGACATTCATGGCCAGGCAAGTGATAGACACCGATGCCGCACCGAAGGCTATCGGCCCCTATTCGCAAGCGGTGCGCTGTGGCGGCACCGTGTATCTCGCCGGCCAGATCGGGCTCGATCCGGCGACGATGGAACTTGTTGCCGGCATCGGACCGCAGATCCACCGCGTGTTCGAGAATCTGAAAGCGGTGGCGGCCGCGTCCGGCGGCAGTCTCAACGACATCGTCAAGCTCACTGTCTACCTTACCGATCTCAATCACTTCGCGCGCGTCAACGAGATCATGGCGACCTACTTTACCGCACCCTACCCGGCGCGCGCGGCGCTCGGTGTCGCGAGCCTGCCGCGCGGCGCGCTCGTCGAGATGGACGCGATCATGTATTTGGAGTGAGGCGTGAGGCGTGAGGAGTGAGGAGTGACAACAGGCCGCGCAGCGGCTTGTTGCGGCGGACACTGACCAGTCGGTTACGTCGAAGCCAAAACCGGGGAATGGATGACACAAAAGAAACAGTCGACTGAGACCGCGCTGTCGTCAGGATATGCCGCGCCGCCCGTCGCCTCACGCCTCACGCCTCACGCTTCACTGTCAGGGTTGAGCAATTCAACCCTGACGAAGCTCACCAAGCTCGGCGTTGGGAACAAGTTCGACCTGGTGCTGCACCTGCCGCTCAGGTACGACGACGAGACCCGGCTCTATCCGATCAACCAGGCGCCGCATGGTGAGAGCGCGCTTGTCGAGGGCCATATCGTCGAGTGCGATGTCAAGTACCGTCCCAAGCGCCAGCTCGTGTGCCATATCGAAGACGGTTCGGGGGTGCTCACGCTGCGTTTTTTGAATTTCTACATGAGCCAGCTGAAACAGCTCGCAGCCGGCACGCGCCTGCGCGTGTTCGGCGAAATCCGTCACGGGTTTTTCGGCGATGAGATGGTGCACCCCCGCTATCGTCTGGTGCGCGGCGATACGCCGGTCGCAAAGGCGTTGACGCCGGTGTATCCGACCACGGCAGGGCTCGGCCAGGAGGCGCTGCGGCACCTGATCGAGCGTGCCCTTGCCGATTGCGATTTGTCCGACACGCTGCCGGAAACGGTGCTCGCTCCGCTCAAGCTGCCGCGCTTCCGTGACGCCGTGCTGTTCCTGCACAACCCGCCGCCGCGGGTGGCGCAGGGCGAGTTGCAGGAACGCCGACACCCGGCGTGGCGCCGCATCAAGTTCGACGAGTTGCTGGCGCAGCAGCTGTCGATGCGGCTGCATTACAAAAGGCGCCGGGCCGCCGGCGCGCCGGCATTGAAACCCCGCGGCGAGCTCACGCGCGCGCTGCTCGAGAAACTCCCGTTTCGGCTCACGCGCGCGCAGCACAAGGCGCTGGCGCAAATCCGGCACGACCTCGCCCGGCCCTATCCGATGCAGCGCCTGCTGCAGGGCGACGTCGGGAGCGGCAAGACTATCGTCGCCGCGCTCGCGGCGTTGCAATGCGTGGAGAACGGTTCCCAGGTTGCGGTGATGGCCCCAACGGAGATCCTCGCCGAACAGCATTATCACAAGTTTGCCGCGTGGCTCGCGGACCTCGGCGTCAGCGTGACCTGGCTCACGGGCAGCTTGCGCAGCAGAGAGAAACGGCGGGCGCTCGCCGGCGTGGCGGCGGGCGAGGCGATGATCGCCGTCGGCACTCACGCCCTGTTCCAGGAGGAGGTGGAATTCCACAACCTGGCGCTGGCGATCATCGACGAACAGCACCGATTCGGCGTGCATCAGCGCCTCGCGCTGCGCATGAAGGGCGCGCGGCCCAACATGGGCGCGCAGCCGCATCAACTGATGATGAGCGCCACGCCGATCCCGCGCACGCTGGCGATGAGCTACTACGCCGATCTCGATGTGTCGGTGATCGATGAGCTGCCGCCCGGCCGCACGCCGGTTGCGACCAGGCTCGTCGCGGAGGCGCGGCGCGGCGAGGTGATCCAGCGCATCCGCGACGCCTGCATCGCCGGCAGCCAGGCCTATTGGGTGTGCCCGCTGATCGAGGAGTCGGAGGCGCTGCAGCTGAAGACCGCGCTCCAGACCTATGAGGCGTTGCAGCGGACGTTTCCGGAACTCAAGGTGGGACTGGTACACGGCCGGCTGAAAAGCGAGGAGAAAGCGCGGGTGATGCGGGCGTTCCAGGGCGGCGCGATCCAGCTGCTGGTGGCGACCACCGTGATCGAGGTCGGCGTCGATGTGCCGAACGCGACGCTGATGGTGATCGAGCATGCCGAGCGCATGGGTTTGTCGCAGCTGCACCAATTGCGCGGGCGCGTCGGCCGCGGCGCCGGCAAAAGCACGTGCATCCTGCTCTATCAGAACCCGCTCACCGCAGCCGCGCGCGAGCGGCTCAAGATCATCTTCGAGAACCACGATGGATTCGAGGTCGCGCGCCACGATCTCAGGCTGCGCGGGCCGGGCGAACTGCTGGGGGCGCGTCAGAGTGGCGTGCCGCTGCTCAGATTCGCCGACCTGGCACGCGACATCGACCTGCTCGAGACGGCACGTGCCGCGGCCGAAACCATGCTGCGCGAGCACCCGGCCGCGGTGCGGGCGCACGTCGCGCGCTGGCTCGGCGAGCGCCACGAGTACCTGAAGGTCTAGAAGTGATCGTGAGGTCGTGAAGTCGTGCAATCGTGAGGTCGTGAAATTGTGAAATCGTAAGTGGGCATTTCCCCTAACGCTCTTACGCTCTCACCATCTCCCGCTCTCACGATCTAACGCCCTCCCGCCCTCCCGCTCTCACGGCTTACGTATCTGCGATAATAGCGGCACAGAACAATCGTTCCTTGCCGTGAAATTCCCTCCGCGCGACAACCGCTGGCCGCGCCGGCCGCCCCACTCTGCTGCCCGGTTCCGCGGCTGGCTCACCGACCGCGGTTCGCTCACCGGCCGCATCCGGGCGCGCTGCCCGGCGTTCAGCGTGAAAGTCGCGTTCCAGGGGCTGCGCCGCGTCAACCGCGACGAAAGCTTCCTGCGGCCTGATGGAATCGGCAGGCTCGCGCTGGTGCGCGAAGTCTATCTGCTGTGCCGGCGCACGCCGGTGGTCTTCGCGCACAGCGTGATCGATCCGCGCGCGCTGCGCGGCGCGTGGCAGCGGCTGGCGCGGCTTGGCAGCCGGCCGCTCGGCGCAGCTCTCTTCGCGGACCCGCGCGTGAGACGCTATCCGTTGCGGCAGAAGAAGCTCAGCCGCCACCATGAACTTTACCGGCAGGCCTGCGCCGCGCTCCGTGCCCGACCGGCGCACTTGTGGGCGCGGCGTTCGCTATTCGTTCTGCATAAATCGCCTATACTGGTGACCGAGGTTTTCCTGCCGGGGATATTGAAGCTTGCGCCATGACCTTGAAAGAGCGACTCGACGCCTACGAAAAACTGATGCGGCTGGACAAACCGATCGGCATCCTGCTCCTGCTGTGGCCGGTGCTGTGGGGATTGTGGCTGGCGCCACGCGGCCTGTTGCGTCTCGACATCCTGCTCATCTTCACGGTCGGAACGGTGCTGATGCGCTCCGCCGGCTGCATCATCAACGATTTTGCCGATCGCGATTTCGATCCGCACGTCGAGCGCACCCGGGACCGGCCGCTTGCGGCGCGGCGCGTCCGTCCGGCAGAAGCGCTTGCGCTCGCGGCGGTGCTGGTCGCGCTCGCATTCACCCTGGTGCTGTTTCTCAACCGGCTGACGGTCATGCTGGCGTTTGTCGCGCTATTTCTCGCGGTCACCTACCCCTTCACCAAACGTTTTTTCCCGCTGCCCCAAGCCTATCTCGGCATCGCCTTCGGCATTTCCATTCCCATGGCATTCGCTGCCTATCATGGCACGATCGCGGCGGTGGCGTGGGTGATGCTTGCTGCCAACGTGTTCTGGGCCATCGCCTATGACACGGAGTACGCGATGGTCGACCGCGACGACGATGTGAAGCTCGGCCTCAAGTCCTCGGCCATCCTGCTCGGACGTTTTGACGTGGCGGCGGTAATGGTCTGCCACGTGGTTTTCCTGGTGATCATGGGCTTCATTGGCTTCTGGGTATCGCTCGGCATCTTTTATTACGTCGGGATTGTGCTGGCTGCCGGATTCGTATTCCATCAATACCAGCTCATCAGGGCGCGCGACCGCAACCAGTGTTTCAAGGCCTTTCTCAACAACAACTGGGTCGGCGCCGTGATCTTCGCCGGGCTCGCGCTCGGCCTCTACCTCAACATCCCCCCGTTCCGGTGAGCGCGTCATGAAATACAAAGACTTGCGCGATTTTCTGTCACAACTTGAGGCGCGCGGGGAGCTCAAGCGCATTGCGGTCGAAGTCGACCCCAGGCTCGAGATGACGGAAATCTGCGACCGCGTGCTGAAAGCGCGAGGACCGGCGCTCCTGTTCGAAAAGCCGAAGGGCCACACGATCCCCGTGCTGGGCAATCTGTTCGGTACGCCGCTGCGCGTCGCGCTCGGTATGGGCGAGGAGTCGGTCGACGCTTTGCGCGAGCTCGGCAAGCTGCTCGCCTCGCTCAAGGCGCCCGAGCCGCCCACGGGACTGAAGGACGCGTGGGACAAGCTGCCGATACTCAGGCAGGTGCTCGCGATGACGCCGCGCGAAGTGAGTCGCGCGCCGTGCCAGGAAGTGGTGTGGGAAGGCAGGGACGTTGACCTCGCGCGGCTGCCGGTCCAGACCTGTTGGCCGGGGGACGCTGCTCCGCTCATTACCTGGGGGCTTACCGTCACGCGCGGACCGCGGAAGGCGCGCCAGAACCTCGGCATCTACCGCCAGCAAGTCATCGCGCCGAACAAGGTCATCATGCGCTGGCTTGCCCACCGCGGCGGCGCACTTGATTTCCGCGATCATTGTCTTGCCCATCCGCGCGAACCGTTTCCGGTTGCGGTCGCGCTCGGCGCCGATCCGGCAACGATC
>Ga0153915_10007050_pt1 | contig 10575 bp, 13 predicted proteins | sample Opewatmetagenome_2_FD_107003 | JGI IMG/M metagenome (GOLD analysis project Ga0153915, IMG submission 107003) | Freshwater wetland microbial communities from Ohio, USA - Open water 3 Core 3 Depth 3 metaG | ecosystem: Environmental > Aquatic > Freshwater > Wetlands | place: USA: Ohio, Lake Erie... | reverse complement strand
GAAACGGATCGTGGGCGAACGGGATCGGCCCCCGGCGGCTTCGTTGATCCCTCCCGGTCAATTGGCGATGGTGACATTGGCGGCCTTGATCACCTTGCCCCACTTGGCGACTTCGTCTTTCAGGAACTGCGTGAATTCCTCGGGGGTGTTGCCGACGGGATCGATGCCGAGTTGAACGAAGCGCTCCCTGATCTCGGGGCGCTTCATGATAGTGTTCACGGCGCGCGCCAGCGTGCCGACCGCTTCGCGCGGCGTGCCCGCGGGCGCGAGTATCCCGACCCAGGTGCCGCCGACGACCTGCACGCCCGACTCGACCAGCGTCGGCAGCTCCGGCGCCACCGCGACGCGCTTCTCCGAGGCCATGCCGAGCGTCCTGATCCTGCCGGCCCTGACGTGCGGCAGCATCGATGAGGGAACGTCCATCATGACCGTTACCTGCCCGCCCATCAGGTCCTGCAGCGCCGGCGCGGTGCCTTTGTACGGCACGTGCACCATCTTGATTCCCGTGGTCAGCATCAGCAGCTCTGTCGTCAGGTGCGCGGCGGCGCCGATGCCGCTCGAGGCGAACGTGAGCTGCCCCGGCTTGGCCTTCGCCAGCGCGATCAGCTCTTTAACCGAATTGGCGGGAAGCGAATTGGTGACGCACAGGATCAGCGGCGCCGTGGCGAGGAGCGACACCGGCGCGAAGCTCTTGATCGAGTCGTAGGGCAGCTTGGGATAAAGCGTCTGGTTGGCGGCATGGGCCGCGATCACGGAGGCGAGCGTGTGGCCGTCGGGGGTGGCCTTGGACACGATCTCGACTCCCAGAATGCTGTTTGCGCCGGGGCGGTTGTCGACGATGACGTTTTGCGAGAAGCTCTTGCCCAACTCCTGCGCGACGATGCGGGTGGTGACATCCGTGATGCCGCCCGGGGTGTACGGCACGACGATGCGGATCGGGCGGGATGGATATTTACTCTGCGCCAGCGCCTGGCCGCAGGCGATAGCCAGCCATGCGTAGCATAGCGCTCGGGCGACTCGCGGTCCCGTGTTCATGGCATTCTCCGTGTTTGCCGTCCAGCGCCGCATTGTGCCCGGAGATGGCCGCCGGACAGATTGGTTTTCCTAACCGGGCTGGTCGGCTATTCTATACCTCTCGCATGAAAGCCTTAACCTGCTGCGTTCTCAAAGCGCTCGCCGACGGCGAATTCCATTCCGGACAAACGCTGGGGGGCTCGCTCGGCATGTCGCGCGGGAGCGTATGGCACGCGATGCGCGAACTCGACGCGGCGGGGCTCGAAATTTACAGGGTGCGCGGCCGCGGGTATCGGCTCCCGCAGCCGCTGTCGCTGCTCGACCGGGTGGAAGTCGAGCGCCATCTGGGGCGGCACGCCGCGCGCTTTACGCTGGAAATCGCCGACAGCGTCGGCTCGACCAACACGCTGCTCGTGCGGCGCGCCGAAGTCGGCGCCCCGAGCGCGACGGTGATCGCCGCCGAATGGCAGTCAGGCGGACGCGGCAGGCAGGGACGCGCTTGGCACGCCGGCATCGGCGGGGCGCTCACGTTTTCGCTGCTGTGGCGATTTGCCCAGGGCGCGAGCGCTGTGGCGGGTTTGAGCCTGGCCGTGGGCGTGGCGATCGCGCGCGCCGTTGAGAAACTCGGCGTCGCCGATGCGGTCCTCAAGTGGCCCAACGATGTGCTGTGGCGAGGACAAAAGCTCGCCGGCATCCTGATCGAGATGCAGGGCGATGCGCTGGGGCCCAGCGTGGCCGTGATCGGCATTGGCGTCAACGTGCGCCTGTCGGACGCGGTGCGCGGCCGCATCGACCAGGACGTGACGGACCTGGAGAGCGCTTGCGGCAGGACGCTCGATCGCAACGCGGTGCTTGCGCTGTTGCTGGTTGAGTTAAGTAGTATGCTCGACACATTCACGCGTGACGGGTTCGCGCCGCTGCGCGGCGAGTGGCAGCGCCGCCACGCGCATCAAGACCGGCGGGTGACGCTGGTCTTGCCCGATGCGCGGCGTGAAAGCGGCATGGCGCGCGGCGTCGCGGAGGACGGCGCACTGCTCGTGGAGACGCGAGCCGGCATGCGGCGCTATCACAGCGGAGAAATAAGCTTGCGGCCCGCCAGACCGGTAAAGGGCGATGCGTGACGAGTGACGAGTGAGGAGCGACGGGTGATGAGTGTACCCCCATTACCCATTACCCGATTACGATGACCGAATGCGAATCTTAGCCATAGACGCCGGCAATACCCGCATCAAATGGGGTTGGTTTGACGGCCAACGCTGGGTTCGACAATCGTGGATACCCAGCGCGGAAGGCGGCAAGCTGGAGCCGGCGCTGGCGGCGCTACCGCTGCCGGACCGAATCCTCATATCCAATGTCGCCGGCGACGCCGTGCGCGAGTTGATCGCTGCGGCGCTCAAGCCGCTTCGCGTGGAGCCGCAGTGGATCAAGAGCGAGGCACAGCGATGCGGCGTCAGAAGCAGTTACGGCGATCCGGCGCAGCTCGGCTCGGACCGCTGGGCGGCATTGATCGGCGCGTGGCGCCTGTTTCACGGCCCGTGCGCGGTCGTCAACGCCGGCACCACCCTGACCGTCGATGCGCTGTCCGGCGAGGGCGTGTTTCTAGGGGGATTCATCGTGGCCGGGATCGACCTCATGCGCGCCGCGCTCGCGCGCGACACCGCGCAGCTCAAGCTCGAGCAAGGACGATTCACGTATTTTCCCGATTGCACCGCGGACGCTATCATGAGCGGCGCCATCAACGCGCTCGCGGGCAGCATCGAGCGCATGCTGCGTTTTATGGCGGAAACCGGGCAGATCGCGCCGCTCATCGTGCTTTCGGGCGGCGCAGCGGCTCTCCTTGAGCCGCAGCTTAACGCGCGCGTTGAGGTCGTGGATAATCTGGTATTGGAAGGACTGCTATGCATCGCGCTCGATGCAGCCCCGGTGAGCGGCGAGCAGTGAGCGGTAAGCAGCCGACAGCCAAGGATACAGCAGCCGATTCTCCGCGCACCGCTTACCGTTTAACGCTTACCATTTGAGCGTATGAGAGCCTTGTTCCTCTTGCTGGTACTGGCGAACGCCGTGTTCTTCGCTTACGCCGCGATGGGACGGCAGCAGAGCGGTGCGGACAACCAGATTCCGCTGTTGGAGATCAGTCCCGAAAAAATCCGACTGATCAAGTCCACCGGCGGTGCCGCTGCGGCGAAACCGAAACCCTCCAACGGGCCGGCAGGCACGGTTTCGGCTGCGCCCGCCGCGTGCCTGGAGTGGGGCGTGTTTGCGGGTCCCGACGTGGCGCGTGCGGATGCGGCGCTCGCCCGGCTGGAGCTGCCCCAGACGCTGGTGCAGCGCGCGGTCGCTGATGCGGGCGGCTACTGGGTCTATATCCCGCCGCTCAAGACCAAGGCCGATGTCGACAAGAAGCTGGGCGAGCTGAAAGCCCTCGGCGTCACAGAGTTCTTCGTGGTGCAGGACGCCACGCCGTGGCGCAACGCGATCTCGCTCGGCATTTTCAGGACCGAGGAGGCCGCCAGAGGTTTCCTCGATGCGCTGCGCGGCAAAGGCATGCAGTCGGCGGTCGCCGAGCGGCGCGAGAACTTTCTCAGGCAGATCGCCTACTACGTGCGCGAGCCGACTGAGGCGATCGTGGCGAAGCTCGCCGAGCTGCAACGCGAATTTCCCGGCACCCAGATCAAGGCCGTGGCCTGCCCGCCGGCGGACGCCGCAAAAGGTTGAACGGCATGAACCAGCGAACCTCTTCACCCCGATGACGGGTCCTGCTTGCGCACGCGGTTGATGAGGGCGGTGGTCGAGCGCGGGTGTTCGAAGCGGATCGAACGCGCGGTACCGCCCCAGCCTAAGACTTCCTTGGCGCCGACAATGGCCTCGGGTTTCCAATCGCCGCCCTTTACCAGCACGTCGGGCCTGAGCGTCAGGATCAGATTGAGCGGGGTATCCTCCTCGAACCATGTCACGACATCGACTGCCGAGAGTGCGGCGACCACGGCCAGCCGGTCGTCGAGCGCATTAATGGGGCGATCCGGTCCTTTGCCGAGGCGCTTCACCGAAGCATCGGAATTGAGCGCGACGACGAGGCTTGCGCCGAGTGCGCGCGCCTGCGCGAGATAAGTGACGTGGCCGCGGTGGAGGATGTCGAACACGCCGTTGGTGAACACCAGCGGCCGCGCCAGCCGCGCGATGCGCCCCGGAAGCTCATGGGGAGCGCAAATCTTGTGCTCGAATGACGGGGCCGGATGCATCCACGCTCGGCGGTAGGTCAGGTAAGCAGTGAGCGGTAAGCGATAAGCGGCAAACCGTACGAGATCGCCGGTTATTCGCCATCTTGCATTGAGCTGCTCACCGCTTGCCGCTCACGCTAGTCGAGGTACTCGAAGATCCGCACCACTTTTTGCACGCCGCCGGTGGTGCGCGCGATCTCGGTGGCTTCGTTCGCTTCCTGACGTTTCACCAGACCCAACAGGTAGACCACGTTGTTCTCGGTGACGACCTTGACGTGGAGCGGATTGAATTTCTGCGCGTCCAGAAATCGCGCCTTGACCTTGGAGGTAAGATAGGAATCGTTGGCGCGCGCCGACAGCGCGCTGTTGCCGGCGACCTGAAGCTCGTTATGCACGCCGCGCACGTTTTCCACCGCCCGCGCGATTTTCTCGGCTTCGGCTTTGGCCGCGGCGTCGGCGACTTCGCCGGTGAGCAGCACCATGCGGTTGTAGCTGGTGGCGTTCAGGTGTGCATCTTTGACTTTCCCGCCGATACGGTTCAGCGTTTTGAACTCGATGCCCTCGTCTTCGGCGATGGTGCCGACCGTGCGCCGGTCTTCGGCGACCATCACCCCGGTGGCGGCGGCGCCGCCGACGACGACCGGCGCGCAGCCTTTGATCAAGGGAAGGGCAAGCAACAATACAGCAAGGATATGGCGCATTTTATTCAACTCCCAATAATAAACAATCGATGGCGTCGCACAGGCAGTGCAACGTGAGCAGGTGTACTTCCTGAATGCGCGCGGTACTGGTCGCGGGAACGCAGACGTGGATGTCGGAAGGCTTCAGAACTTCGCCGACCCTGCCGCCGCCCCTGCCGGTCAGCGCGACTACGCTCATCTGACCCTCATGCGCGGCTTCGATCGCGGCCACCACGTTGCGCGAATTGCCGCTGGTTGATATGGCGAGCAGCAGGTCCTTGGCGTGGCCGAGCGCGCGCACCTGCTTCGAGAACACTTGCTCGAAGTCGTAGTCATTGGCGATCGAGGTCAGCGTCGAGGTGTCGGTGGTGAGCGCGATTGCGGCAAGCCCGGGGCGCTCCAATTCGAACCGGTTCAGCAGTTCCGCCGAGAAATGCTGCGAGTCCGCGGCCGAGCCGCCATTGCCGCAGGCGAGTATTTTTCCGTCCTGGTTCAGACATTGCACCATGCGTTCTGCGGCGGCCGCAATCGGCCCCGCCAGCGCGTCCATGCTTTGCAGTTTGAGGTGCGCGCTTTCGGAAAAGTTCTCGCTGATCCGGCTGATCAGGTCCATGTGGCGTGTCGCAAAGAATTGGGCCGTATTCTACAGAGAAGGACACTCATTCTCCAAATGCGTTCCTGACCCACTCGATCTGCGGCGGCTCGCCACGGATGAGCACCGCATCAAAGCGGCACGGCGGTGTGCCGCGGCGACGGGCGAGATAGTGGCGTGCCGCCGTGATGAGGCGCTTGCGTTTCGCCGTGGTAATGCTTTCCCGGGCGCCGCCGAAAGCATCGGTCCTGCGTTGGCGCACTTCGACGAATACCAGGGTGTCGCCGTCGTGCGCGACGAGATCGATTTCGCCGAAGCGGCAGCGGTAATTGCGCTTGGCGATGGTGAGACCTTGCGCCCGCAGGAAGTCGGCAGCGAGCGATTCGGCGGCTTCGCCCTGGCGGTTCATTGCTGGTCGGCAAAGATCAGCAGTTTGCCGTCAGTAAACTGCGCGCTCGTGAGTTCGCGCGCGAACTGCTGATCGCGGCCGAGACTCAGGCGCCCGGTCACGCCGTCAAGCGCGCCGCCGCTGTTGCCCTCGAGCAGCGCCTGCATGATACGGAACGCGTCAATGCCGAGCGCGTAGAGCCGTTCGAGGTCGAGCGCACCGCGGAACTCCTGGCGCGGATACACCATCACCGCCGGATGATCCGGTTGCAGCAGCCATGGCATATCGAGGAACCGGATGTTGGCGAGATCGAAGCCGGCGAGCGGTCCGGCGTTGCCGGGGTGGATCTGCGAAGTGGCGTAAAGCGGCAGGGTGCCGAGATAGGGGCGCGCGAGCCGAGCCCGCTGGAAATCGAGCGCGAGGAATGCCATGTCGGCAACGTCGAGACCGATCGCCTGCTTGATACGGGTGAGGCCGGCCGGGTCGGTGGTGAACTCATATTCCGCGACAGGCTTGCCGCCGAGCCGGGTGAACTCGTCGATAAACGCCTGATGGATGCGGCGCAGCAGCGGCGTATCACCCGTGATGGTGAACGCGTTGAGCCGGCCTTCCTTGACGGCGAGTTGCGCGACCTGGCGTGCTTCGGCTTCGACATGCAGGCTCAGCATATAGAGATTCGGCGGTAAGGGGACTGCGCCGTCCGGCACGTTGAGCGCAAGGGTGGGCACCCGGACCAGGTTGCTGGCCGCGAGCGCGGAGACGCCGTTACGCGTGAGCGGCCCCACGACGAAGCGCGCGCCCGCAGCAAGTGCCTGGCTGTAGCCCGCCACGATGTTCTGGTCGTCGTCGGTAACGGAATAGATCCGGATCGGTAGCGGTGCTCCGCCTTGGGTCTTGGCCGCCGTCAGAAACCCCAGCTTGACCGCGTCGGCGGGACGGGCGAAGGCGCTCGAGTTGACCGGGAGCAGCAGCGCGATGTGCGGAATCCCGGCGGGTTCGCCGCGATCCGCCGCCGACGTCGGAGCGGCCTCGCTGGCAAACGCGGCGCCGCCCCCGTATAGTATGGCCGCAAGCGACCACGCAAACAACCAACGATGGAGCACGCGGCAGCACATCGCAACACCGACGGGGAAACAAAGGGAACATTATATGTAGTTGCCACCCCGATTGGAAATCTGCGCGACATCAGTTTACGGGCACTCGATGTACTGAAAAGCGCCGTGGTCATCGCCGCTGAAGACACGCGGGTCACGGTGAAACTGCTCAACCACTTTGGCATCGCGGCGAAGCTCACCGCGTTGCATGAGCACAACGAGAAACGCGCCGTCCCGCAGATCCTGGCGCTACTCGCGCAAGGCAAATCGGTGGCGCTCGTGAGCGATGCCGGCACGCCGGCGGTTTCCGATCCCGGCACGCAGCTGGTCGCCGCCGCGCGTGCCGCGGGCCATGCGGTGACGCCGGTTCCGGGTGCCAATGCGGCGGTCGCGGCATTGTCGGTCGCCGGGCTCGCGGCACCGCATTTTCTGTTCTACGGTTTCCTGCCGCAGCGCGCCGGCGAGCGCCGGCGCGAGCTCGCGCGGTTGGCCCCCTATCCGTTTGCACTGGTTTTCTTTGAGGCGCCACACCGAATTACCGACAGCCTTGCTGACATGTGCGTCGCCTTCGGCGCAGCGCGCCGCATCGTCATCGCGCGCGAACTCACCAAGTTGTTCGAAACCATCCATGCCTCCTCGCTGGCTGAGGCAGTGGACTGGCTCGATCGTGACGAAAACCAGCGCAAGGGCGAGTTCGTGCTGATCGTCGAGGGAGCCACGCCAAGCGCCGCGAGTGACGGCGAGGCGCAGCGCACGCTTTCGATCCTGCTCGCCGAATTGCCGCTCAAGCAGGCAGTGGCGTTGGCGGCGAAGCTCAGCGGGGGCAGAAAGAACGAGCTTTATGAGCTTGCGCTCAAGTTGAAGGGCAAGCGGTCCGCGGTGAGTGGTGAGCGCTAAGAGCCCTTAACATAATGAAACACGCGTTTCATTATGTTACGGGCTCTAAGAAGACGAGTCATACTTTAGACCGGTTGCGGTTTACCGCTTACCCTGATTAGGCATGAACAAGATCACCCTCATCCGCCCCGACGACTGGCATCTGCATCTGCGCGACGGGGAGCATATGCGCGCGGTGTTGCCCGATACGGTGCGGCGTTTCGCGCGCGCGATCGTGATGCCCAACCTGAAGCCGCCGGTTACCACCGCTGCGCTGGCGTTGCAATACCGTGAACGAATCCGTGTGGCGCTGCCGGCGGGCGCCGGGTTCGAGCCGTTGATGACGCTCTACCTCACCGATAACACGCGGCCGGAGGAAATTGCCAAGGCGAGACAAAGCGGCATAGTGCATGCCGTCAAGTACTACCCAGCGGGTGCCACCACCCATTCCGATTCGGGCGTGACCGATCTCGCGCGCTGCTACGGCGTGTTGGAGGCGATGGAGGCGTCGGGCATGCCGCTCCTGGTGCACGGCGAGGTCACCGATCCCGGCGTCGACGTGTTCGACCGCGAAAAAGTCTTTCTTGAACGCGTGCTCGCGCCGCTCATCGGGCGCTTCACGAAGCTGCGCGTGGTGGTCGAGCACATCACCACGCGCGAGGCCGTACGCTTCGTGCTGACGACACCGGGGCAAGTGGCGGCCACCATTACCGCCCACCACCTGCTGCTCAACCGCAATGCGCTGTTCGCCGGCGGCATGCGTCCGCACCATTACTGCCTGCCGGTGTTGAAACGCGAGGAACACCGTCAGGCGCTGATCGAGGCGGCAATGAGCGGCAATCCGAAGTTCTTCCTCGGCACCGACAGCGCCCCGCACGCGCGCCACACCAAGGAAACCGACTGCGGCTGCGCCGGCATTTACACCGCGCACGCCGCCATTGAACTCTACGCGGAGGCATTCGCGGCCGCCGGCGCGCTCGACCGCCTCGAGGGTTTCGCCAGCCGCTTCGGCGCCGATTTTTACCGGTTGCCGCACAACCGCGATACCATCACGCTGGCGCAAGACGGATGGGACGTGCCGGACGAAATCGTCTTCGGCGGCGATAAGTTGGTGCCGTTTCGCGCTGGTGCGACCGTCGGCTGGAAAATCGTGTAGGCCCGGGGTGGCAGCCGGACGTTATAACATCGCATGGACACCCAGGCCGGCACAATCCCCGCGACCGATTCTTCGCACGACTTGCGTCTGCCGTTGCCGCGAGGCGACCTCTGGATTTTCGGCTACGGCTCGCTGATGTGGGACCCCGGCTTCCCCTACGTGCAATGGGCGCCGGCGCTGATCTACGGTTATCACCGCGCGCTGTGCATCTCATCGAACCGCTGGCGGGGAACACCCGAGCGTCCCGGACTGGTGCTGGGGCTGGACCGCGGCGGCGCCTGCCGCGGTATCGCGTTCCTGGTGGCGCGCGCAGACGCCGGCCCTGCTTTGGAAGCCTTGTGGGCGCGCGAAATGCGGCGCCGTGTTTACCGGCCGCGGTTGCTGCGCGCCCGGCTTCCGGGCGAAGAAGTGCAAGCGCTCGCTTTTGTCGCCGATCCAAAGCATGCGAGCTACGCCGGATATCTCTCCATCGAACAAACCGCCGAGCGAATAGCCAACTGCCGTGGGGCACGTGGCCCCAATCTTGATTACTTGATCCGCACCGTCGAGCACCTGTCCGAACTCGGGGTGCGCGACCACAATCTGCTGCGCGTGCTCGCCGCAGCGCGCGCCTTGGAAAGCGGAAAACCCTGACGGCGCGAGCATGCCGCACGGTCCATTGAAACGACCGGACCGGTGTTACCCCGTTTCCTGGCCGCTGCTGTTCCGACAAACGAAGCCCCGCATTGCACGGGGCTTCTTTACGTCATCGCGTGACGGTGTAATTCAAGCGCCGTAGTTGCGGCGCAATCATGGCACGGCGTGCCAATCAGGGTTTATGCGTATCGGCTCACTGCGCTATTCGCCTCCTGGTGCCGCAGGCTTCCGGCACCCGTAACAATCGACTCGGTAGACTTAACATCAGGGAAAAGCAGGGATGGTCGGCTCGAAACCGCCGGCCACCGCTTCGGGGCGGCGGCGGGCAACGCGTTCAGAAATCTCCTGCGCGCGGCGCATCGGCACATCCACCATCATCAGCACCCTGCCCTGCTCGATGTCTGGGTGGAAGGCTTTGAGCTTGGAGTTCGGTACAGCGCTTGCCGCCATGCTCGATGCCCACGCGCCGAATAACGCGCCGAGCAGTGCAGCGATCAGCACGGTCACCAGCTGCAGAGATACACCGGCGGGAGGAAACAGTATCACCAGCAACCCGCCGAGGGTGCCGGCGACGCCCCCGATCGCAATGCCGAGATGGGCGCCGTGAACAACGTCCGTTTTTTGCAAGACGGTGGCTTCTGGAAGATCCAGCGGCAGTGTGCCGCGGCGGGCGAGAAAATGAACCCGCCGCTCCTCGATGCGCGCCAGCAACATCTCGTCCAGCATTTTCCGCGCGCTGTCGACATCGGGCAGCATGAAATACAGTCTGCGCCGCATAAGCATGGTTTTCTCCTCCTGGTCTCCGACCGCGGTGCATGTGGACCTCAGATTAGAGCGCTTCCGGAGCCGGGTAGTTTCACAAACGACGCAATTCGCTGTCGGCGTCATGTGCTCGTGCCGCCGTCGAAACCGACGCGCTAG
>Ga0153915_10007049_pt1 | contig 10576 bp, 8 predicted proteins | sample Opewatmetagenome_2_FD_107003 | JGI IMG/M metagenome (GOLD analysis project Ga0153915, IMG submission 107003) | Freshwater wetland microbial communities from Ohio, USA - Open water 3 Core 3 Depth 3 metaG | ecosystem: Environmental > Aquatic > Freshwater > Wetlands | place: USA: Ohio, Lake Erie... | reverse complement strand
TATCAGGCTGGCCAGAACCGCGGTGACCGTCATCAACTTAGGACGCAGCCGGTGGACCGCGCCTTCGATCGCAGCCTCTTCGATGTCAGAGGGTAGAATCTGCACGTCGGCCGATAGTTTCTTATCCAGCGCTTCGTGCAAATAGACCACCATGACCACGCCGGTTTCCACGGCGATACCGAACAGCGCGATGTAGCCTACCCACACCGCCACGCTGAAGTTGTATCCCAGGATCCATTGGAGCAGCAGGCCGCCGGTCATGGCGTAGAGCGTCGGCAGGATCAGCATGACCGACTCCGCCAGCGAGTGAAAGACCATGTACAGCAGCAGAAGGATGGCGACGAAGACAACAGGCAGAATAATCTTGAGCCGCTCTTTGGCGCGCAGTTCGAATTCGTATTCGCCCGACCAGCGGAAGGTGTATCCGGCGGGCATTTTCAGTTGCTGATTGAGCAGCGCCGAGGCCGTGGCCACGAATCCGCCGTAGTCTCTGGTGTTCAGATCAATGTAGACGTAGCCGGTGAGCTGGCCGTCTTCATCGCGGATCATGGCCGGTCCGCGGGAGAATGAAATCTTTGCAACCTGCTCGATGGGAATCTGCGCTCCGGCGGGCGTGGCGATCAGCACCCGGCGCAGGTCTTCCACGCTGTCGCGAAAATCGCGGTCGTAGCGGACGTTGACCGGATAACGTTCGCGGCCCTCGATATTGGCCGCCACGTTCATGCCGCCCATGCCTGACGATACCGCCTGCTGCACGTCGGCGACCGTAAGTCCATAACGCGCGGCCTGCGGACGGTCTACCTCTACGTTCACATAGAAGCCTTGCGAGACGCGCTCGGCAAAGACCGAGCGCACCGGGGACGGCGGCGGCAGCGAAGAGAGAATCTGCTGAATCTGCGCGCCCAGGTTCTGTATCTCATCCAGGCTGGGCCCCTGTATCTTCATCCCCACGGGCGTCTTGATGCCGGTGAGCGACATGTCGAGGCGGTTGTTCACCGGCATGGTCCATGTGTTCGATATCCCCGGGAACTGGAGCTTTTCATCCATCTCGCGGATGAGTTTTTCGTAGGTCATCCCCGGCCGCCACTGCTCGCGGGGTTTCAGCATGATCGTTGTGTCATACATGTCGAGCGGAGCGTTGTCGGTGGCGCTGTCGGAGCGGCCCACGGTTCCGAATACCGTCTCCACTTCGGGAAAGGTGCGGATGATGCGGTCCTGCTGCTGCAGGAGCTGCGACGCCTGGGTGATGGAAATACCGGGCAGCGAAGTGGGCATATAGAGCGATGAACCTTCATAGAGAGCGGGCATGAACTGGCTGCCCAGCTTGAAGGCCAGCGGGAAGGTCGCTAGCAGAAAAACAACATTGATCAGGATGGTTGTCTTCCGGAACCTGAGACACAGGCGCAGCACCGGAAGATAGAGCGCCTTGCTGAAGCGGGCCATGGGATTCTTCGATTCCGGGTGCAGCTTGCCCCGGATGAAAATCACCATGAGCACCGGCACCAGGGTGATAGCCAGCAGGGAAGAGAATCCCACGGCCAGGGTCTTGGTCCAGGCCAGCGGCCGGAACATGCGTCCTTCCTGGGCTTCCAGCAGGAAGACCGGAAGAAAAGACACCACGATGATGATCAGCGAGAAAAACAGAGCCGGCCCTACCTGTTTGGCGGCGTCTATGAGGATGCGGCGGCGGTCTTTTTCGCTGAGCGCCTCGTCCGCAGGCCGCTCGGAAAGCTGGCGGTATCCGTTCTCGACCATGACGATGGCCGCATCCACCAGCACGCCGATGGCCAGCGCGATTCCTCCCAGCGACATGATGTTGGAGCTCACATGCAGAAAGTACATCGGAAGAAACGAGGCGACCACCGCAATGGGCAAAGCCAGAATGGGGATGAACGCCGAACGGAAGTGAAACAGAAAAGCCATGATCACCAGGCTGACAATCAACGCCTCTTCGAGCAGGTCGCGTTGCAGGGTGCGAATGGATTCCTCAATCAATCCTGCGCGGTCGTAGGCCGGGACGACTTCCACACCGTCGGGCAGGGAAGATTTAATTTCCGCGAGCTTCTTCTTCACCCCATTGATTACGTTGAGCGCATTCAACCCATAGCGCATCACCACGATGCCGCCGACGATCTCGCCTTCGCCCTGCCAGTCGGCCACGCCTTCGCGGATATCGGGGCCGAAGGAGACCGTACCCAGGTCTTTGATGAGCACCGCGGTGCCGTTTTTCGCGCTGACGGGAACGTTTTCGAGGTCTGAGGGCGAGCGCAGGTATCCTAGCCCGCGGATCATGTAACGTGATCCGCTTAGTTCCAGCACGCGTCCGCCGACTTCGTTGGTGCTGGACTTTACCCGGTCAATGACCGTGGAGAGCGGTATGCCGTAAGCCAACAGCTTGTTGGGGTCGAGCCGCACCTGGTACTGGCGGACAAAGCCGCCGATGGTGCCCACGTCGGAAACGCCGGGAACGGTCAGGAGCTGATAACGCAGATGCCAGTCCTGGAGGCTGCGCAGCTCCGCCAGGCTGTGCTGGTGTTTACGGTCCACCAGAACGTATTCGTACACCCATCCGGCGCCGGTGGCGTCCGGCCCGATCATGGGCGAGACACCCGCGGGCAGACGCGACGAGAGCTGCTGCAGATATTCGAGCACGCGCGAGCGCGCCCAGTACAAATCGGTGCCGTCTTCGAAGACCACGAAGATGTAGGAATCGTTGAACATGGTCTGCCCGCGCACGGCTTTCACGCTGGGCGCGGCCAGCAGCGCCGTCACGATCGGATAGGTGACCTGATCCTCGATAATGCCCGGTGGCTGGCCTTCCCAGTTGGTGTGAATGATGACCTGCACGTCGGAGATATCCGGCAGCGCATCGAGAGGAATATTGCCCATGGCCCAGATGCCGGCCAGCACCAGCAGCAGCACTCCGGTAAAAACCAGAAAGCGGTTGCGCGCACACCACTCAATCACAAAGGGGATCATGGTTACATGCCCCCTTCCGCATTGAGGGTGAATTGCTTCCGGCCCAGGGATTGGCCGTTGCGGCTGGCCGTGATGGTCACCTGCCACGTGCCGCCGGAACCCAGCTCGCCCTGGCCTTCGTAGCTTCCACCACCCTTTTCGGTGAGGGTGACAGTGGTCTTCATGGCCGCCATGCCCATGCCCGGCATGGCGGGCATAAAGAAGGTGACGGTGACCTGTGCGCCGGTGATCGGCTCGCCCGTGGCGGCCGTGGCTTTTACCCGGAAGGTGTTGTTGCCTTTGCGGGGAGGAGAAGGAACGGAGGAGAACTCCAGCGCTGCCGCGGTGGCGGTGCGTGGGGGAGCGGCCTGCGCTGCTGCTCCGGCCCCCGGTGGTGGCGGCTCGAATGCGCCCGCCGCGGCCTGCAACTGCGCTTCCGAATCAATCAGGAAATTGGCGGAGGTGACCACTGAGTCCCCGGCCTTTAGACCCTTGCTGATAATGAAGTCTTCCCCGGCCCGTCCTTCGATTTGAATCTCTTTTGGTTCGAGGTTGCCTTCGCCGTGGTTGAGAAAGACGATCTGTCGTGTCCCGGATTGAAAGACCGCGCCCGCCGGAGCCACCAGCCGCCGGCCCATGGATGTATGAATCACAACGTTCACATACATGCCCGGCGTAAGCTTCATGCCGGGATTGGCGAAGACCAGACGCACACGGGCGGTGCGCGTGTTCATATCCACCTGCGGCAGAATCTGGTCAACGCGCCCCCGGAAAATCTTGCCCTGATACGAATCAACCGTGACCTCGGCGGAGCTGCCGGGCCTGATCCGGCCCAGATCGCTCTGGAAGACATTGGCATAGACCCACACGGTTGAGAGATCGGCCACCGTGTACAGCCGGGTCTCGGGCTGCACGTACATGTTGGGCTGCGCGTTCTTTTCGGTGATGTATCCGGAAACCGGAGAGTTGAAAGTGAGATCGGTGATGACCTCTCCGGTGCTTTCGAGTTTTTCAATCTCGGTGGCCGGCACCTGCCATTGCTGCAAGCGCTCGCGGGCGGCGCTCACCAGCGAACGGGCCCCGCTGGCCACGCCGGAAACCGAACTGTTCTGCAACTGGCGCTCATTGCTGCGGGCCAGCAGATATTCCCGCTCGGTGGTCACCAGATCGGGGCTGTAAATGGTGAACAGCGGCTGGCCCTTGCGGAGGTATTGGTAGGTTGCGTTGGCGTACATCGTTCTGATCCATCCGGGGAAGCGGACCTGGACATAGGCCACCTTCTTCTCATTGATTTCCACGTTTCCCGCGACCCTGATCTGGTCAGTGACATTTTTATAGGCGACCGTGCCGAAGCGGACTCCGATGCTCTGCAACCGCTGGGGGGATATCTGCATGGGCGCCAGAGGAGGCTCCGCCGCAGCGGGTGCGGGGGTGGTTTCCGCCGCGCGCGAGGCTTCGGTGTGCTGCATGGGCGCCGGCTCGATGCTCCGGCCGCCATGAGAGCGCCACCACAGAGCTGCCAGCCCGGCGGCCAGCGCGATGTTGACAGCCAGGGCGATCAGGAAGGCGTTGCGGAAATTGCTTTTCTCTTGATGGTCGTTCATTGGATGGTCACCCCCGTAAGCGCTTCAATCCGGGCCAGCGCCGATTCGTGCTCCAGCAGCTCGCGCTGGTATTGCAGCTCCAGGTCGAGCCGTTCGAGCCAGGATGAAAAGAGCATCTGGAAGTCCTGGCGGTTCGACTGGTAGGCGGCCAGCGCCGCCCGGAAGACGGCTTCCGACTGAGGCAGCAGGCCTTCCTGATAGATCTTCAACTGGCGGGCGGAGGTTTCCGCCTGCGCGTACTGGCCCTGGATCTCAGCCTGCACGCGCTGAATTTCCGTCTCCGCCTGTTTGCCCGCCTGCGTGTGGCGTTCCGTCGCTTCCGCCAGTTCGGCTTTTTTGCGCCCCCGGTTGGGCAGCGTGACGCCCAGTGTCGCCATGTAGTAATCGCGAAACGCGCTGCCGGTGTGCTGGTACATGTATTGAACGTTGAAATCAGGGCGGAATTCCCGGTGCGCGAGCGCGGCCTGCGTTTCGGTTTTTCCGAGCATTGAGTTGGCGGCGCGGATTCCAGGGTTCTGCTGCTGAGCGAGGCGGCGCAGTTCGCCGGGCGGAGTCGCCAGCGGCCGCACCGCCAGCGGTTCGGCAATGATGTCCGCGGAATCCTGTGCGCGGCCCAGCAGTTGTTTCAGCATCGCCTGCAGGCGCTCAGAGGATCCTTGCCGCGCGGTGACTTCCTGCAGAAGTCTGGTGCGCTGGAGCTGGGCCTTGAGAACTTCCTGCTGGCTTCCCTGACCGGCGCGGTAACGGGCCTCGGCGATCTGCTCGATCCCGGTGAGCAACGAGTCGTTGCTGTGCAGGACTTCCAGGCTCTGCTGGAAGTAGGCCAGCTCATAATAAGTCGTCTTGAGCTTCTCGATGATCTGGGTGCGCAGCACATCGGCCTGGGCATGCAGGGAGTCGGCTTCCTGATTGGCGGCCTGGGCGCGCAATCCGCGCTTCCCCGGGTAAGGAAACTCCTGCGCCACGCCGAACCCGATGTAGGCGAAATCGCTGTTGCTGAAGCCGGCAAAGGGACGCGGACTGCCGACCGCGAACTGCTGCACCATCAACTGCGTATCCGGCAGGGCGGAGACCTGCCGGGCGGTATGTGTTCCGGCCTGCCAGCCGTGGGTGGCGGCGGCGATTTCAGGATTGTTGCGCTCGGCTTCCGCGATCAGGTCGCGCAGAGGCGTGGCGGCATTTGTCTCTCCAGGGGCTGTCGCGCAAACCAGCGCGCCCAGCAGGAAGACCCAGGACCAGCGCAGGATGCTGCGCGCCGCTCTTTTCAGCGTAAATCGGCCAACGGTTTTCATTCATGTACTCCGGGGAAAAGGAAAAGCGTCACGGGCAGACGCACGAGTGCGCTGCTCCCGGATAAGAAGGGAATCGGATCAGATTCTCAGGATGAAGAAGGAGTGCGGGGGCGATTCCGGGGGAGAGTGCTCCAGCGCTGGAACCGTGTAAATCACTGACGCTTGCAGGGCGGCATCGGCAGGGGTGTCAGCGATGCACACGCCGGCGTTTTCATGGGTATGGCGCGCATCCTGAGTGCTTTGCAGAAACTGAATATCGTCGTGCTGCAGCCGGGTACAGCATCCATGCGCAGGGTCCATACCCATCTCACCGCACTGCTCCGCCATTTCCCGGCAGCAGGTTTGCTCTTCGGGCGTCATCTCCGCGCCGGGCAGCATGCACGCCACCGCGGGCACGCCCAGAAGAAGGAGCATGCAGACGGTTACGAATCTGGCGAGGGCACGCATGTGCAGATACAAGACTACAACGTTTGAATTTAATCACTCAACCATCATGCTTCGATGTGATGAGCATCACGGAAGTTAAAGATGCCTCCGGCGCCAGGGTGCCGGGGACCGGGGTGCTATGACGCGCCGGGTCCGGCCGCAGACATGGATGCGTTCTTCCGCGGACGAACCTTGGCGCTCAGCAGGCTCTTTATCTGCTCCAGCTCCTGCTGGCCGGCGAAGACGCGCTTCGGCAATATTCCGATCACGTCAGTGGTCTGATAGAGCAGAAATAGATTTCGGGTTTCACAGACCTGTTCGTAGTTGTCCCATGTGGTTTCCGCGTGACCGAGCTGGGTATCCGAGACGATGCCGGTTTCGGTGATGGTGACCTTGCGCTCCGCGAACATGCGGCGATTGCGGTGGTAAAACCGGCGAAAAGTCAGGGATGGAATGACCATCAGCATCAGAAGCAAGAGCGCCGAAAGGCTGATCAGATAGAGTCCGAACCAGTGATTCACGTATATATAGAAGACAACTCCCAGCGACAGTATAAGGGCTCCTAGACTGATTCCGATGATCCAGCGAATGGATGACCGGTGGCGGAGCCATGCCATTTCCAGGAACTCCGGCAGGGTGATTTCGTATTGGAATTGCACGGAGAGAATAGTAAATGATTGCCGGAGCCGGGCCAGGCGCGGAATCGTGGGGAAATTTTCAGAGGAATAGCCCAGCCGTAAGAGGCAATCCTGGCATCGTTCCGGCCGGAAATTCCAGCCGGCGGATGGCGCTCGCCATTTCCGCCGTCAACCCCTGGATTTCAGCGCGTTCTTCCTGATCTTGGCCGGTTTTTACCGGCTGGTTTCGAGGCCTCTCCGTTATTACTTTTGGCCAGTCCAAAGGGCCAGTCCCGCGTCCTTGGTAACAAAAACCGCAAAATTGTGAACCGTGTGCATCAATACCACAATAAGTTGTGGTCACTGTACTGGTGCTGTGCAGGATTTTGAGATTGAGGTGGCCAAAACGCCATGTGAACCCCGGTAACTTACCGAGAAGACCGGCAAAACCGGAAGATGCCGCTTGACCGCCCAAGTTCACCCAGCTATAACGAGCTTGAAACCTGAAGTATTCCCCCGAGAACACAAACACAAAGTCGAGTTTCTCCGAACAGGCCCTCAAGGTGAAGGGGCCGAGAACCCACTGTGGAAAGGCTACACGTTTATGGCAGCAGATTCGCGTGAGGTAATGAACATTCGCCAGGCTTCTCAGTACCTGGGGGTCAGTCCGGACACGCTCTATAAGTACGTGACGGAAGAGAAGATCCCGGCGTTCAAGCTCGGCAACCGCTGGAAGTTCAAGAAGACCATTCTGGACCAGTGGATGGAACAGAAGAGCACCATGAACATGAGCGGCGCCAAGAAGAAACCAAAGGCGGCGAGAACGGCCTCGGGGCGGTAAACAACGTTTCATTTGAGATGAAATTCAGAAAGCGGAGACAAGGCGGTCGGCATGTTTGGATTTGGTTCATCGAAAGCAATCGTCGGGCTGGACATCGGATCAAGCTGCATCAAGGCCATTGAGCTGAAGCGCTCCAAGGGCTCGATCCAGGTGTCGCACCTCGGGCTGGAGCCTCTGGCCAGCGACATCGTCGTTGATTCGATGATCGTTGACTCGGGCAGCGTCTCGAGCGCCATCAGCAAGATTTTTACCGAGCACAACATCAAGGCCAGAAACGTGGCCACGTCGGTGAGCGGGCACTCGGTGATTGTGAAAAAAATTCCGGTGGCGCCCATGAGCGAAGCGGAGCTGGCGGACAGCATCACCACGGAAGCGGCCCAGCATATTCCGTTCGATATTGCCGACGTGAATGTGGATTTCGACATCCTGAACCCCGACGAGCAGGGGCCGCACATGGATGTGCTGCTGGTGGCGGTGAAGAAAGACAAAATCCTCAACTATACGAACGTGCTCTCGCTGGCGGGCAAGACGCCCGCGGTCGTGGATATTGACGCCTTCGCCCTGCAGAATTGTTACGAGTACAACTACCAGCCGGCCCACGATTCCACCGTCGCCCTGCTCAACCTGGGCGCCAGCGTGATGAACATCAACATCGTGAAAGGCACGTCGCCGTTGTTTACCCGCGACGTCAGCGTGGGCGGCAACCAGTACACCGACTCGTTGCAGAAAGAACTCGATCTCAGTTTTGATGACGCCGAAGCCCTGAAGCTGGGGCGCAAAGTGGGCACGGTCAGCGAAGACGCCAAGCTGCCGATTTTGCAGCAGGTGACGGAAATCATCGTGCTCGAAATCCAGAAGACGTTTGATTTCTTCCGCGCCACCGCCTCCGGCGAACACATCGAGCGTATCTACCTGGCGGGCGGATCGTCGAAGGTTCCGGGCCTGGTGGAGGCTTTGCGCCATGAATTTTCGCTGCCGGTGGAAGTGCTGAATCCGTTCCAGCGGATTCTGCCGCCGGCGGACCCCAATGAAAACGCCATTCTGGAGCAGAATCCCGGGCAACTCGCGGTGGCCGTGGGTTTGGCCCTGAGGAGCTTTGAAAACCTATGATCCGGATTAACTTACTCGGTGGAACTCCCAAGGCGCGGCGCGGCGGAGGCAAGCCCCGCCCGGCGCCGGAATATGCAGGCGGAGGCGGCGAGGGGCCCAGCACGCTCATTTTTGTGCTGCTCGGAATAGCCCTGGCGGTGGCCGGCTGGTACTTCTGGAACACCAGGATCGAGGCCGAAACGAAAAATCTGCAGAAGCAGATGGCGGACGCCATGCGCGAAAACCAGCGGCTCGCCGATGTGAAGGCCAAGTACGAGGCCACCAAGCGCCAGGCGGACGCCTTCCAGCGCCGGGTCACGACCATCAGCGATCTCAAGGCGAAACAGACCGGGCCGCACGATCTTCTGGAACTGGTTTCCGCGACCGTCAACGCCACCGATGCGCTGTGGCTGGAAGCCATGACCAACGATGGCAAGGCCCTGACCTTTACCGGCATGGCCCTCAGCCCGAATTCCGTGGCTGATCTCATGGCCAATCTGCAGAAAACCGGCAAGTTCAAGTCAGTGGAGATTAAAGAGGCGTCTCAGGATAACACCATGAAGGAGCTTCAGGCCTTCAAGTTCGAACTGGTGTGCGAACTGCTGCCCGATGCGCAGCCCAAACCCGAGCCGGCAAAAACGGGGCCGGCGACTCCCAAGTCTTAACCAGTTCAGGACGGTTTGATTATGGCAAAAATTGATGAAATGTCGATAGCAGCGAAGCTGGGCATCCTGGTCCTGGTAGCCGGATTGGGTGTGGCCGGCGCTTATTACGGGCTGCTGAATCCCAAGATCGATGCCAATAAGCAATTGCAGGCCCAGGTGAAAGCCAAGAAGGATGAAAACGACCGCCTGCGTCCCTTCGAGGCGCAGCTGCCCATGCTCAACCAGCAACTGGCCAACCTGCAGCAGCAGTTGAACAACCAGAGACTGATCGTGCCGGATGAGAAGGAAGCGGACAAGTTCATCAAGCTGCTGCACGATACGGCGGCCAGCGCGGGTATCGAGATCCGGCGGTACACCGCCCTGCCCCTCGTGAATCGCGAGTACTACAGCGAAGTGCCGTTCGCGATCGATATTGACGGGTCGTATGCTTCGGTCATGGGCTTTTTTGACCGCATCGCCAAGATGGAACGCATCGTCAACATCAGCAGCCTGCAAATGTCGAACACGAAAACCACGGCCCCGGCCAAGGTGAAAACGACGTATACGTATGCTCCGGGTGAGTCGGTGGTGGCCAGCTGCAACGCCATTACGTTCTACAACCACGACCCGCAGCCGGCGCCGGCGGCTACTGCGGCGCCCGGGGCAAAGAAGTAAGAGATTTTCAGCAAAGGGAACTGAGATGAAGCTGATTCAAATATTAAGTCTTGTGACAGCCATGGCCGTCAGTGCCGCGGCGCAGAGTACCGGCTCCAATAGTCAGAGCGCCGGTTCTCCTGCTCCGGCGAAGGGCGCTGCGAATCAGGGGCAGCAGCAGAAGAGCGCCGCCACACCAGCTTCGGGCAAGACACAGGCCGGCGCTCAGGGCGCGGCTGGCGGTTCCACGCAGAGCGGCACTGTGAAACTGAAGACGCCCGACAAGTCGAAATCAGGAGCCAAAGCGAGTCCCGGCACTCCGGCCGGAAAGAGCGCGGCGTCGCCCCAGGCGGGCAAGAGCAGCACGAACCCGCCCGCAAAGAGCGTTGGGAAGGCAGCCGCCCAAACGGCCGGCGCCAAGACGCCCGGCGCCAAGACGGCTGGCGCCAAG
>Ga0153915_10007048_pt1 | contig 10576 bp, 9 predicted proteins | sample Opewatmetagenome_2_FD_107003 | JGI IMG/M metagenome (GOLD analysis project Ga0153915, IMG submission 107003) | Freshwater wetland microbial communities from Ohio, USA - Open water 3 Core 3 Depth 3 metaG | ecosystem: Environmental > Aquatic > Freshwater > Wetlands | place: USA: Ohio, Lake Erie... | reverse complement strand
CCGATCTCGGGCAACGTGGAAATGCGCTACGACCCCGATCAGCAGCGCGTGATTTACCAGCCGGTGACGATAGAGCCGCGCGAGATCACGCCGCGCATCGTGCGCGAGGAGAACTACGCGGACTCGGAAGGGTTTAAAAAAGGCTAATGGACAGGATTAACAGGATTATCCCATTGTTTTTATTTGTTTTTAATCCTGTAAATCCTGCCTGATAAAACAATGGCAGAGATCAGAAACTATACGATGAACTTTGGGCCGCAGCACCCTGCCGCGCACGGCGTGCTGCGGCTGGTGCTCGAGCTCGATGGCGAGGTCATCCAGCGCGCCGACCCGCACATCGGACTATTGCACCGCGCCACCGAGAAACTCGCGGAACACAGGACCTATCTGCAGACGGTGCCGTACATGGACCGGCTCGACTACACCACGATGATATGCAATGAGCATGCGTACGTGCTGGCGATCGAGAAGCTGCTCGGCATTAAAGTCCCGCTGCGCGCCCAGTACATCCGGGTGTTGTTCGACGAGATTACGCGGCTCCTCGCGCATCTGTTCAGCTTGGGTGCCCACGGTCTTGACCTCGGGGCGATGACGGTCTTTCTCTACGCTTTCCGTGAGCGTGAGGACCTGCTCGACGTTTACGAGGCGGTTACCGGGGCGCGCATGCATGCCGCCTACTACCGCCCGGGCGGCGTTTACCGCGACCTGCCGGAATCGATGCCGCAGTATGAGGCCTCGAAAATCCACAATGCGCGCGCGGTCGGCAAACTCAACCGCAACCGCGAGGGGTCGGTGCTCGATTTCATCGAGGATTTCACGGAGCGTTTCCCAAAATGCGTGGACGATTACGAGACACTGCTCACCGATAACCGGATCTGGAAGCAGCGTACCGTCGGCATTGGCGTGGTGACGCCGGAACGCGCGCTTGCGCTGGGATTCTCGGGGCCGATGCTGCGCGGCTCGGGCGTCGAGTGGGACCTGCGCAAGAAGCAGCCTTATGAGGTCTATGACCGGCTCGACTTCGATATTCCGGTCGGCGTGAACGGCGATTGCTACGACCGCTATCTGGTGCGCATCGAGGAGATGCGTCAGTCGAACCGCATCGTCAAACAGTGCGTGGACTGGCTGCGCAAGAACCCGGGCCCGGTGATGATCGATGATCACAAGGTGGCGCCGTCCTCGCGGCTCGATATGAAGGCCAACATGGAAGAGCTGATCCACCACTTCAAGCTTTTCACCGAAGGCATGCACGTGCCGGAAGGCGAGGCCTACGCGGCGATTGAACACCCCAAAGGCGAGTTCGGGATCTATCTCGTTTCCGATGGCGCCAACAAGCCCTACCGCATGAAAATCCGCTCGCCGAGCTTCACCCATTTGTCCTCTCTGGATGAGCTGGCGCGGGGACACATGATCGCGGACGTCGTGGCGATCATCGGTACCTGCGAAATCGTGTTCGGGGAGATCGACCGATGAATGCGCCGATGATGCTGTCCCCCGAGGCGATGGTCAGGATCGACAAGGAGGTCGCCAAATATCCGTCCGACCAGAAGCAGTCGGCGGTGATGGCGGCACTTGCCATCGCCCAGGACGAGAAAGGCTGGCTATCGACCGAGACCATGGATTTCGTTGCGCAATACCTCGGGATGCCGCCGGTGGCGGTCTACGAAGTCGCGACGTTCTACGCCATGTACAACCTGAAGCCGGTCGGCAAACACAAGCTCACGATCTGCACCAATCTTCCCTGCGCGCTGCAGGGCGCAAACGCGGCGGCCGAGCATCTCAAGCAGAAGCTCGGCATCGGTTTCAACGAGACCACCGCCGACGGCTGTGTCACGCTGAAGGAGGGCGAATGCATGGGGGCGTGCGGCGATGCGCCGGTGCTGCTCCATAACAACAAGCGCATGCTGTGTGCGATGACGCCCGGCAAGCTGGATGCGCTCATCAAGGAGCTGAAGTAATGGGCCTGCCGGTACCTCCCTTCGCCACCGACATTTTCGGGCCCGACGCGGTCCTCATGAAGGGCCTCGACGGTCTCAACTGGCGCCTGAACGACTACGAGGCGCGCGGCGGCTACCAGGCGCTGAGGAAAATCCTCAACGAGAAAATCGCCCCCGAAAACGTCATTGCCGAGGTCAAGAAGTCGGCGCTGCGGGGCCGCGGCGGCGCGGGCTTCCCGGCGGGGCTGAAATGGAGCTTCATGCCGCGCCAGTATCAGGGCGACAAATACCTCGTGTGCAATTCCGACGAGGGCGAGCCGGGCACGTTCAAGGACCGCGACATCTTGCGCTACAACCCGCACATCGTGATCGAGGGCATGGCGATTGCCGCCTACGCGACCGGATGCGCGGTCGGCTACAACTATATCCACGGCGAGATTTGGGATGTCTACGAGCGTTTCGAACAGGCACTCGAAGAAGCGCGCGCCGCCGGCTGTCTCGGCAAGAACATCCTGGGCAGCGATTTTGCGTTCGAACTCCATGCCCATCACGGCTTCGGCGCTTATATCTGCGGCGAGGAAACCGCGCTGCTCGAATCGATGGAGGGCAAGAAAGGCCAGCCGCGCTTCAAGCCGCCTTTCCCCGCGAGCTACGGCCTCTACGGCAGGCCGACCACCATCAACAACACCGAGACTTTCGCCGCGGTGCCGTGGATCATCGTCAACGGCGGCGAGGCCTTTCTCAATCTCGGCAGACCCAACAACGGCGGCACCAAGATTTTTTCGGTCTCGGGCGACGTTGCCCGTCCCGGCAACTACGAAGTGAAGCTTGGCACGCCGTTCGCGAAACTGCTGGAAATGGCGGGCGGCATGCGCGGCGGCAGGAAACTGAAGGCCGTGATCCCCGGCGGATCGAGCATGCCGGTGCTGCCGGCCGACATCATGATGGCGACCGACATGGATTTCGACTCGATTGCCAAGGCGGGCTCGATGCTGGGCTCGGGCGCGGTAATCGTCATGGACGAGACGCGCTGCATGGTGAAGTCCCTGCTGCGGCTGTCGTACTTCTATTACGAAGAATCCTGCGGCCAGTGCACGCCGTGCCGTGAGGGCACCGGCTGGCTCTACCGCATGGTGCACCGGATCGAGCACGGCAAAGGCAAGCCCGAAGACCTCGATCTGCTGAACAACCTCGCCGACAATATCCAGGGTCGCACCATCTGTGCGCTGGGAGATGCCGCGGCGATGCCGGTGCGCGCCTTCATCAAGCATTACCGCGACGAATTCCAGTACCACATCGACCATAAGCAGTGCCTGGTGGCGCCTTACATCTGAGATATGAGTCATGCTAGAAATTGAGATCGACGGCAAGACGCTCGAAGTGCCTGACGGCAGCACGGTGATGGATGCCACCAACCTGGCCGGCATCTATGTTCCGCATTTCTGCTATCACAAGAAGCTCTCGATTGCTGCCAACTGCCGCATGTGCCTGGTGCAGGTCGAGAAGGCACCCAAGCCGCTGCCGGCATGCGCGACGCCGGTGACCAAAGGCATGAAGGTATGGACGCATTCTGAGCAGGCGGTCAGTGCCCAGAAGGGCGTTATGGAATTTCTTCTTATAAATCATCCACTTGACTGCCCCATCTGCGACCAGGGCGGCGAATGCCAGTTGCAGGACCTGGCGGTCGGTTATGGGGCCAGTGGCTCGCGCTACGAGGAAGACAAGCGCGTGGTGGTGAACAAGAATCTGGGGCCGCTGATCTCGACCGACATGACGCGCTGCATCCACTGCACGCGGTGCGTGCGCTTCGGCCAGGAAATCGCCGGCATCATGGAGCTTGGCATGATCGGCCGCGGCGAGCATTCCGAGATCATCACTTTCGTCGGCAAGACGGTGGACTCCGAACTCTCGGGCAACGTCATCGATCTGTGTCCGGTCGGCGCGCTCACCTCCAAGCCCTTCCGTTACACCGCTCGTAGCTGGGAATTGACGCGCAGGTCTTCGGTGAGCCCGCATTGCGGCCTGGGTGCCAACCTCACGGTGCAGGTCAAGCAGAATCGGGTGATGCGGGTGCTGCCGCGCGTGAACGAAGCGATCAACGAATGCTGGCTGTCCGACAAGGACCGCTTTTCCTACGAAGGCCTCAACTCCGAGCAGCGGCTGGCCAAGCCGATGCTCAAACGCAACGGCCAGTGGCAGGAAGTGGAATGGCAGGTAGCGCTCGAATTCGTCGTCAAGGAACTCAAGCGCATCCGCGACCAGCATGGCGCACAGGCGGTGGGTGCGCTCGCCACACCGCACCAGACGCTGGAAGAGCTTTATCTGCTCTCCAAGCTCACACGCGGCCTGGGTTCGGGTAATGTCGATTTCCGTCTGCGTCAGTCTGATTTCAGTGCTGACGACAGCATTGCGGGCGCGCCGTGGCTGGGCATGAAGATCGCCGACATCGGCCAGCTTGACCGTGCTCTGGTCATTGGCAGCACGCTCAGGAAAGACCATCCCCTGCTCGCGCAGCGGCTGCGCCAGGCGACCAAACGCGCCACCCAGTTGAATCTCATCAATCCGGTCGACGACGATCTGCTGATGCGCGTGGCGCACAAGGCGATCGTGGCGCCTGCCGCCATGCCCGATATGCTGGCGCAGGTGCTGAAAGCCGCAGCACAGGCTAAGAACGCAGCGCTTGCGGAACCGCTGCGCGGCGCGCTGGACAAGATCGCCGTGTCCGACACCGCGCAACGCATCGCCGCCAGCATGGCCTCCGGGCAGAACGCCGCGATTTTCCTCGGCAATATCGCCCAGCATCATCCGCACGCGGTTCAGCTGCACGCGCTGGCGCAGGAACTTGCTGCCGTGACTGGCGCGCGCTTCGGCTTCCTCGGTGAAGCGGCCAACAGCGTCGGCGGCTATATTGCCGGAGCGGTGCCGTTTGCCGCGCCTGCCGGCGTGGGCGCCTTGCAAATGCTGAAGGAGCCGCGCAAAGCCTATCTGCTGCTGGGGGTGGAGGCGGAACTCGATACCTGTGATCCGCAGCAGGCGCTGGCCGCGATGCGCGGCGCCGAACTGGTGGTGGCGATGAGTCCGTATCAGCACCGCGCCGTGGACTATGCGCATGTGCTGCTGCCGATCGCACCGTTCACCGAGACTGCCGGCACTTTCATCAACACCGAGGGCACGGTGCAGGGCTTCACCGGCGTGGTGAAGCCGCTGGGCGAGACGCGTCCGGCGTGGAAAGTGCTGCGCGTGCTCGGCAACCTGCTGGGGCTGGCCGGTTTCGATTACGACAGTGCCGATGAAGTGCGGCGTGACGTCCTGGGCGGCAGCAGCGACGTCTCGGCACACCTCGACAACCGCCTGCAGCCGGCCGCGACCTATGCTATTGCGCCGGTGCGAAGCGAAGGTGTCCAGCGCATCGCCGAAGTGCCGATTTATGCGGCGGATGCCATCGTGCGCCGCGCGCCATCGCTGCAAAAGACGCGCGACGCTGCGCCTCCTGGCGCATGGGTGAATCGCGCGCTCGCCTACAGGCTCGGATTGCGCGATGGCGATCAGGTGCGAGTCGGGCAGGGCGCAGGCGAGGCCATCGTTCCGGCGGCGATCGATGACCGGCTGCCGGCGGATTGCGTCCGGCTCGCTGCTGCGCGTCCGGAAACCGCGGACCTCGGCGCGATGTTCGGTACGGTCAGCATCGAACGCGTCGCCCAGCAACAGAAGGTGGCGGTGTGAGCGCGATCCTGCAACCTTTGCTTAATTTCGGCAACTGGCTGTGGGGGCTGCTGGCCGCGGCCGTCATTTGGGTTTTCGGCCACGAACTGGCGCCGTCCGTGCTGCACGCCATCAGGACACTGCTGCTGATCGTCTGCATCGTCGCGCCGCTGATGGGCGCCGTCGCCTACCTCACGCTGTGGGAACGCAAACTGATCGGCTGGATGCAGATACGGATCGGTCCGAACCGGGTGACGTTCTTCGGCATCCGTTGGCTTGGGGGACTGGCGCAGCCGATTGCCGATGGACTCAAACTGCTGATCAAGGAAATCATCGTTCCCAGCGGCGCCAACAAATTTCTGTTCGTGCTGGGGCCGGTCATGGCCATCATGCCGGCGCTCGCGGCGTGGGCGGTGGTGCCGTTTAGTTCCGAGCTGGTGCTCGCCAATATCGACGCCGGCCTGCTGTATATCATGGCGATCACCTCGATGGGCGTCTACGGCGTCATCATCGCCGGCTGGGCCTCGAACTCGAAATACGCCTTCCTCGGGGCAATGCGCTCGGCGGCGCAGATCGTGTCCTATGAGATTGCGATGGGTTTTGCGCTGGTCGGCGTGTTGATGGCGGCGCAGAGCCTGAACCTGGGCGAGATCGTTAAAGCGCAGCAGGGTGGTCTGGGCCTGCTCAACTGGTTCTGGATTCCACTGTTCCCGCTGTTTCTCACCTATCTCATCGCGGGCGTCGCGGAAACCAACCGCGCGCCGTTCGATGTCGCCGAGGGCGAATCGGAGATCGTCGCCGGCTTCCACGTCGAGTATTCGGGCATGACGTTCGCGGTGTTCTTCCTCGCCGAATACGCCAACATGATCCTGGTTTCCACGCTGTGCTCGATCATGTTCCTCGGCGGCTGGCTGTCGCCGTTGCCGTTCCTGAGCGACGTTCCCTTCATCGGATGGGTATTCCAGGACGGGTTCCACTGGCTGTTTGCCAAGCTGTTCTTCGTGGTGTCTCTGTTTTTGTGGTTCCGTGCCACCTTCCCGCGCTACCGCTATGACCAGATCATGCGCCTGGGATGGAAAGTGTTCATCCCGGTGACGCTGATATGGATCGTAGTGCTCGGCGCGTGGATGCAGACTCCGCTGTGGCTGTGGTGGAGGCCCCTATGATGAATCGCGTCCGGCATTTCTTTAAGACGTTCCTGCTGTTCGAGCTGCTCAAGGGCTTGATGCTGACCGGCCGCCACCTCTTTGCGCGCAAGATCACCGTGCAGTATCCCGAAGAGAAGACGCCGATGAGTCCGCGCTTCCGCGGGCTGCATGCGCTGCGCCGCTATCCCAACGGCGAAGAGCGCTGCATCGCATGCAAGCTGTGCGAGGCGGTATGCCCGGCGCTGGCCATCACCATCGAATCCGAGCAGCGCGAGGACGGCACGCGCCGCACCACGCGCTACGACATCGACCTTACCAAGTGCATTTTCTGCGGCTTCTGCGAGGAGTCGTGCCCGGTCGATTCGATCGTCGAGACGCGCATCCTCGAATACCATGGCGAAGAACGCGGCGACCTGATTTACACCAAGCCGATGCTGCTTGCGATCGGTGACGCATACGAAGAGCAGATTGCCAAGGACAGGGCTGCTGACGCGGCGTACAGATAAACCTTTATGAATTTTCAGACTTTTATCTTTTACTTCTTTTCGGCGGTCCTGGTTTTCGCCGCGCTGCGCGTGATCACCGCCCGCAACCCGGTGCATGCCGCGCTGTTCCTGGTGCTCGCATTTTTCACTTCGGCCGGGATCTGGATGCTGCTGCAGGCCGAGTTTCTCGCCATCGCGCTGGTGCTGGTCTATGTCGGCGCGGTGATGGTGCTGTTCCTGTTCGTCGTCATGATGCTCGACATCAATCTGGCGCGGCTGCGCGAGGGCTTCTGGAGCTACCTGCCGCTGGGCGGACTGGTTGCGCTGCTGCTGGTGGCCGAGATGGTGCTGGTGCTGGCAAGCCGCTATTCAGGCCTCGCCGAGATGCCCGCACCGCCGCCGTTGCCTTCCGGCTACAGCAACACCAAGGAGTTGGGCCGGTTGCTTTATACCGAATACGTCTATCCGTTCGAAATCGCGGCGGTGATCCTGCTGGTTGCGATCGTGGCGGCGATTGCGCTGACCTTGCGTCGCCGCAAACACACCAAGTACATCGATCCGGCGCAGCAGATCAGAGTCCGGCGCGGAGACCGCGTGCGCATCGTTTCGATGCCGGCTGAGAAGAAAGTCGGGGAGCAGGGGAAACCGTGATTTCACTGTCGCATTACCTGGTGTTGGGGGCGATCCTGTTTGCGATCAGCGTGATCGGGATTTTCCTCAACCGCAAAAACGTGATCGTGCTGCTGATGGCGATAGAACTGATGCTGCTTGCCGTCAACCTCAATTTCGTCGCCTTTTCGCATTTCCTCGATGACCCGGCGGGGCAGGTGTTCGTGTTCTTCATTCTGACAGTGGCGGCGGCGGAGTCGGCGATCGGGTTGGCGATCCTGGTAGTGCTGTTCCGCAACCTCAATACGATCAATGTCGAGGATCTCGACAGCTTGAAGGGATGAGCGCCGAATGACGTCGATGCAAAAGCTCTATCTTCTGGTGCCGCTGGCGCCCCTGTTTGGCGCCATTGTCGCGGGACTCTTCGGCTGGGCGATCGGCCGCCGCGGCGCGCACTGGGTAACCATCATCGGCATGATGATCTGCACCATCGCCTCGGGCATGGTGTTCTACGACGTGATGCACGGCGGGTTCTACAACGGCCCGGTCTATACCTGGATGCTGTCCGGCAACACCCGTTTCGAGATCGGCTTCCTGATCGACCAGCTGTCGGCCATCATGATGGTCGTGGTGTCTTTCGTATCGCTGATGGTGCATATCTACACCATAGGCTACATGGCGGACGATCCCGGCTATCAGCGCTTCTTCAGCTACATCTCGCTGTTCACCTTCTCGATGCTGATGCTGGTGATGAGCAACAACTTCCTGCAGCTGTTTTTCGGCTGGGAGGCGGTGGGCCTGGTGTCGTACCTGCTGATCGGTTTCTGGTACACGCGCCCGACGGCGATCTATGCCAACCTCAAGGCGTTCCTGGTGAACCGCGTCGGCGATTTCGGCTTCCTGCTCGGCATTGCGCTGGTGCTGATGTATTTCGGCACGCTCGACTATGCTTCGGTATTCGCCAACGCGTCCAGCCTTGCCGGCAACACCATTGAAATCTTTCCGGGTGCGGTATGGTCGCTGATGACGGTGATTTGCATTCTGCTGTTCATCGGCGCCATGGGCAAAAGCGCGCAGTTTCCGCTGCACGTGTGGCTGCCCGATTCAATGGAAGGCCCGACGCCGATCTCGGCGTTGATCCACGCCGCAACCATGGTGACGGCGGGCATTTTCATGGTGGCGCGCATGTCGCCGCTGTTCGAGTTGTCGGATACGGCCCTGTCGTTCGTGATGGTGATCGGCGCCATTACGGCCTTTTTCATGGCGCTGATCGCGACGGTGCAGTACGACATCAAGCGCGTGATCGCGTATTCGACGCTGTCGCAACTGGGCTACATGACGATGGCGCTCGGCGCCTCGGCCTACTCGGCGGCGATTTTCCATCTGTTCACCCACGCTTTTTTCAAGGCGGTGCTGTTCCTCGGCGCGGGTTCGGTCATCATCGCCCTGCATCACGAGCAGGACATGCGCAAGATGGGCGGACTGGCGAAATACATGCCGATCACCTATGTCACGATGCTGATCGGGGCGCTGGCCAACGCCGGCCTCCCGCCGTTTGCCGGTTTCTTCTCGAAAGACACGATCATCGAAGCGCTGCACGCGTCGCCCCTCGCCGCTGCCGGGTTTGCCCATGCGCTGGCGATGGCCGGTGTGCTGGTCGGCGGCTTCTACTCCTTCCGCCTGGTGTTTTACGCGTTCCACGGCAAGGCACGTTTCGACGATCCCCAGCATCCTGATGTGAAGCAGGTCGAGGCCGAGCGCGCGGCCGCAGGCCAGCATGGCGACCATGGCCATGATGACGCGCACCACGGCGCGCCTCACGAGTCGCCGTGGGTCGTTACCCTGCCGCTGGTGCTGCTGGCGATTCCCTCGATCTGCGCCGGCTGGGTGATCGGCGATTTCGTGTTTGGCGGCTATTTCGGAAAATCGATCTACGTTGTCGCCGCGCATCCGGCAATCGCGGAACTGGCGCGCGAGTTTCATGGCGTCGTGCCCATGATCCTGGATGGCTTCACCTCGGTTCCGTTCTGGCTGGCAGTGGCCGGCGCCGGGACGGCATGGTTCCTCTACATCGTGCGGCCGGAACTGCCGGCGGTGCTGCGCAGCAAGGCGGGGCTGCTGGTGACGATCCTCATGGAAAAATACGGCTTCGACCGTTTCAACGACTGGTTCTTCGCCGGCGGCGCGCGCAAGATCGGCAACGGCCTGTGGCAGGGCGGGGACGTTGCCGTGATCGACAACTTTTTCGTCAACGGCTCGGCGCGGCTGATCGGCTGGTTTTCGACGGTGATCCGCCACTTCCAGTCGGGGTTCATCTATCACTATGCCTTTACCATGATTATCGGCGTGCTGGTGCTGCTGACCATGGTATTCATGACATAACGATTAATTTCATTAAATAACAATAAGTTACAATATACATGCTGCTCGGCTTCCCGCTTTTGAGTCTCGCCATCTGGGTGCCCATGGTTGCCGGCGTGCTGGTGCTTGCCACCGGCTCCGACCGCAATGCCCACGCCGCGCGCGTGATCGCGCTCATCGGTTCGCTGCTCGGTTTCCTAGTGACGCTGCCGCTGTATTTCCGCTTCGATCTGCTTGCGAGCGATTTCCAGTTCGTCGAACTCTCGCCGTGGATCGAAACCTTCAATGTCAACTACCATCTCGGCATCGACGGCATTTCACTGCTGCTGATCCT
>Ga0153915_10007047_pt1 | contig 10577 bp, 13 predicted proteins | sample Opewatmetagenome_2_FD_107003 | JGI IMG/M metagenome (GOLD analysis project Ga0153915, IMG submission 107003) | Freshwater wetland microbial communities from Ohio, USA - Open water 3 Core 3 Depth 3 metaG | ecosystem: Environmental > Aquatic > Freshwater > Wetlands | place: USA: Ohio, Lake Erie... | reverse complement strand
GAAAGGGCGGTTAGCTCAGCGGGAGAGCATCGGCCTTACAAGCCGGGGGTCACAGGTTCAAATCCTGTACCGCCCACCAGGCGTCGAAGAAATGCAAAGCGCAAAATGAATAATGCCGAACGGGGAATCGAAAGTAAACTTCAGAAGGGGTGACCTATTTTGCGTTTGGCAATTTGTAATCTTCATTCTGGCTATAATTGTCGGGGTCGTAGTTCAGTTGGTTAGAACGCCGGCCTGTCACGCCGGAGGTCGCGAGTTCGAGTCTCGTCGGCCCCGCCACCTTTACTTTGCGGAGCGGCAAGAGAGATTTTTTATGAGTGGGGACAGCGAAGATGAAGACTGCAGAAGCTTTGGCGCAACGACGATGGTACGTCGTCGATGCGCAGGGTAAAATACTGGGACGCATGGCGACCGAGATCGCCAGGGTGCTGCGCGGAAAGCATAAACCGGTCTTTACGCCCAACGTGGACGGGGGTGATTTTGTCATCGTCGTAAACGCGCGCGGCGTTAAGCTTTCGGGCAAGAAGCTGGACAAAAAAGTTTATTACCGACACACCGAATATCCCGGCGGAATTCGCGAACGAACCGCGGCAAAGATGCTGGCGGAAAAACCGGAGGAGCTGGTGCGGCTCGCGGTCAAAGGAATGCTGCCGAAAAACCGCCTGAGCCGAAAGCTCGTTACCAAACTCAAAGTTTATCCGGACGCGCAGCATCCCCACGACGCGCAGAAGCCACAACCTCTGATGATCGAGGCATAGGAGTACTGGATCTATGGCGGAAAAAGCATTTACCGCGACCGGGCGAAGGAAAACATCCGTAGCTCGAGTCTGGCTAAAGCAAGGCAAGGGTCTCATCACGATCAACAGCCGCTCCTTGCAGGAATACTTTGGCCGTGAGACGGCGCGAATGATTGTCCTGCAGCCCTTCGACGTCACGCAAACAGGAACGAGTTTTGATGTCGACGTGAACGTTAAAGGCGGCGGTAGTTCGGGCCAAGCAGGTGCCATCCGCCACGGGATTACCCGGGCACTCATGCAGGCCAATCCGGAGTTTCGTTCGCCGTTGAAAAAAGCCGGTTTCGTAACTCGGGACCCGCGCGCGGTGGAACGAAAGAAGTACGGTCGCCATAAAGCCCGCAAGCGTCCGCAGTACTCGAAACGTTAAGTCCTATCCAAGAATTCACTCATCCGCCATCGTGTCCTTAACGGTTGCCGTGGGGTTCAGTGTGCGGCGGCGGGATAAATCGGCTCCCGCCGCACTGCGCGCTAAAGGACTTCAATGAGGGTGGGCCCTGTAACCCTGCGTACGATCCGCACATTATGAGGCTCGCAAATCTACAGCAATGGCTAACTTGCAGCGGACGTAACTCAGCGGAATGTGGACGGTTAGCGGGTGAGCTATGGGGAACGCCGTTTTGGTTCCGCGGCCGTCCGATCATTCTTCAGCGGTAAAGAAGAAGAGCCCGATCATGGCGAATATGACGTTGGGAATCCATGCGGACAACCACGCCGGCAACGCGGCGCTGTGACCGAGTGATGTGCAAAAGGCTGCCAGGACCCAATATCCAAAGGCGATCAGCATAGCGACTCCGAAGCTCAATGCCATGCTACCGCTCATTTGTCGCTTCAGTGCGAATGGAATCGCGATAAGGACCACCAACGGAGAGATCAATGGCAGGGCCAACTTTGACTGAAGATCGACTTCATAGCGAGTAGCATCCATTCCTTTACTTCTCATGTCGGCAATCTGTTTTTGCAAGTCGAAATAGGAAAATGCGTCAGCATCCCGGGCGAGGAGTTTCAGGTCCTCAGGAGAGTCCGATATCGGGACGGCGTCGGTGGTCTTTTGGCTTACGATTTCGCCGTCCTTCGGAACCCTCCATTCGGTTGCTTGAACCGCTTTCCAATTGCGACCGTTCCATTTCGCGGCTGGGATCTCTACCAAGCCCCGCAGAGTGAAGTCACGATTGAGAAGGAAGACGGTGACGCCATACAGCGTATTCGTCGCCGGGTCGAAGTCATCGACATTGACGAAGCTGGCGGATCCCCGCATCCATATGTCCGCCGTTCCTAACAGACTTTTCTGCTGCTTTTTCCGGACTTCGGTCTTGTAAATCGTTTGAGCCTGTTGGGCAAAGATCGGTACCAGGGACTCGTTCCAAAAAAACGTAAATAGGCAGATGATAACCGAGAGAATCAGAAGCGGAAGCGTGATACGCGGAACACTGATTCCACTAGACCGCATGGCGGTAATTTCTTGAGATCGCGTGAGCATTCCAAGACAAAATAGCGTTGAAAACAAAGTCGCGAAGCCGATTACACGCGAGGTTGACAGCGGGGCCTTATAGAAAAAGTACCGGATAACAGTCCAGGTGGAAGCGTCCGTGGTGATAAAAGCGCCGACGTTGTCAAAAAAATCTACGATCATATAGAGGGACGTAGTGCAAACTAAAGTAATCGCAAATATGCGCAGGAATCCCTGTGCCAAATAGCCATCGAGAATACTGCCTAAGGGAAGAAAGCCGATTCTTACTCTGGTTTCCACGTTTTTGCTCTTACGCGTTTCTAGTTCGTTTAATGCTTGCCAGATAACGGCGGGCTGTGCCCCAAACCTGCTCCATTTTCGTTTGCAATGACAACGGCGATTCGCGGACCGCCTTAAAGTAGAAATAGACAGCGACGCCTCCCACGAGTATGTTGGGAAGCCATAGGGCCGGGATCGGATGAAGAAGGCCTTTATCTCCCAGCGCCTTGCCGAAGGATAACACGACATAATAGGCAAGCAACCAGAAAAAAGAAAGCATCAACCCCCACGAGCGATTGGCCCGGGTCGATCTTGGCAAGAGTGTGAGTGCCACACCTAACAGACAGAAAACGAGAGGAATAAAGCCAAAAGAGAGCCGTTGCTGCAATTCTATACGTTCCGGTATCGCGCTGTTTCCTTCATCAAGCTTCTGTCGAATGGTCCTGTTGAGGTGGCGGAAGGACATCTCTTTGGGTCCCGGCTCTCTACGCTTGATCGAGCCCATCATGTCATCCAAATCAAGCTTGAAGTCGTAAATATTATAACGGGTCTGGCTGAAACCCGGGCGATTTTTCTCTTTTTCGTAAACGGTTCCGTCAAACAGCTTGAACCCTAATGTATTGCTTTCTTCGTCGGTTGTGATTAGCGCCACTTTTCCGAGAATAATTTGCTCTCTAGCAGGCTCGCGCTTATCGACGATGAGAACTCCTTGGGCCGTATCACCCGGCGGGATTAGTTCCTCTACATAAATGAGGATTTTTGGAAAGTCGTCGTTAAATACCTTTTCCTTCAGTGCAGTTCCGATGCGACTCTTGGCGATTTGATAAAGCTCTTTCTTAAGAGCGAGATTGGCGGCGGGTCGAGCGAACATAGTCAAACTCAGGGTGATAATAGCGACGAATACCGCTACCATGGCGATTGGACGAAGTATCTGGTGCGGACCCACGCCAGAGGCCTTCATCGCGAGAAGTTCTTGGTCATTCGACAGTCTTCCCAGTCCCAGCAGGATCGCTAGGAGGAATGCCATCGGAAAAGTCATTTCGAGGAAAGTGGGCAAAATGAGCGAGAGCAATTTGCCGATTTGAACGATAGAAACCCCGCGAGCTACCACAAGCTCGATAAGCTTTAACAGACGGGCGATAAAGAGAATGAAGGTGAAAGCCGCAAGCCCGAATAAAAAAGGTGGTAAAATTTCGCTAACGAGGTAACGGGAAAGCGTTTTTGGCATCACGATGCGCTGATGTTATCCTGTAGCGCCATTTTTGTAAAATCCTCCGGATGTAAAAAGGATCTCAGGCTATGGAAAATGACCAATATCTTGTCTTTGGCCTCAACTCGGTCCTGGAAAAGCTGAAAGCATCGCCGACCGATGTGCGGGAAATCCTGATTGGCAAAGGCTCCGAAAGGCCGGCCCTAAGGTCCATTGAGGCAATAGCCCGCCAGCTTGGATTGCGCGTGACCTACGTCGAGTCCGGTCTTCTGGATCGTTTAGCGAACGGACAGCGACACCAAGGGGTGGTGGCGAAAGTCCGCGGGTTCGGCTATTCGAACTTCTCTGATTTACTGCAAGACCTGTCCGATTCTCCGAATTCGCAGTGGATCCTGCTTCTGGATGGGCTGACGGATCCTCGAAACTTCGGCGCCGTTTTGCGCACTGCGGAGGCCGTGGGCGTTCAGCATGTTTTGATTCCTAAGGACCGCTCGGTAGGGTTGTCCCCCGTCGTGGTTAAAGCATCCGCGGGCGCGGTCCATCATCTCAAGATCTACAAAGTTACAAATCTCCGGCGGGCAATAACCGCCCTAAAGGAGCAAGGTTTCTGGATCGTAGGTCTTCACGCTCAGGCCGAAGAGAACTTTTACTCTCGAGATTTTCCCGATCGCTTGGGAATTGTCTTGGGTAGTGAAGGTAACGGGATTCGGCCGCTGATTCAAAAAGAATGCGATTTTCTGGTCGGTATCCCGATGGTGGGTAAAATCGGGTCCCTCAACGTCGCGGTCGCTGGGGCCGTGTTTCTCTACGAACTCCTGCGCCGCAAAGTGCGCATTGACAACGGTGAGGGTAAAAGATAATAGGTCATTGATGGGAAGAGTACGGGAAATTAAGCGACTTAGTGCTTTTCCTATTGACATCTTGATTTGAAGGTGGTTTAAATACTCGTTTGTGAATGGGTAAATAGCCACAACGATGTGGTTTGTCTTTCGGGTCCAGGATCCATACAAAACGAATTACTAAAAGCTGTTGACAAGTAGCTCTTACTGCTGCGGGATTCGAAGCGAGCAGGAAGCGGTGGCGTTGGCGCGCGAAGTTTTATTATGGACAAAGCTGGCGTAGCTCAACGGCAGAGCAGCTGATTTGTAATCAGCAGGTTGTAGGTTCAAGTCCTATCGCCAGCTCCAGTAAAACCGCCGTGATGTTTTGCGAACCTCAAACAGGCTGGCAAGGTGTTTGGTTTTTTATTGTTCGTTTTGAGGCCGTGGGAGTTGGGGAGAAAGAGGAGAGGTTCCCGAGTGGCCAAAGGGAGCAGACTGTAAATCTGCCGGCGATGCCTTCGAAGGTTCGAATCCTTCCCTCTCCACCAAAAAATATATCGTGCGGGAATAGCTCAGTTGGTAGAGCGCGAGCCTTCCAAGCTCGGGGTCGCGGGTTCGAGTCCCGTTTCCCGCTCCAATCTGAACTTGGCTGATAGCGGATGGCATATGACTGCTGCAATGTAGAGAAAGCAGGCATATGCTATATGCCATAAGCCAATGATAAATAGGCCCAGGTAGCTCAGTCGGTAGAGCACGTCCTTGGTAAGGACGAGGTCAGCGGTTCAATCCCGCTCCTGGGCTTTCGCCTGGGTTGTGACTGTGCGGGTGTGGTGCAACGAATGAAAAATGGGTCGAGCAATTCACGGACTGGCAGATCAATTAGGAGGATGAGATGAGCAAGCAGAAGTTTGAACGAAAAAAACCCCACTTGAACATCGGCACGATTGGTCACGTAGATCATGGCAAAACTACATTGACTGCCGCCATCACTAAGGTTTTGTCAAAGCAGGGTAAGGCACAGTTCATGGCTTATGATCAAATCGACAAGGCGCCCGAAGAAAGAGAAAGAGGGGTTACAATCAATATCGCTCACGTTGAATACGAAACCGATAAACGTCATTACGCCCACGTGGATTGCCCGGGCCATGCGGATTACATCAAGAATATGATTACCGGCGCCGCCCAGATGGATGGCGCGATTTTAGTCGTTTCAGCCGCCGATGGTCCCATGCCGCAAACTCGGGAGCATATCCTGCTTGCGCGTCAAGTCGGGGTTCCGGCCATCGTGGTCTATTTGAATAAAGCCGACATGGTCGATGATAAGGAGCTGCTCGATCTCGTCGAGCTGGAAGTGAGAGAGCTGCTTTCCAAATACAAGTTCCCCGGCGACGATACACCGATCGTGATCGGGAGCGCGCTCAAGGCGTTGGAAGGCGATACATCGGAACTCGGTGAAGGTTCGATCCTAAAGCTCATGGACGCCGTGGATTCCTTTATCAAACAACCCGCGCGGGCCATCGATAAGCCGTTTCTCATGCCGGTAGAGGATGTCTTTACGATCAGCGGTCGCGGCACGGTTGTCACGGGCCGAGTCGAGCGCGGCATCGTCAAGGTCGGCGAAGAAATCGAAATCGTTGGTTTTAAGCCGACTCAAAAGACGGTGGCCACCGGTGTCGAGATGTTTCGCAAGTTGCTCGACGAAGGGCAGGCGGGCGACAACATCGGAGTTCTATTGCGCGGAACAAAGCGCGAAGAGGTCGAAAGGGGACAGGTGTTGGCCAAGCCGGGTAGTATCACGCCGCATACGAAGTTCAATGCCGAGGCCTACGTGCTCACCAAAGAAGAAGGAGGACGGCACACCCCGTTTTTCAATGGATACCGGCCGCAATTTTATTTCCGAACCACGGACGTTACCGGAGTCGTGAAGCTGCCCGAAGGTACCGAGATGGTCATGCCGGGTGACAATATCAACGTGGAGATCGAACTGATTACTCCCGTGGCCATGGATCAGGGCTTAAACTTCGCCATTCGCGAAGGCGGCCGGACTGTGGGCGCCGGTGTCGTCACAAAAGTCACCCAGTAGCTCCGGGCGAGGGAGGGTGCGGCTATGCGGGAACTGATCGGATTTGCTTGCGACAAATGCAAGCGGAAAAATTATACGTCGACCAAAAACAGAAAAACAACCACGGAAAAAATCGCGCTCAAAAAGTTCTGTGCGGCTTGCCGGACCCACACCTTGCATCGCGAGGTCAAAGTCTAACAGAGATACCGGGGTCAGTAGCTCCAATTGGCTAGAGCGCCGGACTCCAAATCCGGTTGTTGCAGGTTCAAGTCCTGCCTGACCCGCCATCTCAACGCGTTGGGTGACCTCATGGGAGAGTGGATACAAAAAGTCCAAGACGGTGTTCGGCAAGGAACCGACTTTTTCAAGGAAGCGTGGCAGGAGCTGAAAAAAGTCCACTGGCCATCGCGCAAGGAGACCTACGCGGCGACGCTGGTTGTTATCGTTGTGGTGGTCTTGATTTCGATCTTTTTGGCCGTCGTGGACTTGGGCCTGACCAAGGCCATTCAGGCGATTATCGACTAACGTCTTAGGTTCCCCCGTATGGCGAAACAATGGTACATCGTGCACACGTTCTCCGGGTACGAACAGAAGGCGAAGGCCGCTCTCGAAGAGCGCGTTAAATCGCTCGCCCAGCAGGACTATTTCGGCGAGATTCTCGTGCCCATCGAAAAAGTCGTGGAGTTGGTTAAGGGAAAGAAAAAGACTTCTTCGCGGAAGTTCTTCCCCGGCTACATTCTCGTTCAAATGGAGCTGAATGACGACACTTGGCATATCGTGAAGGAGACGCCGAAGGTGACGGGCTTTGTCGGCGGCAGCACCCATCCGCCGCCGGTGAGCGACGAAGAGGTCAGGACGATCACCCAGCAGATGGAAGAAGGAGCGATCAAACCGAAGCCGCGCGTTTTGTTTTCGGTGGGCGAAAACGTCAAGGTTGTCGATGGTCCGTTTGCTGATTTCAATGGCGTCGTCGAAGAGGTCCGCCCGGACAAAGGAAAACTACGAGTCCTGATCAGCATCTTTGGGCGAGCGACGCCGGTGGAGCTCGAGTTCGTGCAGGTCGAACGGAACTAAACGGAAGGGTCGACGAAAAATGGCGAAGAAGGTTATCGGCGAAATCAAGTTGCAAATCCCAGCCGGGCAAGCAAATCCGAGCCCGCCGGTAGGTCCGGCATTGGGCCAACGCGGCGTAAACATCATGGAGTTTTGCAAGGCATTTAATGCCGCAACCCAGGCCCAGCAAGGCATGATCACTCCCGTAATCATAACGGTCTATGCAGACCGCTCCTTTACGTTTGTCACTAAGACTCCGCCAGCGTCGGTTCTGCTCAAGAAAGCCGCGGGTCTGGAAAAAGGTTCGTCAGAACCGGGGAAGAACAAAGTCGGGACGGTGACCCGCGCTCAGGTTAGGCAAATCGCCGAGCTTAAGTTGAAAGACCTTACCGCCAAGGACTTAGCGGCCGCGGAAAAAACAGTGGCAGGCACGGCCCGCAGCCTAGGGCTGGAAGTCGAGGGCTGAAGCACGATGGTCGTAATCCTGGGTCGATGGCAGGAAAAGTCGAGTGCATCTCTAGTGTAGAGGAAAAACATGAGTGGAAATGGGAAAAACTATCGCGCCGCGTTGGCCAAAGTCGACCGCACTCAACGCTATCCCTTGGAGGACAGCTTGCGCCTGGTGAAGGACACGGCGCGCGCGAAATTCGACGAAACCGTGGAAATGGCAATCCGGCTTGGAGTGGATCCGCGACAGGCGGATCAAAATGTTCGCGGCACGGTGAATTTGCCGCATGGCATGGGTAAAACCGTTCGGGTTCTCGCCTTCGCCAAAGGGGAAAAGGAAAAGGAAGCACAGGAGGCAGGGGCTGATTTCGTCGGCAGCGACGAGCTGATCAAGAAGATCAACGAAGGTTGGTTCGATTTTGACAAAACGGTGGCAACACCGGATATGATGGCGGCCGTCGGCCGCATCGGTAAGGTTTTGGGTCCTCGCGGCCTCATGCCCAATCCCAAGACCGGCACGGTGACCGTCGACATCGGTAAAGCGGTGAGGGAAATCAAAGCCGGCAAACTGGAATTTCGCGTCGATAAGGCCGGCATTATCCATGTTGCCGTGGGCAAAGCGTCATTCGGCCCGGAGCAACTGATCGATAATGCGAAAGCTGTATTGATGTCGGTTCTTAGAGCGAAGCCGGCTTCGGCAAAGGGTAATTTTGTCCGGGGCGTCACGGTATCGACGACCATGGGTCCAGGCATCAAAGTAGATTTGTCGCAGATCAGGGCCATGGCTGCCTAACTCAGGCGCATTTTTATCGGGGTCAAAGTCAGGAGAAGATGATGACAGAGTTGGTGACGACACGCGCCAGTCATGGAGCAAAGGCCGAGACGGTCGGAGCCGTCCACGAGCGTCTAAGGGCAGCGAAGATGGCGATCGTGACCGAGTATAGAGGGCTCACGGTCGCGCAGTTGACCCGCCTACGGCGGGAGATCCGCCAGGCTTCAGGCGAATACCAGGTTATAAAAAACACTCTTGTGCGCCGCGCGCTCAAGGATACCGAGTACGGCGCCCTGGAGCGATTGCTTCAAGGGCCGAACGGCTGGGTCTTCGCGTACGATGATCCGATCATGCTCACAAAAGCGCTCGTCAAATTCGCCAACGACACTGACAAGCTGGCGATCAAAGGCGGGGTGTTCGAAGGGCAGTTCATGGATTCCGCCAAGGTCAAAGTCTTGGCGCAGATGCCGAGCAAGCCGGAGCTGCAAGCGAAGTTGCTGGCGATGCTCAATGCGCCGGCGACCCAGTTGGTGCGGCTGATTCAAGAGCCGGGCGCCAGAGTGGTGCGGCTGTTGGAGACCTTGCGCAAGGGAAAATCTGAATAAGCAAAGTACTTGAGGAGAACATAATCGAAAGGGGAATTTTTATGGCAGAGGTATCACGGGAACAGGTCAAAGACTACATTAAAAACATGACGCTGCTCGATGCCGCGGCTCTGGTCAAGGAGCTCGAAGAAGAGTTGGGGGTTAGCGCGGCGGCGCCGGTTGCGGTGGCGGCCGTGGCGGCCGGACCGGCGGCGGCGGAAGAGAAGACGGAGTTCAATGTGATTCTCGCCGAAGTCGGCGAGAAGAAGATCCAAGTCATCAAAGTGGTTCGCGAGCTCACCGGGCTGGGACTCAAAGAAGCAAAGGACCTCGTCGATGGCGCGCCCAAGCCCGTGAAGGAAGGCGTGGCCAAGGCGGAAGCGGAATCGATCAAAAAGAAGCTCGAGGAACAAGGAGCGAAAGTCGAAATCAAATAGGCCTTCGGCGTTTGCCGTTGTGTCTACGATGACGAACTCTTGACCGACCGTTCGACAGAGGAGCAGGCATGGCTTATCAGATTGCCAATAACTTACGATTTCGCCGCAGTTTTGGAAGGATCCGGAAGATTATCGATCTTCCCTATTTGATCGAGATTCAGAAGAATTCCTACGAGCTTTTTCTGCAGAGGGATGCAGCGCCGGCGCAACGCCAAAATCTCGGTCTCCAGGAGGTTTTCAAGTCGGTTTTCCCGATCAAAGACTTCAACGAGACCGCATCCTTGGAGTTCGTCAGCTACTCGCTGGGCGAGCCCAAGTACGACGTCGAGGAATGCCATCAACGGGGGATGACCTACGCTGCGCCCTTAAAGGTAACGGTCCAACTCGTGCTCTGGGACGTCGATAGCCAGACGGGTTCGCGCAGCATTAAGAACGTCAAGGAGCAGGAAGTTTATTTTGGCGAGATTCCGTTGATGACCACCAACGGCACGTTCATGGTCAACGGGACCGAGCGGGTGATCGTAAGCCAGTTGCACCGTTCTCCTGGCGTTTTTTTCGAACACGACAAGGGGAAAACCCACGCCAGCGGCAAATTGCTCTATTCGGCGCGGGTGATTCCCTACCGCGGCTCGTGGGTCGATCTGGAATTTGATCCACGCGATATTCTT
>Ga0153915_10007046_pt1 | contig 10578 bp, 13 predicted proteins | sample Opewatmetagenome_2_FD_107003 | JGI IMG/M metagenome (GOLD analysis project Ga0153915, IMG submission 107003) | Freshwater wetland microbial communities from Ohio, USA - Open water 3 Core 3 Depth 3 metaG | ecosystem: Environmental > Aquatic > Freshwater > Wetlands | place: USA: Ohio, Lake Erie... | reverse complement strand
CATCGGGTAGATTCGGAGGCTAAAGGGAGTAGATCTCCCCTAGGCCTTAATGGCCTCTAGCCTATCGCTTTGGGAGTGATCTTCTTCGATAGTCAGAGGTACAGGCTCTATCTGGACCCCCTGGGCCTTCGCCTTCTTCTTGTACTGCCTGAGTTCGGCCTTCTGCTCATCAACCGCCTCTTCATACCAGAATCTCATCATTCCTGCCGTATCTTCCTTGGATAGCTCTTCCATGTGATTCTTCACAGACCACTCGCAGAATGAATCCGGCCTAAGTGCAGTGTAAATATGGAGCTTCTTCTCTGTTGCCTGTTTCCAGACCACTTCCTCCGGCGTATCCGGGCCGAAGTTCTGTTTCACTTCCCCATACAGGCCCACGGTTTTCAGGATATGGACTGCGGCGGTAATTGCGACTTTCTCATCCTTGGAGGCGAGGCCATTGGTAAGCACATTGACCGCCTCATGGACCAGGGACTTGAGCCGAAGCTTCGCATCTACCCAAAGCTCTTCTCTTCTGACATTCAATTCAGCGCTGAAAAACGGGTTTTTGTGCCATTTTGTGATCGTCTCGCGCCTGACACCTACAATCTCTGCTACCTCGCGGTCGGTTTTGCCTAAAATCAGAAGGTCAATAGCGTTGAGTTGCTCCGGCGTCAGCTTGGGAGCCTCAGACCGCTCCTGCATCGATTCGAAGGTCTTACTTATTTGCTCTTGAGTTAATGTCATTCAACCTCTTGAGGGTTTTAAGCATCTGCGCTTTGGTTTTTCGCATCCTTTCAGCATCTTTTAAATTGCCCTGGGATCTGAGCATTTTTTCCCAGGCTTCGCAGTCTTCGACTCGCTTTTCGATCAAGTCTATGAAATGCTCTGAAGACAGATCTTCTCTCTGGGAGATGCATACTTTGGTTTTGTCAATCATGAAAGTCCTGGGAGAGCTGTCTGATTTTGTCACCTTGGACATTGAGTCACCTTATGTTAACCAGGTTATTTATCCGTAATATCGGATTTATTACCCTTTTTACATTAATAGCATATATGTATTTGTACAATACGGCAAACATTCTGTGTTTTGTATCCAAAAGAAAGAAGCTACCCGCCCCAGCTATCCAAGACTTCAACCTCAGCATCTACTGGGACAGGAAAGAGCAGCTCAGAGCCTACCCGCCTCATTATCTCCAGAAGCTTTGTAGCCATCTCCTGGGCCTGGGCCTCTGGGGCCTCCAGGATAAGCTCATCGTGAACAGAGCCGATCATCTTAACCTCATCAGGGAGGGAAGAATAAACTTCAGCCATAACCACTTTCAGGAGATCGGCCCCCGTACCCTGAGAAGGAGAGTTATAGAGCTGATTTATGGAGGCCAGAGATCGCCCGGCATTCCAGCCCCACACTCTTCTCCTGCCTGTCACAGTCTGGGAACATACCAGAGGGGAAGAGTAAAAGCCCCTCTGGGAGCTGTGGAAGAAGAATGATTTAGGGTAATTCTTTAAGGCTCTCTGTTTTTTATGAAAAGCCTTTACCCCTGGGTAAGCCTGGAAAAACATCTTATGAGAGCTTTGGGCCTGCTCCAGGCTCATCTCTACTCCATAGGTCTCTTTTGCTCTCCTCTGAAGAAGCTCAGGCTGGCCTCCATAGATGAGAAGGAAGTTAACCGCCTTTGCTCCCTGTCTCTGGGCTTTGGTTATCTGCTCAATGGGAAGGCCTGAGACTTTGGAAGCTGTCAGTTTATGCAGATCCTGGCCTGCCTGGAAAGCCTCAAGCATGGTCTTATCCTGGGAGAGGCAGGCCATTATCCTAAGCTCGATACCTGAGAAGTCAGCTTTGATAAGCTTCTTTCCTGGGGGAGCCCTAAACAGTTTTCTTATAGCCTGGCCATCCTCTCCCCTCTTTGGTATCTGTTGAGCGTTGGGCTCCCTAGAAGAAAACCGGCCTGTTGCTGCCTGAATTTGGAAGTACCCAGGATGTAACCGGCTATCGATGGGAGAGAGCTTTAGGAGCCAATCCTCCATAAAGGCCACTTGGTGAGAGAGGCCTCTGTAGTGGAGGAGATCTCCAGCAAAGGAGCAGCCGGCCAGAGACAGCTCTTTGAGATCCTCCTCCTTTGTAGAGCTGATCTTATGTCCCTGAGCCTGAAGGAAGGCGAGGACATCCTGAGAGCTTTCTGGATTCAATAGGAGAGAGTACTTCTTTCCCTTCTTCCTCCTGGGCTCAAAGCCTGCCTTCTGAGCTTCAGCCAGGAGACTCTGGGCTATGGTCTGGGCCTGGCCTTTCTTCTGCTCCATCATGGATCTACAGGCCTGGGTATCCAGAGGGAGGCCCTGAAGCTCCAGCTCGATAACAGAGGGAAGAGCCCTAAACTCCAGCACTGCTATATGCTCCAACCTATTCTTTTGGAGCAGCTCCTGGAGGATGTCATGGAGAGGAAGGAGAATACCTGCATCCCTGGCCGCGTAAGCCTTCTGCTCTGGGCTTAGGGTATCCGCTCCCCAGTTAGAGACCTGGAGTTCTTTGGAGAGGGATATTCCTAAGTGTCTCTCTGCTAGGGCTTTGAGGCTCTGCTCAGGTATCTTCCTCTTGAAAGGGTTCTTTGTAGCCTTCGGAGCCTTTTTGAGATCGTAGTAACCGGCCCAGCATACCTGGGAGGCCAGCATGGTATCAAAGAGGTTTGCCATCTTCAGCCTTCGGCCCTGAGAGGCCTGGATAAAGGCCAGGTCGAACTTCAGATTATGGCCTACCTTTTTTATGTCCGAACGTTCGGAGAGCTGGCTCAGGTCCAGGAGAGGAGAGCAGGAGGCCCGGCCCAGCTCCCAGAGATCCGCTACATAAACCCGCCCTGAAGGGAGGGAGAGCTGGCAAAGCCTGGCCCTGGAGGAGAGAGGATCTAGGCCCGTTGTCTCCAGGTCGAGGCCACAGATCCCCGCCGCCTCTATCTCATGGAGAGCCTCCTTCCAGACCTGAGGAGAGGATATCTCCACTATATCCTGGGTAGACAAATAGACAGAATTAGACAAAACCTCTCCCTGATCTTGAGAGAGAGTAACCTGGGATGATCTCTTTTTTGTAGCTGATCGATCAACCTCTTTTTTTGGTGTCGATTGATCGACAAAAGGAGCTGAAGGTGTTGCTGTCTCTCCTGGAAGCCAGAGAATTACACCGCTCATATCTCTTCCCTCTGCTCTTCCCTTACTCTTCCCTTGAAATTCAGGCTTAAGGGAAGAGTAAGAACGCTATCTATAAAGCTCGTAAATGCTACTCTTCCCTCTCTTCCCTTGAAAAAACATATAGGATGGTGGGTAGAGGGAGTTTGTGATGGTGTATACCACAGAGAAAAAATCCTCCATACACGCAAGGGTAATATTGAGGGAAGAGAGGGAAGTAAGGGAAGAATAGATAGATAGATATTGATTATTACTCTTCCCTTTACTCCCAACTCTTCCCTTACTTCCCTTGATTTAGACTGTTTACTCTTCATCTTCTTCCCACCCATCAAAGAACTTCCCAGAAATAGCGTATGTCTTTCGTGTCTTCTTCTCCTCTGAATTATCCTTAATCCAGATTGTTTTCTGATCCCTAGTTTGCTTTGCTGCTTTGTCTTTCTCTACCAAAAGCTCCTTCTGGTTAAGGTAGCTGATAAAATCCACTTTAGAAAGGGAAAGAAACTCTCCCTGGCCCCTTAGATGTTGATTTACTTCTTTGAAGAGGGTTCCAAGGTTTGTATAAAAGATACCTCGTTCTTCATCTTTCCAGCCTACCTTAACCGCTCCTTCCAAAAAACCTGGAATATCCTCCATATCAGCCCAGAAGATTCTCCTCTGGGCCTCCAGCTCTAAAGAGGCTTCTGCTATCTTCTTTGAGGGCTCCCCGGCCTGTTCCTGGAGAGCCTGCTCATCTGCTATTTGATTGAAGATCTCCCAGGCCTCCTGGAGAATCTTCTTCCCCTCCTCCTGGGATATGACCTCCTGTGATACGGCAAAACTAAGAAAAGAATTTAAGCCTAAATGAAGGTGAGAGATTGCTTCATTTAATCTTCCATGCCTGGTTTGTATTGTCGCTTTCTCTGAGGCTTTACTTCTGAGATGAGTAAAGGCCCCTTTGAGCTGGCCAGGAAGCTTTCCCATTTGGGAAGCCAAATATTCCAGGTATCCCCTCATAGCCTGTGATAGGAGAGCCCTCTGGTTCTGGGCCTGGGTAAGCTTCTTTACGTCTATGTCTCCCTTCTGGAGCTTATGAACAAAGTTCCTGGCTAGAGAGGAGCCTGATAAAGGCATAACCTCCCCAGAGCATAGGGCCAGGCCCCTTGGAGGAAGCCCTTCTCTGAGAGAGGTATCAGCCTTCATCCTGCCTTTGCCTGTTCTATCACCCTGGTTTCGGGAAAGATGCTCCAGTACACCCTCCTGCTTTGCCCGTTCTCTGGGCTCTCTGGCTGGGTAGAGATCATCTACAGGTAGGACCGTATCCTTTGCTAAGAAGGCCAGCTTTTCTATGGAATTTGCCGTATCCCTGAAGCTCGCAGGGAGACCTGTATGTTCAAAGCTTCCAAAATGGGAGAGCAGAAGGGCAATTAGAGTACTCTTTTTAGATCCTGAGACTCCCCAGATATAGGTGAGGAGAGAGGGCTCTATTCCGGCCTGTCTCAGAGGTTCACAGAGAGGAGCCAGATATACCAAGGCCAGGAGAGGATACATGATCTTCTTAGGCCCCAGCTCCAGGAGGGAGAAAGAAGCTTTCAAAGCTTCCTTTATGTCTCCTGTCTCTGTTGGGAGTGAGTACTGCCTGAGCCTGTCGGAGATCTCTACTTCCACAGCTTCAGAGCCTGGGCCTATCGCTCCCCCAGCATGAAGGTAAATCCAGGAGCCATTTATAGGCCTCCATCCCAGGTGGGTAAAGATCGTAGTTTCTGGTATATCTCTGGCCATTTCCTGGATCGCATATCCAGCCTCTTTCTCCATGTATGGCCTTAGAGCAGCCTTAGCTCCCCAGGCCAGGCCCGCCCAAGAGGAGGGCTTTCCCAGGAAGTCAGCAATGGAGATCTTTACAGGCCTGAGGGGAGCCCCATTCTGGAGAAGGCCTTGGACTTCTAAGTACTTCTCAGGAGCCCCATTCCCTGAGTCTTTGAGTATTTCCCGTAATGGCCAGGGTGCAAAGTTACAGAGAGGAGTCTGAAAGAAGTCAAGCGTTCCTGTTTTTTCATTAAACTTGCTTTCATCCTTACATAGCCTCCCCTGTTTATCTAGGCCATATCCTCCTCCTACCGTTTGAAGGAGTCTCTTAACTTCGGCATATTCTGGCCCCAACTCTGGGAGATCTCTCCCGGCCTGGGAGCTGGAGGCCCTGGGCTTTACCTGAGCTAGGAGCAGAACCAGCTTCTCCTTAGCTTCCTGAAGGAGGAGGTTTATGTCCTTCTGGAGTAAACCTTTCTCTTTCAGCCATGCCCCAGCTACGAATTTGCCTTTACTTCCAAAAATGGCAATAGCAGCCCTCAGCTTATCCTCTGGGTTCTGGGATTTGATAAGCCGCCCAGCATAGGCCTGGCCTCCATCTCTCCAAGGAAGGTACGGCTCCGCTCTGTCTTTTATGGCCAGGAGATCCTGGAGAGCCGCCACTGGGCCTCTGGCCAGGATGAAATCATCTAGGCCCGTCTTCTGGCCCTGGGCTACAGGAGGAAGGGAAAGAATCCTTACTTCCTCTGCTCCCAGCTTGTAGAGCTGTTCGGCCAGCCTGGAGAAAGCATCATAGGCCTTATGGCCGAGGGTTATGTCGCTGTCATAAAGGAGAATGATCTTCCTACCGTTCCAGTCTACCTGAGCCAATTCTGGGAGGAGAGCCTCCGAGTCTTTCAGCTTCTCCCCATCGGCCAGAAGAGAGGCCTCCTCTCCCGCTGTCCTCCAGCTCCAGACTCCTCCTAAAGCCACTACAGGGAGGCCTTGGAGGGAGCCACAGAGAGCTTTTAGTTCACCTTCAGTTATCCAGATCTCCTGGGCTCTGGCCAGATCAAGCCCTGGAGGGATATAAACAGAGTTTGGCTCTCCTTTGGGGTGGAGATACTTAGGGCCATTGGCTGGAGGAGTATCTGGCCGAATAACAAAGGCTCCATTACCAGGGTATCCAATATACAGGCCTGGCCCGTCTACCATCCAGCCGGAAAGATCCTCTATTTCCTGAGAGGTAATGCTTCTGAGTTGGCCGCTTTCCTCCTGAGCTTTGATCTCCGGCCTCTCTGGGTCTATCCCATAATGGAGGAGGAGCCGGTTCTTATGGGCCTCGGAGATCATAGCCCCTCCTTCCAGAAATACACGGCCTCGAAGGCTTTGCCTAGTTGCCGCCTCAGCCTCGCGTTTTCTGACTGAATCGACACATATTTATCGTATAAAGTGAGTATAAACATGGGAATCACTTTTTTAGGAAAAACCGTCCACTATCGCGTTAGCTAGGTAAAAATCCAGTTTAAATTATACAGTTAGAAAATTGAATTACGCTATTTCTAGAAAGCCCTGGCCCAGATCCTCGCAGATCTTAGAGGCCTCTAGGAGAAGACTGTATCCATTGAAAAATTCCTGTTGCTTCCCCTGAGTCTTTGTCTTAAAAGCCTGGCTACGTGAGAACTCAGAGAGAATACGAAGTCGGGAGCCTATTTGATAAAGCTCCATCGCAATCTCCTCAGGATGCGCCTCAGTAATCGATTTATTCATTAAGTCCCTCTCCATAACGATCTATTAATTCCATAATTGCCTCTTCAAAAGCTTCTTCGCCTTCTGTTTCCCTATATTCATTTAGTTGCTGTTCTTCCTCTAAAATTTCTTCTTTAGAGCCAGCGTCTAGTATCGCATAAGGGTTAGATCCAAAGCAGATTCCCAGATACCAAAAGCTGCCAGTTTTACTCCTGAGAATGACTAAATCCCCTAGCTGAAGAGGCCATTTATCAAGTAAGCCCCATCTCCCTCTCCTATCATTAGCCTCTGGAGGTTCATAATCGGCATACTCACGCCTTTCCTCCACAGAAAGATCGTATTGCCCAGCCTGGCTATTCACCAGATTACAAGCAGCAATATCCAGCTTTTTTAATAAATTATCCGATATTTCCTCGTTGCCTGGAGGTATCTGCTTAAGTAATTCTACGAATCTACTCAAAGAAAATCACCCTGAAAAATTGATTGCATGGAGAGATACGATACGCTTGGGTTTTGGTGGCCCTTAGCGGGGCGACCCAGCGTTGATAAAATGTCTCTCACAATTACTATAGGGGAAAACAAAACCAATGAGCAGAGACCTTGTACTGGGCTAATCAAAAACAATATAGTACCTCTTAACCTGTTTATTCCTTTCTATTGTTTCTGAACATCGAAGTAAACCGCGAGCAGTAAGCTCCTTTAAGCAATCGCGTGTAAGTTTAAAGTCGCCGCGCACTAAGGAGAGGATCTTAGTTTGGGAGGCCCCAGGGTTTCTGGCTACTGCCTGGGTAATCCATTTTTTCAGTTTCTCTTTGCGGTTATCGAGGTCATTCTGGGATGAGAGATATAAACGGACATACTCCCCCGTTACCTTGGAGAGGGCTTTACAATGGTATCTCCTCTTGGAGTCTATATCATATTCACAAGCTCTTTGATCCTCTGAGCATTTAGGGCAAAGCGTTTTTCTAACTGCAAGGCTTGTCTTTTTATTAAAATCGTTTGTTCTATATAAAAACATACTGTTAAGCTTATTTACTCTTACTCTATATTTTGCTAAACGTAGAATACGTTTCTGGGCCTCTAAAAATGCATCGCTTCTGCTATGCATAAGCGAGAAAGTTTTATCATAAGTCCCCTGCATTTTACTCCTCTAGATTTTCTCTCTTTATTCCAGTAAGGAATTTTACAGCATGGGCAACGTTAGGTTTCTTGACCCTAGGTTGTCATTTGTACCTGCACCGTTTGCAGGTCTTGATTTTTATCTGCTATGTGCTCTAAATATTCTATAAAGCTTTGGCACGAGGCGAAACTAATCTTTGTTAATCACTCCTTCAGAAGGATGAGGGAAAATACCTCAATCCCTTCAAGGGATTATAGGAGGCCTCCTTCCTTTCGTTCCCAAAATTAGTTCTAGGGCATTTACCATCAAATTATGCAAGAATGCCATAGAAATAGCATTAACTAATAATTTAGACAGTTAATATAATTATAATATCATCAATATTATTCCCTTGGAAAAGTGCTTTTCCCAACTGATCCATCCCCTATAGTACATGAATAGACCATGTTGCGCGCCTACACCCAGGTAACATCTGATCCGCCCGTGCTGTTGTCGACGAACACGCCGGTATAGTTGCCGGGATAGATGATCATCATTTTATGCATTGGACGGCCATCCACCACAGTACAGAGTACCACAACCATTAATATAAAAATAATTTTGCTCATATTCTATCAACCCCTCGATCTTCTTGCGATCATCTTATTCAATATTGAATGTGGCTGTAATGCTTTCCATCAATTCCATAGATATCAATGAAATTGCAATTGCGCTGTAGATTATAGTGGTCAATAACTACATCTAATACCTTTGATATTTGATAATCGATTGCTGTAATATATTCAATATTGCTTGGTTCTTCTTTAAGGGTTACATTTAATGATACTCCATAACCACGAAATGTATCATTGCCTGCACTATCTACAACCGTGCTTACACCTACTTCACAATGAAAGTGGCCTGGTATTTGAGCCATATTAGCATTAAGTGATCCAAGAGTATATCCAGTAATTAAGGCCTTATTCGCCGTGTCATTACGGTCAGTGGTGTTGTTCGATTCCGCAACTGCGCAAGGCAGCATTAATACTGCCGCCATCGCAATTAATATAAAAATAATTTTACTCATATTTTATCAACTCCCTTATCTTCTTGTGATGATCTTACCGGGCATTCCAGGTTGCAGCGCGCGCATACATCCCGATAGCCATTCCATCTGCACCCAACTACGACACCATCTTTCTCGACCGTCACCGCGTCAGTTGTGCCAACTCTGAATCGCATCGCTTCAGTCCTCCTCATCCGGTTGCCAAGCCGCCTCATGTGCCTTCCCAAATTCCTTTTCCCAGACACGAATGAATATTGCGCAAGCTTCTTCAATGTCGTCAACTTGCACCGCAATCTCATCTCTTGCTTGCGCCAAATATTCCTCGATGATCGGTCGCAGGTTATGGGTATCTGCTAGAATCTTGTTATCAATCGTTGCCAGCGCATCCCACGCGGCGCGCTGTTGAAATTCTTCGAAAGTCATTCTGTCTACTTGTTCAGTCGGGAGGCGGTACATCTCCGTGTTCTTGTCGGGCTCCTCCCTAAGAAGGCAGGTATCCTCAGTATTCAGTATGCACGTCTCGCCAGACCTGGCCTCGGGATGCTTGCACCATCCATGAAAGCCGTCCGGCTGATCCATCCAGTACTTGCAGCCGAGCATTCAGGCCACCTCGCCGCCTTCTCTTCGCCCCGGTAACAGTGCAAACGGCTCGAAGCTATCAGTTGGCCGGATACTGCCTATCACGGCCTGCTCCTGCTTCGCGCCGAAGTACTTCCTTATGTGCTTGCATGGCTCGCCGGGACGGTCGGTTCGCGTCGGGCATGAGCAAGCCGTGGGCGTGACCACGTAATAGTTGTCTTTCTGGTTGCTCAAAACCAGCATCAAGCGGCTTTCTTCGCCTTCATTGGCAAACGCGACCACAGAAGGCAATGGGTCCAACGCGCGGCCTTTCCAGGTTAAAAGAGCTTTCACCGCGTCTATTGATTGCGATACCGGGCCATGCGGGCCCTCTAATAGATTCTTTCCATTCATTGCATTTTCACCGAATACTCTTAGTGTATTTTATTATATTTAAAAGTATCCGGAAGAATTAAGTATATATACACAAAGGGAATAAAAGACTAAATATGCCAGACGAAGGAACTACATTCACCGCGAAAGTGATGAAACTTGGAAGGGTAACTATCCCCGAGCCCGTGCGGGATCTCCTAAGTATTGAACCCGGAGACATTGTAGAAATGAAGGTTCAAAAGAAAACACCCACCAGGGATTAAGTGGGGTGGGACGTGCCCGCCCCGGCATTGATCGGTGAAAATGCAATGCCAAAAAATAATCTCGCCCTGACAGGATATAGCATTTGCCGGGCATAACTTTATAATTATTCCAAATAATCTGAATCCAATAATAGTAGTAAATTAAAAAACTGGTTTCCGGCCAGGGTGTTTGCCCACCCTGACAGGAGAACTCCACCGCAGGAGTGTTACCTTATGGAAGTAGTGGATACCACGCAAATAAATACCTTTGGGACCCCATCACCCAAAGCCGATGTACCGCAATCAGAACCCGTTTTTATCTTGACCTTCCACCAGCTCAAGAGCATCATTCAAGAAGCCATCCAGCCCTTGCAGGATGAAGTCTCGCAGCTCCTGGCCACAGTGGCCACCCAGGGCGAGAAGATAGCCACCCTGGAGTCCACGCAGGAGACTCAGGCTGATAACCAGCTCATCCAACTCCGACTAATCAATGATCTCCGCGCCAAGAAGGGACTTCCTCTTGCAGAAGCCACCCAAAAGACCCAAGATCATAT